>Ga0209607_1002964_pt1 | contig 13246 bp, 13 predicted proteins | sample AD_UKC117_MetaG_FD_184413 | JGI IMG/M metagenome (GOLD analysis project Ga0209607, IMG submission 184413) | Active sludge microbial communities of municipal wastewater-treating anaerobic digesters from Hong Kong - AD_UKC117_MetaG (SPAdes)... | ecosystem: Engineered > Bioreactor > Anaerobic >... | reverse complement strand
GTAGCGTCGGCCATTGATGCTGAGAGAGACCTCGTCCAGATGCCACTTGTCGCCGCGTCGGGGCGCACGACGGCGTAGTTCATCGGCGAACTCCTGGCCGAATTTCAGACACCACTGACGCACCGTCATCGTAGGTGACGATGATGCCACGAGCGGACAACAGCTCTTCCACATCACGGTGGCTTAAGGTGAAGCGAAAATACAGCCACACAGCGTGACTAATGATCTCAGCGGGGTAGCGGTAGCTGGTATAGGGATTCTTGGTGTCGTTCATGGCCACGAAGCCTACCGACTTCGCTGGCCGCGTTCAACTTGACAGTACCGTGACTCACACCAACGAACCTTCACGAAATCCGGGGCGGTTCACTCAAGAATTGTGGCCGGTCCCACCGCTGTCAATCCGCTCGGTTAGGGGTGCCTCGTGGATTCCTGCGGGTGCAGATCAACCAACGATTCGCGTGGTTCCTCCTCTTTCGACTCGCTAAATCGAGTGCGCGGCAAGCACTGTGGGTAGTGCTGCTGCAGGAAGGCAACGAAGCGTTCCCGTACCAGACAACGTAGATCCCAGGCGATCGAAGCGTCAGGCGCGCTCATCAAGGCACGCAAGGTGACGGTGCGATCGGTGGTATCCGTTACTTGCAAACCCCATGCCCGACCGTCCCATATATCGGAGCTGTCGAGAATGCGTTTGAGTTCCTCTCGGCCGACTTCTACCGGGAAGGTATAGTCCACGTAGAAAAACGCCGTGCCCAACAGTTCTGAGTTGGCCCAGGTCCAGTTTTGAAACGGCTTGGTGTTAAAGTAGTTAAGCGGCACGATCAATCGGCGATCATCCCAGATGCGCACCACCACATGGGTGGCGTTGATTTCGGCGATCCGGCCCCACTCTCCTTCCACGATCACCACATCGTCGATGCGGATCGGCTGGGTCAGACCGATCTGCACCCCGGCAATCAGGTTTTCCAGAAACGGCCGCGCCGCTACGCCGATCACCAGGCCGGCCACGCCAGCCGAAGCCAGTAGGCCGGCGCCCAGCTCGCGGATCCTGGGAAACGTCATCATCATCACCGCCAGCGCTAGTAACTGCACCATGACCACCACGATCCGCCGCAGCATCTGGAATTGGGTTCGGATCCGGCGTGCACCCAGGTTGTCCTTGAAGTTGACCAGATAATGCTGGTGCATCACGTCCTCGGCCACTGAGGTCAGTCGTACCACCAACCAGCCGATAGCGGCGATATCGATCAGCACCAGGGCATGATGGAGGTGGCCAGCTAGCACCGACGATAGCTCTAGACCCGGCAACAGCAATTGTGCGGCAACCACCGGCACCAGCAGACCAAGCGGTTGTCGTAGGTGGCGGATCAGGGCACCACCGAAGATGCTTTGGGTCTGTTCGACCAAATAGCCGCCCAGCAACAGCAACCCCTCGTAGCCCAGCAGCGCCAGCACCACCGCGAACAGGATCGGTTCCCAGGTGACCGTGGCCCAGAAGGCAAAGATATAGCCTTGTTCACCGTAAATATCGAGCAGAACCAGAACGGCGATTAGAAGCAGTAGCCAGCGTAAAGTTCGGTTGAGCGGCGCCAGAACTTCCTGGGTCCAGAGGAGTCCGTAACTGCTGTGGGTGATGGCATGGTTCTTCAGAAACACGATCAAGTCGTCGATCATGCTGCGCAGCAGCAACCAGACCAGCAGGACACCGCTCAGTGCCAGCAGCCGTCGGACCAGCAGCCAGGCCAGATTGAGAAAACCGGCCAAACCCAACAGCGCGGCCAGGGCCAGAACCAGCGGCAGTAACAGCGTCAGCAGACGCATGGCGCCAAGCCAGAGCCGGCCAGCATAGCGTTCCGCCAGTGCATCCAGCAGCAGGCGACGAATGCGCAGCAAGGGATAGCAGACCGCTAGCCAGTAGCCCAGTAGCGCCTGGTCCAGAATTCGGATCGCCGGATGCGGCAATTCGCTGAGATGAGACAGGATGACCAGCGCGCCGAGCACGCCGCCCACCAGCATCATCCAAAACACCAGCGTATAGAGTCGCGGGTTGCGATAGGCGTTAGACGCGCCAGGCGCGGCCAGCAGCAGCCAAGCCAGATTGAGCGGTGTTTTGATGCCAGCCCAGAGCAGGACCAAGGTCAGCAGGATGCTCAACCCTGGTTGCGGTACTCGTAGCCACCACAGCGCCAGTGCCAGCGCGCCAGCCAGGGCGATCCCCCACAGGTTCTTACGCAACAGGCGCGCCAGGGTATACGTGAACTTGCCGGCAAAGCTATCGTCCTGCTCGTTGGTTTGGCGTTTCGAGATACGCGCGAGATAACGTCGGCTCAGTGCCGCCAGAACGGCGAGCAGCAGAATCGAGCTGGCCAGGGCGAACCACTGTTCGATGCCGGCTCGCGCCGCAGCCTTGAGTGCCGAATCGACGCTCAACCAAATCTGATGCCCCAGAACGCGAGGAGCATTACTCAGTTTCGCGACGGTGGTGGGCCATTGGTCCGGAGCGAACAGTACGAACGGCTCGCGCGCGCCCAGATCCTGTCTGGCGCGCTGCTGGTAGACGGTGTTTAGGCGTTCCCGCAACTGCTCCAGCCGGTCGAGTTGTTCCCGCAAGGTGTCCAGGCGCTGGCGCACATCCCGTTCCAGTGCCGCGAATGTTGCGCGGTTCCGCTCGCGCAAGCCCGGGTCGCTCGCACTGTCCGGTTCTTCGCTGATGGGCAAGGCTTGCTGCTGAACCAGTAGTTCGAGACGGCGTTCGAGTAAATCACCGGTTTCGCGTAGTTCACCACGCAGCACGGTGAATTGGCGCACCCCCGCCTGGATGCGGCGAAGATCGGCGTCCTTGGCGGCCGCTAACCCTTCCCAGTTGGCCAGTTCATCCTCGATGGCGGCCAATCGAGTATCCCAACGCAACAGTTTGGCACGTTCCTCGGCGGCCTGAATTTCGGTTTCCAGCAACGCACGTTGCGCAACGGATAGTTGCTCGCCCCGTTGTTGCAGGCGGACTCGCAGTTCCTCGGCCTTGCCGAGTTGCGCCTGCTGTTCCCGTTCCAGGCGGACGGCGAGATCTTGCCGCGCGTCCTGGCGTCCCTGTGCCTGCTGTTGCAGATGAATTGCTTCCAGGCGGGCACGCCACTGCCCGGCCAGCGTCCGGCGTTGCTCGACCAGCGTCAGCCATTCTTCAAGGTTTTTCAGGTTGTCCTGTTCAAGCTGGAGGTCGGTGCGGCGCTGTTCCAGCGCCATGCGTAGTTGCGCCAGTTGTTCGGAACGATCGCCGATTTCCAAACTGTCCTTGGCGGGATTTTTCAGCAATTGTTCTTGTGCCTCCAGAGCGGGAATGGCCTGTTGCAATGCCTTGATTTGGCGTTTGGCGTTCTCGATGTTGGTTTGCAATTCCTCCTGTTTGAGGCGGATGGCGTCGCTGTCGATCCGGGCTTGTTCCACCATGGCCGCGCTTACGGTTTCGCCAGACAAGGCTTGCAATTTGGCGGGTTGATCGGCGGTGATTTGAGTGATCTCTTGCCGTAGCTGTTCGATGCTCAGGCGCTGTTCGGCCAAGGTTTGCCGGGTGGCGTCTTGGCGTTCGATGGCCTTGAGCGGATCGGTGGGCAGGGTGGACAGGGTCAGGGAATCCTGCGCCCAACCCGGACCCGAACCGGCGCAGACCAGCAGCAGGAGCAGCAGGGTCAACCATCCTCTCCGGCGGCCATGGAACGGCATGAATTGCGATATGAGCATGAGGGATAACAGGTTCGATGGGCTTCGATGGAATCCCAATGGAATCGATGGCCAAGCGGTGGGATGTCGAGAACGCCCTCAACCGCTCCCGCTGCACGGGCGGGTTAGCCGGCGCGCGGGGCTTGGTCGAACCGGCTCAGGCGGTCGATGTCCAGCACGGTGATGGATCGGCCTTTCACTGCGACCAGCCCTGCCTCGGCCAAACCATGCAGTATCCGGGACAACGTTTCCGGCGTTAGATTCAGCCGCGAGGCGATGACGTGCTTGCTGGCCGGCAGTACAAAGGTAACGGAGCCACTGGCTGAGGCTCCCGCCAATTGCAACAGAAATCCAATCAGCCGTTGGGTGGAGGAGCGCAAGGAATAATTCTCCACATCCTCGATCAGTCCATGCAGGCGGATGCTCAAGCCGGCCAGCATCCGGTGGGCGAAGGCACTGTCGCGATCGATCGCCGCGAAGATGCTTTGCTTGGCGATGTACAGCAGGCGGGAATTTTCCAGCGCCTGAGTGAATATCGGGCTGGGTTTCTCCATGAACATCATCGCTTCACCGAAACTTTGCCCCGGCTCGACGATGGACACCACCTTTTCGTTGCCTTGCGGCGATGAAAACGCCAATTTGATCTGACCTCGCACGACGACGTAAAACCCCTCCAGCAGGCTACCCGTCTGAAACAGAATCTGTCCCTTGCTCAAGCGGATTGCGCGCGTTCCCGCCGCCAGACCGACGATTTCGTCCTCGCTCAATTGCTGAAACAGCGGCAGGTTGGCGAGTATCCCGCCGATGTCGGTTTGCTTGCCCACGTACTTCTCGCCTTTTCCGGCCCTCGATCAAGGAGAATATCAGCGGATGGGCGCAATATTACCCGCTTCGGGAGGACGAGCCATCGCCGAGCATCGCCTTCCGCTCCATCTCTCTTGCCAGCAGCGACTCCACCTCCAGTTGCCGCATGGCGGAAATCGCGTATTCCCAGCGGCCCTCGGCGCACAGGCCGCGAACCCCGCCCTCCTCGTAAGCGTCCAGCGCAGCCTCGATGCAGGCGGCGCGTACCGTTTCGGCCAGCAAGCGCGGATCGATCATGAGCTCCTCCCGGTTCAGTGGGTCAACCGCGTATACAGTAGCAGCAAGCGACGCGGCAACTCTTCCGGGTGACGGATCAGCACAAATCCGTCTCGCCCGAACAGATACGGCAGATAATCATCGGCTTCCTGGTCGATGGTCACGCAGAAAGGTCGCAAACCGGCGCGGCGGGCTTCCAGCAGCGCCATGCGGGTATCCTCGATTCCGTACCGCCCTTCGTAATGATCGAGATCGTTCGGTTTGCCGTCGGTCAGCAACAGTAGCAAACGGCGAACGGCGGTCTGCCGGCCGAGCAAGTGGGTGGCATGGCGAACGGCCGCGCCCATGCGGGTGTAATAACCCGGCTTGATGGCGTTGATTCGCCCGCGCACCGTGGCGGTGTAGCGCTCGCCGAAGGTCTTGATGCGTTGTACCCGTACATGCTGGCGTTGGCGCGATGAAAAGCCGTACAGCGCGAAGCGGTCGCCGGTGACCGCCAGCGCTTCGGCGAACAGGAACAGGCTGTCGCGGATCGTTTCGATCACCCGCCCCTGGTTGTTGATCCAGGCATCGGTGGATAGCGACAGATCCGCCAGCAGCAGGCAAACCAAATCGCGTTCCTGTCGCGCCCGTTGCCGGTACAGCCCGCGTTCGTGACCCTGTCCGCCGCCGATGCAATCGGCGGTGTGGCGCACGCAGGCGTCTAGATCGAGTTCCTCACCGTCGGGTTGGGCGCGGCGCCAGCCGTGCGCGGGTCGCAAGATCTCGAACTGGCGGCGCAGATGCCGGGCACTGCGACGCAAGGCCGGCGGCAGCTCGCAGGGTTCGGCGCGGCGGGCCAGCATTTCTTGCACGCGGCAGTAATCCGGCACAAGCAGCCGCTTGCGGTAATCCCATTCCGGTAGCTTGATTCCCGGCCCTAGTGGCAGATCGTCCTCGCTGGTGGAGGGCAGATCGAGGTCGAAGCGCACCCGGGAAGCGGTGTTGGCGCCATCCTGGCTGACGCTGAGCACTTCCATGTCCCGCGCCGCCGCCGCGTTGGGCGCGGAATCATCGTCGTCGGGCCGGTTGACTCGTACGAATTCGGCCCAGGACAGCAGGCTTTCCGCTCGGAAGGGCAACAGAAAAGGACTTTGGCGCGTTGGCAAATCCACGGATTCGGCGCGATGCCGCCGACGGTCGCGTTCCGCTGGGCTACCACCGCCGGACGGCGGCTGACCGGTGTCGCGCCGCCGGGATCGGGCAGTGGCGCGAGCTGGGGTGGGATAGAGCCAAAGCGGTATCGGTTGTGGCGGGCGGCGGGCGGCGGGCAACGCCGCCACGCTGCCGGGTTGATGCAAGGCTTGCCGTAGCCGAGTTTCCCGCGCCGCTTCGTCTGGCGGCAGGCGTTCCGGTGATTGCCGTGCCCCCAGCACGGCGGTTACCAACCGCCGGTAGCGCGCTTGTAGGCCGGGATAACGCGCCAGCACCCGTAAGGTTGCCTGTTGGTTGCTGGTCAACCAATCGGTATCCGGGCCGCCAGTATCGTGAGCGGCGGCCAGTGCGATCAGCCACAGATATAAATCGTGGTTTAGTTCGCGACTCGGCAGGAGCGCCAGTTCCGACGGCAGTTGCAGGATTTCCAGATCGCGGCTGGCCAGCTCCACCTGGTCTCCCACTCCGGCGATCCGCGCCAGCCAGCCGCGTCGCGCGCCGTGCCGGACCGTTATCGCCGACGCGACCCGCAGACCGGGATCGCCGCCGAAAGCGCGAAACAGCAGGCCAGCGGTTTTCTCGATATCGGCGAGAGCAACCGCTACCTTCGGGTCATGGCGTTGCGCCGCGCGGGTGACGAAACGATGCCAGAGCGCGCCGACCTGTTCTTCCATGTCAGTACAAACCCAGCATGACTCGCAAAACCAAAGCCGGCTTCACCGCATCCGCTCCGTCCGTTCCAGCGCTTGATCCTCGACTTCCGCGGCGATCGCCGTCAGCAATTTGGGCGGAATCTTGGGTCTATCGGCGGCCGGTTGGCTGGCCAACAGTCCTTGCGAGCCATCCGCCCGCAGCGCTCGTTGGCCGGCGATCCAATTCAGTGGGCTGCCTTCAGGGTTGTGGCGTTGCACGGTGTTGCAGGCGTCGATGCACTGGCCGCATTGGGTGCAGGCAAACATCAGGCGCTTGATGTTGCGTGGCTTGAGTCGCATCGGGCAGACGTGGTCGCAGAACGACGGACAATCGGCGCAGGCGTGGGCGCGCTCCCGCGAGTAGCCCACCACCATCGCCCGGCGATTGGCCATCCAGGCCAGACTTTGAAACATCCCCACCGCGCAGCCGTAACGGCAGAACAGGTGCCGAGCCAGAGTGAATTCGATGAACAATACCCCGGTGGCGACGCCGATGAACAACGCCTGATTGCGGGTCAGGCTCAAGCTGAACAAATTGCCGTAGACCTCCGTCGGGGGCAACAGGTAGCTGAGCAGCGCCACCGCCCACAAGAAAGCGAAGGCGAGCGCCAAGGGAACCGCCAGCGCCCAGTAACGGGCATCGGTGGGCGCCGGTGTGCCGTCGGGATGCCAAGGCGGACCGGGTTTCCGGTCCCAGATGCTTTGCTTGCCGCTGGCCTTGCGCACCAGTTGGTTGATGGTTTCCACCACCGAAAAGTGCGGACACAGCCAGCCGCAGTACAGCCGGCCCCAGCGCCAGGCGATGCCGAGCACAGTCGCCGCCAACACCAATACCGGCACGATCACCCGCAGCAGAACGTTGAGAGCCATTTGCTGGGCGTCGATGCGGCCGGCCAGATAATCGTCCAGGCCCAGCGTCCACGGCTGACCGAACACAATCAGATGGCCTTGGGTCAGATCGAAGCGCAGCAGATCGAAGATCGGAGCAAATACGAACAGGATGAAGAAGCTGCCCTGAACCAGGACGCGCCGACGTTGAAAGGGAGTCATGACAGCAAGGTTCCGACCAGGGGATAGCGGCACGGCTGCCCGGCCAGTGCCCGCGCCAGACTGAGAATGCCGAGCAGCACCAACGTGGCGTGGACGGTGGTGAAATAGAGAATAACGATGATCCAGGTCCAGGCGGCCTGATAACCACCCAGAACGACGATCAGCAGATTGGCCAGGATCAGCAGCGCACCTGCCCACAGACTGGCCGACACCGTCTGCCGCAAATGCACCCTCGCCAGCGGCGGTGCGCTGTCGCGATGGCGGAAGAACAGCCACAGCAGCAGCAGAAAACCCAGGCCGGGCAATAGCAGCAGGTTGATCAGATACAACGACTCGGTGGCGACAGCGAGACCCTGACCGAGCGGCGGGGCATCGTCGGTATCGTCGCCCGGTGGTGGTTCAGGCAAAGCGGGCATTCACCACCTCCAGCAGCGCGGCGGCGGTTTGCTGGTCGTCGGTTAGCGCCTCCACCAGCGCGACCCGGCAGGCGGTGACGCGGTCCATGCCGCCGTGAATCAGTTGCGCGGCGTACACCAGCAGCCGGGTGCTGGGCACTTCGTCCAGATCGTGTTCGCCCAGGGCGCGAAAAGCGCGGCCCAGTTCGACCAATTGCTCGGCGGTGGCGGCATCGCAACCGGTCTCGCCCATGACGATGGCTCGTTCCCGCTCGGCGCTGGGAAAATCGAAGCGCAGAGCGATGAAACGCTGGCGGGTGGAGGGTTTCAGGCTCTTGAGCAGATTCTGATAGCCGGGGTTGTAGGAGACCACCAGCATGAACGACGGCGGCGCCGTCAGGATTTCGCCAGTCCGTTCGATGGGCAGCACCCGCCGGTCGTCGGCCAGCGGATGCAGCACTACCGTGGTGTCCTTGCGCGCCTCCACCACTTCGTCGAGGTAGCAGATGCCGCCTTCGCGCACCGCCCGGGTCAGCGGCCCGTCGCACCAGACGGTCGCGCCGCCGTGCAGCAGATGCCGCCCCACCAGATCGGCGGCCGACAGGTCGTCGTGGCAGGCGACCGTGTGCAGCGGCAACTCCAACCGCGCCGCCATGTGGGCGACGAAGCGGGTTTTGCCGCAACCGGTCGGTCCCTTGATCAGCAGCGGCAGGCAGTGGCGCCAAGCCGCTTCGAACACGGCGCACTCGTCGCCGGACGGTTCGTAGTAAGGGGTTTCCAATGCGTGCGGTTCGATCGGTGGTTTCATGGCCACCTCTCCCTCCCCGGCATGGGGGAGAGGCTGAGATGCTTGGGCGCTCAAGTCGCGACGGGTTGGGCAGTGCCGACTTCGACGGTTTGCGGCTTGTCCTTGGCGAAGAAGCTGTAGATGTACACCACCAGGCCGATGAAGAACACGATGCCGGATAGCCAGCGCATCCAGTAGAACAACGCCAACTGATCCTGCACCTGCATGAACGCCTGCGGGTTGGGGATGACTCGCTGCAACCACACTTGCAGGATGCCGGCGGCGGTCAGGAACAGGGTGATGAACACCATCGAGACCGTCATCAACCAGAACGACCACATTTCCAGAACCTGCGCGCGTTCCGAGTTGGCCTCACGCCCGCGTAGGATCGGCATGGCGTAGGAGATGATGGTCATGACCACCATCGCATAGGCGCCGTAGAAGGCCATGTGACCATGGGCGGCGGTGATCTGACTGCCGTGGGTGTAGTAGTTGATCGGCGCCAAGGTGTGCAGGAAACCCCATACGCCGGCGCCGAGGAACGCCATGACCCCGGTGCCCAGCGCCCACAACGTGGCGGCCTTGTTCGGATGCTGGCGACGACGACGATTGACCATGTTGAAGCAGAACACGGTCATGGCAAAGAACGGAATCGGTTCCAGCGCCGAGAAGATCGAACCCCACCACTGCCAGTAACCGGGCGCACCGATCCAATAATAATGGTGGCCGGTGCCGATGATGCCGGACACCAAGGTCAGGGTGATGATCACGTACAACCATTTCTCGATCACCTCGCGGTCCACGCCGGTGATCTTGAGCAGCACGAAGCCGAGAATGGCGCCCAGAATCAACTCCCACACGCCTTCCACCCACAGATGCACCACCCACCACCAGAAGTATTTGTCCTTGACCAGGTTAGAGGGATTGTAGAAGGCGAACAGGAACAGCACCGCCAGGCCGACCAGACCCATCAACAGAATCATGCTGATCGCGGTCTTGCGGCCCTTGAGGATGGTCATGCCGATGTTGTACAGAAAGGCCAGCGCCACCACCACGATGCCCAGCTTGGTCGGCAGCGGTTGCTCCAGAAATTCGCGGCCCATAGTTTGCAGGATGTCGTTGCCGGTCATTTCCGCCAGCGTGGCATAGGGCACCGCCAGATAGCCGACCACGGTCAGCGCGCCGGCGATCAGGAAGATCCAGAACAGCACATGCGCCAGTAGCGGGCTGTGCAATTCGGTTTCGGTCTCCTCCGGCACCAGGTAATAAGCCGCGCCCATGAAACCGAACAACAGCCAGACGATCAACAGGTTGGTGTGAACCATGCGGGCGACGTTGAACGGGATCGCCGGAAACAGAAAGTCGCCGATCACGTATTGCAGGCCGAGAATCAGGCCGAACAGAATTTGCCCCACGAACAGGGCGATGGCGGCGATGAAATAGGGTTTGGCCACCGCCTGGGATTGATAGTGCAACTGCATGATGCTTTTCCTCGCTCTGGATGCCGGGACGGCGGATCAGCCTTCGATGTTGGGCGGCCAGTTTTCGGTGTCGATTTCCGAAGTCCATTTCAGGAAGGCCACCAGGTCATCCAATTGCTGGTCGGTGAAATGGAACTGCGGCATCTGCCGGCGACCCGGCACTTTGGTCGGCTGCGCCTGAATCCAGACCTTGATGAAGGCCGCGCCGCGCCGTTTGTAGACGTTGCCCAGTTCCGGCGCAAAGTAGGCGCCTTCGCCCAGGATGGTGTGGCAGCCGACGCAATTCCGGGTTTCCCAGAGATGTTTGCCGCGCGCGACCTCCGGCGTCAGATTTTCGCGGTGATCGCGCTGGGGCAGCTTCCAGGTCGTGTGAAAGGTGAGGGCGAGAAACAGCAGCACCGAAAACAGCGTGCCGCCATAGAAGACGTTTCGCGCCATGGATTTGGTGAAGAATGCGCTCATGAGGACCTCTGTTCGGCGATGATGCGAGCCATCCCCCCGGAATCCGATCGGGCGGGACCTATTTCATGCTCCGAAAATCGCGGTTCGCTTTCCTTGATCCCGGTCAAGGAATTCCCCATCTGGTCCTCGCATAATCAAAAGCAATTTCATCGAGTGCAGGATTGGAACCATGGCTGTCATCACCCAGTTTCTCGCCGGCGAACACCATTGTTGCGACGAAAGCTTCGCCACCGTCGAAGAGGCGGCCCAAACCGGCGACCTGGCCGGTTGTCGCCAGCGCTTCCAGCAGTTTCAAGCGGCCATGGAGCATCACTTTCAAAAGGAAGAGGCGGTGCTGTTTCCCGCCTTCGAACAGGCCACCGGTAACACCATGGGACCGACGCGGGTGATGCGGTTGGAACACCAGCAAATGCGGCAGGCGCTGGCCGAGATGGCACAGGCGCTGGCCAGCGGTGACCTGGACGATTTGCTGGGTCAGTCGGAGACCCTGCTGATCCTGATGCAGCAGCACAACATCAAGGAAGAGCAGATGCTGTACCCGATGTGCGACCGAGCGCTGAGTGCCGCCGCCGGATCGGTGATCCGGGACATGCGGGATCTTCCGTTGGGCCAGCCGACATGAGCGCACCCGAAATCGTGGTGGATGGGCGAGGTTTGGAGCATCCAGAACCACTGGAACGGGTTTTAGCCGCCCTGGACCAGCTTCAACCCGGACAACGACTGCGGTTTCTGATTCACCGCCAACCGTATCCGCTCTACGACATTTTGAGCCGCCACCGTTATGCCTACACGGTCGAGGCCCACGCCGACGGTCATTTCGAAATTCTGATTTCGCCGCCATGATGACGGCCGGGCTTTCGCTGGAGCAGGCGCCGCCCTTCAATGTACCGCTACGGTTTTTCCTGACCGCGCCGCCATTTCTGCTGCTGGCCGCCGGACTGCTGCTGTGGCAAGGCCCGGACCTGTTCGCCAGTCGTTGGCTACCCGCCACCCTTGCCATGACTCATCTACTGACCTTGGGTTTCATGGCGCAAGTCATGCTGGGCGCGCTGCTGCAAATCCTGCCGGTGGTGGTCGGCGTGGTGGTGCCTCGCCCGCGACTGACGGCGGCGCTGATTCACATTCCGTTGACTCTGGGTGCGCTGGTGCTGGCCACCGCGTTTCTCGGTGGCGGACCCACTTGGTTTCAAGGTGCCGCCGGTTTGCTCGGGCTGGGTTTTGGTGTCGCCCTGCTGGCGATCCATCTCGTCCTGTGGCGCGCGCCGGTGGTCGGGAGCACGGTTATCGCCCTGCGTTGCGCCCTGGGCGCTCTGCTGGTCACGGTTGTGCTCGGCGTGTTGCTGAGTGGTTTTTTGGCCTGGGGATGGCGATTGCCGGTGTTTGAGTTGACGCAACTGCACGCCACCTGGGGCTTGCTGGGCTGGACCGTGTTGCTGGTGACGGGAGTCGCCTATCAGGTCGTGCCGATGTTTCAGATCACCCCGCCCTACCCCACTTGGCTGAGTCGGGGATTCGCGCCGCTGCTGGCCGTGCTGCTGGCGATGTGGTCGATGTTCGTTTTGATCGGCTGGCGGGCGGCGGCGAGCTGGACGGGCGCGGCGTTGGCGGTGGGCGCCGTGCTGGTTGCCGTCGCGACGTTGTGGTTGTTGACCCGACGGCGCCGCAAGATCGGTGATCCCACGTTGAATTTCTGGCGTGCCAGCATGGCCAGCCTGCTGGCGGGCGCGCTGCTATGGTTGCTGACGCCCTGGGTCCCTACGCTGGCGCAAGCGCCGCAAGTCGAGGTGCTGTTGGGAATCCTGTCGATCTTCGGTTTTGCGGTCGCCGTGATCAACGGCATGTTGTACAAGATCGTGCCGTTTCTGGCCTGGTTTCATTTGCAGGCGCAACTGTTCCAGCACGTAAAGGTGCCCAACATGAAGCAATTGCTGCCGGACGCCTGTGTCCGACAGCAATGGTGGAGCTATCTGGCGGCGCTGTTGCTGCTACTGGCCGTCGCCGTTCAACCTCGGCTGTTTGCCTATCCCGCCGCGCTGGCCGTGGGTGTGGCCGGCGGTTGGTTAGGTATTAACCTGTTGCGGGTTTGCAGGATTTATTATCGCGTATTGCGAAGCGGGGCTCTGTCGTCCGCCTGAGCCGGCGATCGCTGCCTCCCTCCCCTCGCGGGGGAGGTTGGCGCGGATGAAGGTAGGCCCCTGCTAGCCTCCAGAAACGCCCCTTAAGCTGAACCGCGCAAGTATTCCTGTTCGGGGTTTAACAGCGCGGCGGCGAGTTGGTGGATGCCTTCGGCCTCGGCGCACTCCGAAATCTCTTCCCACGACGCGTCGCGATCGATGGCGGCGGCGGTCTCACTGCCGTTGGGTAACCGCGTGCGAAAGTCCCGGATGAATGCTT
>Ga0209607_1002957_pt1 | contig 13257 bp, 10 predicted proteins | sample AD_UKC117_MetaG_FD_184413 | JGI IMG/M metagenome (GOLD analysis project Ga0209607, IMG submission 184413) | Active sludge microbial communities of municipal wastewater-treating anaerobic digesters from Hong Kong - AD_UKC117_MetaG (SPAdes)... | ecosystem: Engineered > Bioreactor > Anaerobic >... | reverse complement strand
AGCGCCGTCTTCATCAGCCCCTTGGCGTCGGCCGGCGTCGACGGCAGGCAGACGATCAGGCCCGGCATGTGGGCGAAGACGGCATGATAGCTGCCGCTGTGGTGCGGCCCCGAGCTGCGCAGGGCACCGGCGCTGGCGCGCACCACCACGGGCGCATTGATGGCGCCATTGCTCATGTAGCGGAGCCTGGCGGCCTGCAGGAAGATTTGCCCGGCCGTCTCGAAGGCGAAGTCGGCGAACATCAGGTCGGACACCGAGCGGGCACCGATGGCCGAAGCACCGATGGCGGCGGCGGTGAAGCCCTGCTCGGAGATCGGCGTGTCGACCATCCGCGCCGGCCCGAACTCCTGCCACAGATCCTTGGTATGGGCGAAGCTGCCGCCGCGCTCGCCCGTGCCCTCGCCGAGATACTGGATGGTCGGATTGGCGCGCATCTCCTCCGCAATGCCGTCGCGGACCGCCTCGAGCCAGCCCTGGACCCGGGTGGCGCCGGCCGGCCGGCGCCGCAGGGCGACCGCCGGGTTGAGCGGCTCGGCGAAGACATGGTCGCGCGCCGTGCGCGGGTCCGGCTCGGGGGATTCCCGCGCGAAGGCGAGGGCCTCCTCCACCACCCGGTCGATCTTCGCCTCGATCGCCGCCAGCGTCGCCTCGTCGGCGACGCCGAAATCGGCGATCAGCCGCCGGCGGAACATGTCGATGGGATCGCGCTGCAGCCAGGCGTCGAGCTCCTCCTGGGTCCGGTAGGTGCCGAGCACCGGGTCGCCCTCGTGATGGCCGACGGTGCGGTAGGTCTTGGCCTCGATCAGCGTCGGCCCGCCGCCCGAGTGGGCGCGCTCTGTGGCCTCCTGCATGGCGAGCCAGACGGCGAAGACATCGTTGCCGTCCACCGCCACGCCGGGCATGCCGTAGGCGTCGGCACGGCGCGCGATCTCGGGATTGAGCGTGATCGAGGCGAGGGGGGTCGCCGTGGCGTAGAGATTGTTCTCGCAGACGAAGACCGCCGGTGCCCGCTGCACCGCGGCGAAGTTGAGCCCCTCGTGGAAGGCGCCATGATTCGAGGCGCCGTCGCCGAAGAACGCTACGCCGATCGCATCCTGACCGAGCAGCCGGGCGCCCATGCCGATGCCCGCCGCATGGCCGATGCCGGCGCCGACGACACCGTTGGTGCCGAAGAGACCGACCGTCCGGTCGTAGAGATGCATCGTGCCGCCGCGGCCGCCACAGATGCCGCCGGCCTTGCCGAAGAGCTCGGCCATGACCGCACCGGGATTGGAGCCCTTGGCCAGGGCATGGCCATGCCCGCGATGGGTCGAGGTCACCCAGTCCCGCGGCGTCAGATGCGCGCAGACGCCGACCGCGGTCGCCTCCTCGCCGATGTAGAGATGGAGGAAGCCGGGTGTCTCGCCGCCGCGGCAGGCGGCCCGGGCGGCCAGCTCGAAGCGGCGCAGCAGCACCATCTGCTCGAACAGCTCGAGCAGGAGCCCGGTGTCCGGCAGGTTGGCACCTTGCCGCTGCGGCCTCGGTCGCTTCGTTGCAGACATCGACATGCCACCACTCCCTGTCCGGCGCCGCTTGCTTGCCAGTCTTATAAGTTTATAATACCATAATCGTTACCGGCGAGTCCCACAAGCCCGCCGGTCGGCAGGCGAGGCGGGCAGGATAGCCCGCGATCAGCAACAGATCAGTGGAGGCAAGGATGCGTGGTCATGGTCTTGCGAGCGCGACGCGCCGCGTGCTGTCGGCTTGCGCGGTGGCGACCCTCGCTATCGGCGTGGTTCTCGGCAGCGCGACGGCGGCGGAAGTCAAGCTCCGCTTCTCCGTCGGCGCCAACGAATCGCCGACCGACGGCATGTCGGTCGGTCTGCGGGCGATGCGCGACTACGTCGCCTACAAGTCCGGCGGCGAGATGGAGATCGAGATCTTCTGGAACACGCTGGGCGGGTCGCTGCAGGTGACCGAGCAGGTCAAGAACGGCACGCTCGACATGGCCCTGACCGACGATTCGGTGCTGGGATCCTTCTTCCCGCCGATGCAGGCGTTCCAGATCCCCTATCTCTTCGGCTCGTCGGCGGCGGCCTGGGAGTTCGCCAACACCGAGATCGTCGAGGACCTGACCAAGGAGATGCTTGCGGCGACCGGCATCCGCACGCTCGGCTTCTCGCAGAACGGGTTTCGCAACCTCACCAACAACGAGCGCGAGATCAAGACGCCGGACGACCTGGCCGGCCTCAAGATGCGCACCATGCAGAGCCAGGTCTATGTCGAGTTCATGGGCGCCATGGGCGCCTCGGCCACGCCGATCGCCTGGCCCGAGCTGATCCCGGCGCTGCGCACCGGCGTCGTCGACGGCCAGGAGAACGCGGCGATCACCGTGCTCGACGCCGGCATCTACGAAGTCCAGAAATACATGAGCGTGAACGAGCACATCTACGGCTTCCACCTCATCATCATCAACAACGACGTCTACGAGGGCCTCACGGCGGACCAGCAGAAGATCCTCCACGAGGCCGTGGCGCTGCACAGCGCTGCTGCCAACGCGATCAAGACGATGGCCGACATCACCGCGGTCGACGCCCTGCGCGACAAGGGCATGACCATCCATGTCAACTCGCCGAGCGAGAAGCAGCTCTTCCGCGAGCAGGCGCAGCAGGCGGTGATCGACTTCATCGCCGGCCAGATCGGCCAGGAAACCGTCGACCGGGTGCTCGCCGCCGCCGCCGAGGCCGAGGCGCGCCTTTACGGCCAGGCCGAGTGACACCCTGATGGACGGGCGACGGCGGCGCTCCCGGCGCCGTCGCCGACTTCCTCCGCGACGAGGTCATAGATGACGTACCGGGCCCTGCGGACGACGGTGCGGGTGCTGGTGGACGGCGCCGACCTGCTCGCCGGCCTCGTGCTCATCGCCGTCACCATCCTCAACCTCGCCGCCGTGTTCATGCGCTACGTCATGCTCGACTCGATTTCCTGGAGCGAGGAGATGATGCGCTATGGCGCCGTCTGGGTGACCTTCCTCGCGGCCGCGGGCGTGAGCTTGCGGGAGGAGCATCTCAGCCTCGAGCTCTTCCGGCATGTCGGCGGCCCGGCTTGCCGCAAGCTGCACAGCGCCCTGATCCACCTGCTTGCCGCCTGCTTCGCCGGCGTCGTGCTCTATCAGGGCGTGATCTACTGCCTCAAGAACGGCATGCAGACCTCGCCCACGCTCGGCCTGCCGATGGTCTACGCCTATGGCGCGCTCGTGATCGGCGGCGGGCTCCTGCTGCTCGCCGAGCTGGCGAAGGCCGTCGACGTCTTCCTGCCGCTCGACCCGACCGACGCCGCCGACCCGACCGGGGCTGCGGGCGCATGATCCTGCTCTTCCTGGCCCTCGCGATCCTCATCATCGGCGGCCTGCCGATCGCCTTCGCCTTCGGCCTCTCGGCCATGGCCGGGCTCTATGTCGAGGACCTCGCCTTCCTGAACGTCGCCAGCCGGATGTTCGCCGGGCTCGACTCGTTCGTGCTCCTGGCGGCACCCTTCTACATCCTCGTCGGCGAGATCATGGTCCGTGCCCGTCTCGCCGACCGCCTGATCATGCTCTCCACCATCATCGTCGGGCGGGTGCGCGGCGGCACCGCCTATGCCAACGTCGTCGCGTCCATTCTGTTCGCGGGCATCTCCGGCACCGCCATCGCGGACATCGCCTCGCTCGGCCGCGTCTTCATCAACGCCATGCCCAAGGAGGGCTACAGCCGCGCCTTCGCCGCAGCGCTGACCGTGGCATCGGCCATCATCGGCCCGATCATCCCACCCTCCGTCATCATGGTCATCTACGCGGCAGTGGCCCAGGTCTCCGTCCTCACCCTCTTCCTCGCGGCCATCGTCCCGGGGCTGCTGCTCGGCCTCTCCTGCGCCGTCGTGGTCTTCGTCAAGTCGTTGCGCGGCGAGCTGCCGCAAAGCGCCATGACGGTGCCGGCCGGGCAGCGACTGCCGGCGCTGCGCGACGGCCTCGTCGTCATGACCCTGCCGGCCTTCATTCTGTTCGGCACGGTCTCCGGCGTCTTCACCCCGACCGAGGCGGGCGGCATCGCGGTGGTGCTCGCCATCCTCCTCGGCACGGTCGTCTTCCGCGAGCTCGCCTGGCGCGAGCTGCTCATGTCGTTTCGTGCCGCGGCACGGCTGACTGCGGCGCTGCTGCTGGTCCTGGCGACGGTGCTGATCGTCAACTACGTGCTGATTCTCGGCGGCGTGCAGGGCATCACCCGCGATCTTCTCGCCCATCTCAGCGACTATCCGTTCCTCTTCCTGCTGGTCTGCGCCGCCTTCTTCGTCGTCGTCGGCCTGGTCCTCGACGCCGGGCCGGCCCTCTTGCTGCTCGCGCCGCTGCTGCTGCCGATCACCCGGCAGATGGGCATCGACGACAACCAGTTCTCGATGGTCATGCTGATCGCCGTCACCATGGGGCTGATCACGCCGCCGGTCGGCGTCTGCCTCTTCGTCACCTGCCGGATCGGCAACCTCACCATGGGCGCCATCTGGCAGGAGCTGCGCTGGTTCTTCCTGGCCGAGATCGCCGTGCTCGTCCTCCTGTGCCTGTTTCCGATCCTGTCGACCGGCCTGCCCACGCTCGTCGGGCGCTGACCCCATGAACCCGGAGGGATGAAGTGAACGTGGACCTCGAAGGCAAGATCGCTCTGGTCACCGGTGCCGCGACCGGCATCGGCAAGGCCTCGGCCGAGTCCCTCCTGGCCAACGGCGCCACCGTGATCTTCACGGACCGCGACGCGGCGCGGCTGCGCGAGACCGTGGCCGGCCGGGGCGACGCCGTCGTCATCGATGTCGCCGACCGTTCGTCGATCGCCGACGGTCTCGCCGCGATCATGGGCCGCCACGGGCGGATCGACATCCTCGTGAACAACGCCGGCATCGGCGTGAACGCCGCCGACCGCAAGACCATCGACGAGTTCCCGATTCCGGTCTGGGACCAGATCCTCGCCATCGACCTGACCGGCGTCTTCCTGGTCAGCCGGGTGGTGGCGGCCGCAATGAAGGCCCGGGGCAGCGGTGCCATCGTCAATATCGCGTCCACCACCGGCCTGGCGCCGCTGCGCCTGCAGAGCCCCTACATCGCCGCCAAGGCCGCGGTCATCAACCTGACGCGCTCGATGGCCATCGAGCTCGCCGGCGATGGAGTGCGCGTCAACGCCGTGGCGCCTGGCTCGACCGCGACCGAGGCCTGGGAACGCTGGATGCAGGACCCGGCGAGCCGGGCTCAGGACCTGCACGCCGGGCAGATGGCGGCGATTCCGATGAAGCGGCCGGCCACCACCGCCGAGATCGCCAATGGCGTCCTCTTCCTGGCGTCGCCGGCCGCCTCCTACGTGACGGGCCACACCCTGGTGATCGATGGTGGCTGGACCGCCGGCTATGCCCGCGACTGGTAAGGCAGAGCGCACCGGCTGGGCTCGATCCGGGGCACGGGGAGAGGACGAGGCGGGCGGGCTGCTCGGCCTCCTCGCCGGACGTGCGCCGGACCGCCGCAAGGGTCCGCTCTACCGGCAGATCGCCGACATCATCCGCGAGCCGATGCTCGCCGGCCGCCTGCGGCCGGGAAGCATCCTGCCGCGCGAGGCCGATCTCGCGAAGCTCTTCGGCGTGAGCCTCATCACGGTGCGGCACGCGCTCCGCGAGCTCGAGGCGGAAGGGCGGGTGCGCAAGCAGTCGGCCAAGCCCAGCATCGTCACCAGCCCGCCGCCGAAGCCCGGCGCGAGCTTCAGCTTCGACACCCTGGCCTCGATCATCGCCTCGACCAGGGGCCGGGAGATCGAAATCCTCGACTACCGCCGTCGCCGCTCGGCCAGGGCGCAGGAAGTCTTTGGCCTCGGGCCGGGCGACCACACCTTCTGCCTGCAGGCGATCCTGCTCCAGGATTCCCGCCCCATCGCCTTCAACACCTTTCATTTCCCGCCGGCGGTCGGCGACCATCTGAGGCGCGAGCACTTCGACGACGTGGTCGTCTTCCGCTCCGTTCAGCGCCATCTGGGCATCCGGCTCCGGGGGGCGAAGGTCACCGTCTGGGCCGAGGTGGCCGACACGGAGCTCGCCCGCCGGCTCGACTGCGACGAGGGTGCGCCGATCATGGCCATGGAGATGATCTACCTCGACGAGCACGGCGCGCCGGTCGAGCTGACCATCAACCGCAATCGGGCGGACGAGTTCAGCCTGACCTTCGAGGCGGAGAGCGAGCCCGGCTGAAGGCGACTCGCCGCTCAGCCCGCCCGCTCGCGCCGCCAGCTGTTCGGGCTGCAGCCGTGCCAGCGGCGAAAGGCACGGCTGAAATGGGCCGGCTCGCCATAGCCCAGGCTCTGGGCGATCTCCGCTATCGGCCGGGCGGTGGTCGCGAGCGCCTTCTCGGCCTGGGCGCGGCGGGCGGCATCGACGATCTGGCGGTAGGATCGGCCCTCGGCCTGCAGGTGCCGCTGCAGGGCCCGCCGCTGCAGGCCGAGCCTGCTCGCTGCCCCGTCGAGTGCCACCTCGCCATCGGTGAGGCGCAGGTCGACGACATCGATCAAGGCCGCGGTGACCTCGCCGTCGGGGCGGCCTTCGACCATCCGACGCAACGCGGCGAACGCCGGCGGCGCGGTGTTGCCCGGCGCATCGAGGAAGTCGCGCTCGAAGACCATGCCCACGCCGGGTCGCCCGAAGCGCACCTCGACACCGAGCCGGGTGGCCAGCTCGTCGGTTCCGGCGGCCGGCCGGTAGGGAAGCTCGACCCAGTGTGGTTGCCAGGCCGGCCCGAGGAACCGCCGCACGAACGCCAACAGCGGTAGCAGGGCGTGGTCCGCATGCTGGCGCGCACGGGCCGCGTCGACGACAGACTGGTGATAGGCGAGTCGAACGAGATTGCCGTGGACCTCCGCGCGGATGTTGCCCGCTGCCTGATAATAGCGCATGGCCCGGCAGAGCCGGGCAATGCCATGGCGCAACGTCCGCCCGGCGAGCGCGTAGCGCACCCAGTCGCCGTAGGTCTCCGGCGACATGGCGCGGCCCACGTCGAGGCCCAGCAACGGATCGTCCAGGAGGAGCGCCGCCCGCTCGAAGATCGCGATCATGTCGACGAGCGGCAGCCGCGCATCGGGCCGGTCGAGCAGAGCCAGCGGCACGCCGGCATCGGTGAAGAGCAGGTTGGCCGCGCGCTCGCCAACCGCCTCCCTCACGATCCTCGGCAGCGGGCCGAAGCCACGCACGGCGGTGGTGATGAACCGGCTTGGCATGGCTCGCCGAGCTCCTCGTGCTCCAATGAATCGCAGACGCAAAATGGTAAGCGCCGTCCAAGAACTAGCGCTATGTCCGTCCGTGCCAAGGACACGCATGCCGAGGCATTTTGGGCCGACGCTAGAACAACTCCCGGGAGGAGACGCTGCATGAAACATCAAGCAGGCTTGGCGACTGTGCTCGCCGTGGGCCTGGCGTTGGTTGCCGGGCCGGCTCCGGCCAACGCGCAGGACGCCGACAAGCCGAACATCCTCGTCATCTGGGGCGACGACATCGGTCAGTCGAACATCTCCGCCTATACGCGGGGCCTGATGGGCTACGAGACGCCGAACATCGATCGCATCGCCAATGAGGGCATGCTCTTCACGGACTACTACGGCGAGCAGTCCTGCACAGCCGGCCGCTCCTCGTTCATCATGGGCCAGAGCGTGTTCCGCACCGGGCTCTCGAAGGTCGGGCTGCCGGGCGCCGATATCGGCATGCGCGAGGAGGACCCGACCATCGCCGGCCTGCTCAAGGCCCAGGGCTACGCCACCGGCCAGTTCGGCAAGAACCATCTCGGCGACAAGGACGAGATGCTGCCGACCAACCACGGCTTCGACGAGTTCTTCGGCAACCTCTATCACCTCAACGCCGAGGAGGAGCCGGAGAACGAGGACTACCCGGGCGACCTGCAGTTGGCGGACGGCCGGACATTCCGGGAGGCGTTCGGCCCGCGCGGGGTGATCAAGTCGTCGGCCGACGGCGAGATCGAGGATACTGGTCCGCTGACCAGGAAGCGGATGGAGACGGTCGACGACGAGACGGTCGCCGCGGCCATCGACTTCATCAAGCGCAAGGAAGATGAAGGCACGCCCTGGTTCGTGTGGTGGAACGGCACACGGATGCATTTCCGCACGCACGTCAAGGAGGAGCTGCGCGGCATCTCCGGCCAGGACGAGTATTCGGACGGCATGGTCGAGCACGACATGCATATCGGCCAGTTCCTCGACCTGCTCGACGAGCTCGGCATCGCCGACAACACGATCGTCTTCTACTCGACCGACAACGGGCCGCACATGAACACCTGGCCCGATGCCGCGATGACCCCGTTCTGGAGCGAGAAGAACACCAACTGGGAAGGGGCATGGCGCGTGCCGGCCATGGTGCGCTGGCCAGGTCGTATCGAGCCGGGCTCCGTGTCGAACAACATCGTCCATCACATGGACTGGCTGCCCACCTTCGTCGCCGCGGCCGGCAACCCCGACATCAAGGAGCAGCTCCTCGAAGGCGGCGTCGAGGCGATCGGGCGCACCTACAACGTCCACCTCGACGGCTACAACATCCTGCCGATGCTGACCGGCGAGACCGAGGAGAGCCCGCGTCACGAGATCTTCTACTTCTCCGACGACGGCGATCTCACCGCGCTGCGCTACGACGACTGGAAGCTCCTGTTCATGGAGCAGAAGGAGTGGGCGACCCTGCGCGCCTGGATCGAGCCGTTCACGCCGCTTCGCACGCCCTTGGTCTTCAACCTCCGGCGCGATCCCTACGAGCGCTCCTACCGGACCTCGAACACCTACTACGACTGGATGATCGACCGGATCTATCTGCTGGTCCCGGCGCAGCAGTATGTCGGCAAGTTCCTCGAAACCTTCGAGCAGTTCCCGCCGCGCCAGAAGGCGGCGAGCTTCTCGCTCGACCAGGTGATGGAGAGGCTGAACCAGCCGGGCAGCAGGTAGCCCGAGGTCTGGACGCCAACTCTCCGGAGCCCGAGGCCGGTCGAATGCAATTCGGCCGGCCTCGCCTCCGGTGAGTGGCAAAACGTGGTCGTTGAAATGGGGAGCAGGACCGGTGGCGATGAGCATTGATCGACTGGCGGGGGTAGTCGCCGCCGTGGCGCTGATGGGAAGCCTCGCCGGTTGCGCAACCGGCCCGTCCGGCCTCGGCGAGGCTGCCGGCCGCTCGGTCGACGGCGTCGCGGCCACGGAAGACCTCACGCGCCCGCCTCCCGATCGGGGCCCGGGCTTCGGCCGGCGGCCGGCGGGCGCCGTGCAGTCGGCCGACTACACAGGTGATCCGGCCGACTGGGAGGCCGGCTTTCACACCGCGGACCTGCGCGATGACGGGCCGTGGCAAGGCATCGGCTCCGGCTGGCGGCTGGCCCAGGCGGACGCATCGCCATCGTCGGCCCCGGCGGGCGAAGGTGGTGGGGGTGGCGGGGTCGATCTCGCCTCCGCCAACCAGGCGTTCGCCAACCCCCTGGCCCAGGCGACGCTGGCCATCATCGAGAACGACACGGTCACCCTCGGCGGCGATCTGTCGGACGGCAATCGACGGACCAACGTCACGGTCTTCGAGCCCCTCATTCCGGTCCCTCTCGGCAACAGCGGCTGGTCTCTCGTCAACCGCCCGATCCTGCCGATCGGCTTCGGCGCGGATGTCCCTGTGGCGGGCGGCGGCGGAGGCCCGACGACCGGCGTGGGCTCTCCGCAGTTCGACGGCAAGAACGGCCTGGGTGACTTCACGATCTTCTCGCTCCTGACGCCGACCAAGGGCGACTCGCCCATCAAATGGGGCATCGGCCCGATCTTTCGCTTCCCCACCGCCACCGATGACCAGCTCGGCGCCGAGAAGTTCTCGCTCGGGCCGGCGGCCGTCGCCTTGTACTCGTCCAAGAACTTCACCATTGGCGCCCTCAACCAGAACCTCTTCTCGGTGGCGGGCGACGGCGACCGCGACGATGTCCGCGTCTCCACGCTGCAGTATTTCGCCTTCTACAACTTCACGCCCGAGTGGGGCATCGGCACGGCACCCATCATCTCCGTCGACTGGGACGAGGCCGGCAACGCCGACGGCTACGCCGTGCCGGTCGGGCTCGGCGTGACGCGAACCTTCCGCATCGGCGAGATTCCGTCACGCATGCTGGTCGAGGCCCAACGCTACGTCGTCCAGAAGGAGAGCTTCGGGCCGGAGTGGAACTTCCGCGTGGCGCTGGCCATGTTCTTTCCGCTGCTCTTCTAGCCAGACGCGCGTTGCTTGAGTTGGCAGCGCTCGCCAGCCAGCATTCCAGGTCGACAGGAGGAAAAAAAGCCTTGAGAAGATCAAAGACTGCACCATTGATGTTCGCGGTGGGCATGACGCTCGCCGCCGTGCCGGCCGCCGGCTGGGGCCAGGATGCCCAGCCGGCAGCCGGGAACCAGCCGAACATCCTCGTGATCTGGGGTGATGATATCGGCGTCCACAACATCAGCGCCTACAATCATGGCATCATGGGCTACCAGACGCCCAATATCGACCGCATCGCCAGTGAGGGCGCGCTCTTCACGGACGCCTACGCACAGCAGTCCTGCACCGCCGGCCGGGCGTCGTTCATCCTCGGCCAGCATCCCTTCCGGACGGGGCTCCTGACCATCGGCATGCCGGGCTCCGACCACGGGATTCCGGAATGGTCGCCGACCATCGCGGACATGCTCAAGGATCGCGGCTACACGACGGGCCAGTACGGCAAGAACCACCTGGGCGATCGGGACGAGCACCTGCCGACGAACCACGGCTTCGACGAGTTCTTCGGCAACCTCTATCACCTGAACGCCGAGGAGGAGCCGGAGAGCTACTACTACCCCAAGGACCCCGCCTTCCGCGAGCAGTTCGGCCCGCGCGGGGTGATCCGCGCCTCGGCCGACGGCGATATCGAGGATACCGGCCCACTCACCCGGGAGCGCATGGAGACGGTCGACGAGGAGATCATCGCCGGGGCCGTCGATTTCATCGAGCGCGCCAATGAGCAGAACGAGCCGTTCTTCCTCTGGCTGAACACGACGCGCATGCACGTCTGGACGCACCTCAAGGAGGAATCGCGGGGCACGACGGGCATCGGCCTCTACCCGGACGGCATGGTCGAGCACGACGGCATGGTCGGGCAGGTGCTCGACAAGCTCGAGGAGCTCGGCATCGCCGACAACACGATCGTCGTGTACTCGACCGACAATGGCGCCGAGACGGTCACCTGGCCCGACGGCGGCACCACGCCGTTTCATGGCGAGAAGGGCACGACCTGGGAGGGCGGCTTCCGCGTGCCTCTGCTGGTCAAGTGGCCGGGCGTGATCGAGCCCGGCCGGAAGGTCAACGGGATCGTCAGCCAGGAGGACTGGTTCCCGACCTTCGCGGCGGCCGCAGGCGAGCCCGACATCGTCGAGAAGCTCAAGGACGGCCACACCATGAACGGCAAGGACTGGAAGGTCCATCTCGACGGCTACAACCTGCTGCCGTTCCTTTCGGGCGAGGCCGAGGCGAGCCCGCGACAGGAGATCTTCTACTTCGACCAGGCCGGAAACCTGAACGCCGTGCGCGTCCAGGACTGGAAGGTGCACTTCGCGATCCTCAACGGCAACATCACCGACGCGGTGCGCGACGTGACCGCCTGGCCCAAGGTGATCAACCTCAAGGCCGACCCTTACGAGAAGGCGTGGGAGGAGTCGGGCATGTATCTCCGCTGGTACGCCGAGAACACGATGTGGACGTTCGTGCCCGTCCAGCAGAAGATCAAGGAGTTCTTCTCCACCTTCGAGGACTACCCGTACCAGCTCGGGTCCTCGCTCACCGCGTCGAACCTCGGCTACAACACCCTGCGCAACGCCGAGCTGCTCAAGCGGCTCGGTGGCGAGGACTACCAGCCGGGCCAGCGTCAGTAGTCGCCTTGCGGGCACGCCCTCGGGCGTGCCCGCTACCTCTCGAAAGGGCTATCCATGCGTCTTGCCGTTCTGGCACTGCTCGCGGCGCTGCCGGGCATCGCCCTGGCCGACCCCTTGCCCTCGTGGAACGAGACCGACGCCAAGGCGCGGATCATCGCGTTCGTCGACGGCGTCACCGACACAGACTCCGACACCTACGTGACCCCGGCCGACCGCATCGCCGTCTTCGACAATGACGGCACGCTCTGGGGCGAGCAGCCGGTCTACTTCCAGTTCCTCTTCGCCGTCGATCGCCTGAAGGAGATGGCGGCCGCCGACCCTTCCGTCCTGACCTCGGACGTGCTCCGCGCCGCGGCCGCGGGCGACATGGAAAAGATCGCGGCCGCCGGCACGGACGGCCTGCTCGAGATCGTCTCGACCACGCATTCCGGCATGTCGGTCGAGGCCTTCCAGGCCGATGTCCGGGACTGGCTCGACACCGCTACCCATCCCGAGACGGGCATGGCCTACGACGCCATGATCTACCAGCCGATGCTGGAGCTCCTGAGCTACCTGCGCGACCAGGGCTTCACCACCTGGATCGTCTCCGGCGGCGGCCTGCACTTCATTCGCGTCTTCTCGGAGGACGCCTACAACATTCCCCCGCCCCAGGTCGTGGGCACGACCGGCAACGCGACATACGACGTGATCGACGGCGTGCCCACGGTGCTCAAGGACCCGGGCATCTTCTTCCTCGACGACAAGGCCGGCAAGCCCGTGGCGATCGACGCCAGGATCGGCAAGCGGCCGATCCTCGCCGCCGGCAACTCGGACGGCGACTTCGAGATGCTGGAATGGACGACGGCAGGCGAGGGGCCGCGCCTCGGGCTGCTCGTGCACCACACCGACGCCGAGCGCGAATGGGCCTACGACCGCGAGAGCCACGTCGGCAGGCTCGACCGCGGGCTCGACGAGGCGGAGGCACGCGGCTGGCTGCTCGTCGACATGGCGGAGGACTGGGCACGGGTGTGGCCGGCCGGTGCGGCGGCGCGGTGACGGAGCAGGCATGAAGCAGAAGGACCTCGCCAGGCGCCATCGGGTCACCGATGGCAGGAAGTTCCGGCTCGAGGACGTCGATCCGGCCGACACTGCCGGCCTCGACATCGAGAAGGACGATGCCCGGGAGCTCCTCGCCGACAGCATCAAGGACCTGCGCAAGCTGCAGGAGCGGCTCTACGCCGAGGGCAGATGGGCGGTCCTGGTGGTGCTGCAGGCCATGGACGCCGGCGGCAAGGACAGCGCCATCGAGCACGTCATGACCGGCATCAACCCGCAGGGCTGCGATGTTCGGTCC
>Ga0209607_1002952_pt1 | contig 13263 bp, 4 predicted proteins | sample AD_UKC117_MetaG_FD_184413 | JGI IMG/M metagenome (GOLD analysis project Ga0209607, IMG submission 184413) | Active sludge microbial communities of municipal wastewater-treating anaerobic digesters from Hong Kong - AD_UKC117_MetaG (SPAdes)... | ecosystem: Engineered > Bioreactor > Anaerobic >... | reverse complement strand
TTCGGCGTCCAGCCTCATCAATGCATCCGCGCCGGCTTCGATCCGGGCCAGATGGATCATGGTTTCCGGCAACACCTTATCCATGAAGAATTCGGCGCACACCAGCTTGTTCTGGTAGAACCGGCGGTCAAAGCTGTCGTCGTCCGGGTTGGAAAGCTGGTTCGCACAAATACGCGCGACTTGCGCCCATTGGTAACCCAGCGCCACCAGCGCCACCATGTATAGATAATCCATCGACACCGCACCGCCATTATCCGGGTTGGAGATGGCGTGGCGCATCAGCCACTGGGTCGCGGTAACCAATCTTTCCAGCGCCTCGGTCAGCGGTTTAATGAAGGGTGACAGCGCCGCGTTATCCTCATACTTCTCGCAGAAACCGCCGACAATAGCGAAGAAAAACTGAATCGCCCGGCCTTTATTGGCCGGCAGCTTCCGCCCCACCAGATCCAGCGCCTGAATGCCGTTGGCGCCTTCGTAAATCTGCGTGATGCGGGCGTCGCGCACGAACTGCTCCATGCCCCATTGCGCGATGTAGCCATGACCGCCGAAGCATTGCAGGCACAGATTCGTAGCGGCGAAGCCGGTATCGGTGAAATAGGTTTTCATCACCGGCGTCAGCAGACCCAGCAAATCCTCAGCTTTGCGTCGCGTCTCGGGATCGGGATGCTTGCGGGTGATGTCCACCTGCAAGCCGGCCCAGTAGGCCAGCGCTCGCGCGCCTTCCTGGAAGACGCGGACAGTCATCAGCATCCGGCGGATGTCGGGATGGACAATAATCGGGTCCGCTGCCAGTTCAGGATGTTTTGCACCGGTCAAAGACCGACCTTGCAGCCGTTCCTGGCAATAGGTCACAGCGTTTTGATAAGCCACGGCTCCCTGACTCAGCCCCTGCACGGCTACGCCTAGGCGGGCCGCATTCATCATGATGAACATGGTTCTGAGGCCCTTGTGTTCTTCGCCGAGCAGATAACCAACCGCTCCATCGTAATTCATGACGCAAGTGGCGTTGCCGTGGATGCCCATTTTCTCCTCCAGCGCACCGCAACTCACCGCGTTACGGTCGCCGAGGCTGCCATCGGGATGGACCAGGAATTTGGGGACAATAAACAGGCTGATGCCCTTAACCCCGTCTGGGCCGCCGGGAATGCGGGCCAGCACCAGATGGATGATATTTTCCGCCAGATCGTGCTCACCGGCGGAGATGAAGATCTTGGTTCCGGTAATACGGTAGCCGCCATCCGATTGCGATTCGGCTTTCGTGCGCAACAAACCCAGATCGGTGCCGCAATGCGGCTCGGTCAAGTTCATGGTGCCAGTCCATTGACCGCTGATCATCGGTGGCAGATAGAGATTCTTCTGTTCATCCGAACCGCCGATTTCGATGGCTTCAATGGCGCCGCTGGTCAGGCCGGGGTACATGGTGAACGCCATGTTGGCCGAGGCCATCATTTCGCTGACCGCCAGCCCCAGCACATAGGGCAGACCCTGGCCACCGTGATGCGGATCGCCGATCAATCCGGTCCAGCCGCCATCGATGACCACCTGATAGGCTTCTTTGAAGCCGGTGGGCGTGACCACGCGACCGTTCTCCAACCGACAACCTTCCCGGTCGCCGACCGCATTCAACGGCTGCAAGACCTCCTGACTGAGTTGCGCTGCGCTATCGAGAATGGCGGCGACGGTATCCGGGGTTGCCTCGGCGAAACCGGGAATCAAATCCTGGTAACGGTCGATTTTGAGCAGTTCATGCAGGATAAACTGCATGTCGCGAACAGGTGCGGTATAAGTGGGCATGGGCGTCGTCCTGAGTGATGTTGATCGTTCACCATAACAAAAGCCTAACCCTAAAAATTAGAATAAACATGCTACATTCATGAAGATAGCCAGATTGTGCAAAACACTGCATGGACATTTACCGCTCCCAACTATAGGTTAAGTCAGCGCCATAACCGTCCGCGCTGCTATTGGATTCAAAAGTCAGGCCCTTAAACAGTCGGTACTTGATGTTGATGGTGCTCATCGCGGCGTCCATCAAGCCAACGCCATAACCGACATACAGATCCGGGGTCAGGTACTTACCCAGCGTCAGCGAGGCGTCATTGCCATTGGTTCCGGTATTCAGGTCGACATTATCCAGTCCAACCGCCGTACCCAGACCCTTGGCCAGCACGCCGCCGCCGATGCCCATGGCGCTGGCGGCCTTGAACATCATTGCGGACTCACCGCTACCGCCGTCGTTGGGCGCGCGACCCAGCACCAGGTAGGACAAAATATCGCCCTGGGGCATTGCCGGATCAGAAAACAGGGTCAGTTGCGGCTTCTTGAGCGTACCCTGCACTTGGGCGCCTACAGTGGTGGTGTCGCTAAGTTCGCTGCTAAATTCCCGCGCCACCCGCATGTCCAGCCCCGGATTATCCAGCGGACTGTTGCTGAACAATACCCGGCCTCGTTGAATGTCGATTTCGGTGCCATAAATATCGTATTTTCCAGCGATAATCTCAGCGCTGCCACTGGCGCGCGGAGCCAGTTCCGGGGTCTGCGTGACCAGTACATTGCCTTTGAACTGACCTTGGAAGACCGGCGTATTGACTTTCACATCGTCTCCGAGGATGACCCTTACTTGGGCGAAAATCGCCGGTCCCTTGGCGGCGGGCTTGGCTTGGCCTCCAGCATCTTTGACAATCACCAGATCCTCGGAAGACTTGACGGCGCTGGGACCGCCGTCCATGCCGCCACCCGGACTCAAATAGGCCTTGGGAACGATGATCTGGCCCTCGACCCGCACTTGTTGCCTGGTAATATCCAGCTTCAGGTCCGGGCTGATTTGCACCTGGATATCGCGGGTATTGAACGCCTGGAAATCCTGACCCTGGATGTTCAGGTTGGCTTGCGGTTTCAGTGGATCAATTGCGCCGCTCAGTTTTAACTGTCCCGGTTTGGACTGCACCGAACCGGTCAGTTGCAACGGTCCCTGACCATCGCTGGTCGCGGTGAGCTGCAAGTCCTGGAGAATGAGACCGGCATCAGGAATCGTAGCGCCCGCATTTTCCAGGCGAACTGCGCCGCGCAGCGCCAGTTTGGGCATCGCGCCGGTTACTTTCACATCCGCGCGCACCTGGCCTTTGACATCCTGTATCTGGGGTACGAATACCGAAATCAGGCCCAGGTCGGTGATGGCAGCGTTGACTTTGCCGTTCAGGCGAGCTGCGCCCAGCGGATCTTGAATCTGGGCATCCGCTTGCAGTTGACCGGTTTTCGCCAAATCCAGCTTGACCTGGGCGGTTGCGGTGCGTCCGTCGGTTTGCGCCTGGAAACCGCCGCCGTTGAGGGTGAAGCGCAACGTGCGCCCATCGGCGACCATGCTCAGGTTGCCCGGTGCGATGTCCAGATTCGCCTTGCCCTGAATTGAGCCATTTGGCTTCCCGCTCACGTCCGCCTGAGCGTTGACGTGGGTGGTCAGATTCACGCCCGGTGGAAAAAAGGATTTAAAGCGATCCGGGCGTAAATCCTGGAGTTGTGCGCGACCATTGAAACCGCTCGCGCCATTCCATTGGCCTTGTACACAGAGTCGGGTTGGAGCGCTGGCCAGGCAGGCATTATCCAGCCGGGCTTTTTGCGCCGAAGCCTGAACCGCTACGGCTTTATCCAGACTCCAGGCGCCGGCGACGGTATCCTTGGCGGTCAGTTGCGTGATGCGCCCTTCCCAGACCAGGGCGGGCATTTGCAGCTTGCCGACCAGCGCCAGCGCGAAGCGACCGGGATCTCCAGCAAGTTCGGCTTTCAGTTCATGGGCGTCCGGCGTCCCGCCTCCGTCCAGGTTCACCGTTTTCCAGCGCTGACCGCCCAGCACCAAGCCTTGGCCCGCCAATTTAATTTGGGAACGGTTGACCCCGCCGACATCGACCTTGGCTTCGCCGGTGAGTTGCTGGATTTGCGTTGCGCCTTGTTGCAGGTTGCGCACAGTGAAATTGGCGGCGACCTGTGGGCGGTCGCGGGAACCGCTGAGTTGGCCGGCGCCAGCCACGCTGCCGCTCAGGCCGGGAACCAGCGCTTTCAGTTGCGGGGCATTCAATTTCCAGCGCAAGTCCCAGCGTTGCGTTAACGCTCCTTGTGCCTCCAGTCGCGCTGCGCCCGCGTTCAACTGCAAGGCTTTAATAGTCAGGTCCTGATCCAGCAGGCTGACATCGGCGTTGCCGCTCAGCGCTTGCCCGCTCAAGGTTCCGGTGAACTCTTCCAGCAATACATTCGCGCGCAGTTTACCGTTGAGGCCGCCATCGCTCTTAAGCCGCAGGTTCAACTTGCCGGGGACTTCTTTCCACTGTACGCCGGGATTCAGAGCGTTACCCGCCAGAGTGGCTTGCCAACCGATCTTGGGCGCCCAGCTGGCGTCAACCGTTCCTTCAATCGTTCCCTCCAGCGTCTTGCCAGCTAATTTGACGCCACGCACCGCCTGATCGGAACCTTGGCCGGTCAAATTCCAGCGACCCTGGGGAATCTCCGGTCCTTGCACATCGGCAGCAAGTTGGAACTCGTAATCTTTCGGCGTCCCTTTGGCGGAGAAGTCTCCTTTGGCGCTTTGCACTTGCGCGGGACCGGTCAGGGGCCACACCAGGGATTGCCACTGGCCGCTGGCGTTAAAGCGCAGTTCGGCATACTGAAAATCGCCCTTGGCCTCCAGCGTCAACGGATGATCGGTCGCTGTCAATTTCAACGCATCCAGGCGCACCGCTTTTTCATCGCCAGCGGCGGTAAAGCGCAGCGTAGCGGGACCGATTTCCGGCGCAGTCGCCTTGATTTCACCCTTGCCTTCGAAGCGGGCCATCACTCCTTTCGCATCGACTTGAACATTCAACGGCTTGCCGGCTAAATCGGGGACAAACGGTTTCAGGTCGGCGACGTTCAGCTTGACCTGCGCCGACCAGTCGGGTTCGACCAGCGCTTGCTGAACCTCGCCGGTCAAATCCAGCACGGCTGAGCCGGTGACTCGTTGAGTCAGCTTTAGCTGATCACGCACCGTCCCGCTAACTTCGCCTTGGCCGTCGAAAGTTCCGTAATCGGGCGTGATCGCCTTCCAGGCCAGTTGCAGTTGCAGCGGATAAGCGCCGATCGGGTTTACTTGGCCGCTGAGTCGGACTTCACCCAGCGGGGACTGTGCTTGCAAGACTTCGATGTGAACGCCGTCTTCCTGGGTGCGCACCTTGAGATCGACGGCATTGACTACAATCGGATCAACGCCAGCCGGTTGGATGCGAATCTCGCGGCCTTGCAGGTCGGCGACCGTGATCGCCACTGGCAACTGAACATTGGGCAACGTGAACGGCTCGTCGGACGGCGGCGCTTTTTTACTTGGCGGCAAGCTTAGTTCCAGGCCGCTGAAATGCAGCCGGGTCACGTTCACTGCGAAGTCGAAGAGTTCAGCCGGTCGCCAATCCAGATCAACATTAGCGAGCGCGACTTGCAACGAGCCATCTTCGTAGTGGAATTGTTCGATATGCAGTGGGCCGATCAGCCGACCGCTGGCCTGGTTATAGCTGAGTTGACCGGGCAACACCCGTTGCGCCAGGGACAACAGGCTATTCAGGCCAGTTTCCGTGGAAATGACGAACCCGGCGATAGACAGCGCCAGCAGTAATAGAAACAGAGGGATAGCCGCCACCCAGAACAGGATGCGACGCAGCGTGCGGGCATAACTCACAGGTCAGGTCCAATGCTGAAGGAGAAACGGAACGCATCGCCAGGCGGGCGATCCAGGCCGGAAGCAAAGTCGATGCGCATCGGGCCGACCGGCGAGCGCCAGCGCACCCCGACCCCAACGCCGGTTTTCAAGTTGGGAGATGCGCCATCGAAGGCGTCGCCGGTATCGACAAAAGCCGCTACGCCCCATTCCTTCCAAACCCGATGTTCATATTCCAGGCTGGCGACAAGCAGATTTTTGCCGCCGACTACCGCGCCGTCCGGGTCTGTGGGGCCGATGCTTTCATAGGAATAACCGCGCACTGTCGCGTCGCCGCCGGTAAAGAAACGCAGGGAAGGAGGCAGCTTTTCAAAATTGTCAACGACCGTCGTCCCCAGAGTACCGCGCGCCAAGAGCCGATTATCGTTATTCAGGGCATGGATCCAGCGCAGCTTCACGGTGCCTTGCAAAAAGTTGGTGTCGGACAGTAATGCGGTTGTGGCGCCTTGCAACGTGAAACCGAACAGCAGGCCACGACTGGGATAGATGCGATCATCAGCATCGATCCAGGTCCAGCTCAAACCCGGAATTAACAGCAGCGATTCCTCAGTGTTCGGTCGGTTGCCGATCGTGTATTCATCGTATTGCAAGCCCAGGCTATAGTTCTTCAACCATTTGCCATCTTGCATTTGCAGGCTGCCGCCAATTGTATAGGTTTGATAATCCTTGTTGTCGTCGTTTTGCTTAACGTAGCCGGCAGTGATTGCATATTCATCGGTAACGGGGCTGTCGCCGGGAATCACATATTTGAATCCGATGAGCGATTTAATTTGCGAATAACCCAGTTCGGCTTCGTAATGATGGCCGAGGTGATTGACCCGGCGATCCTCGGTCCGCAGCTTGCCCCGGAAACCAGTGTCCGTGCCGTAACCGATGCCGACGCTGTACTGATGGCGTTTGCCAGACTCCAGATCCACATCCACCGGTGCGATATCGGTTCCAGCGGAGGGCGGCGCATTGACCTCGACCCGGCTGAAATAGGCGGTGTTGCTCAAGTCGGTTTGCAATTTCAGCAACTGATTGACATTGTAGGGATCGCCCGGCTTGAAGCTGGGGTAGCGCGAGAGCAGATCGGGCGACAGAAAATCCTGTTTAAAAGTGATATTACCGAAACGGTAACGTTTCCCGGTATCGTAATGCAGGCGAATCGTTGCGGTATAGGCTTGCAAATCCACGCGAATGGCGCGCTCGGTAAAGCGGGCGTCAAAGTAGCCGCGTTCGGTGGCCAGGGACTCCATAACACTCTTGATCTGCTCATATTTGGGTTGATCGAGCACTTGACCCTGAGTCAGCGGCAGATTGGCCAGCAGGGTTTGAAAGGGCGGATCCTGTGCGCCTTCGCCCAACACTTGCACGTCTAGCTCGGTGATGCGCATGGGTCGCCCTGGTTGAATGCGATAGCGCGCTTCCCAACCGCCGCTGTCAGTCCGCGTCAGCGATGCCTCGATGGTAGGTTCAAAATAGCCAAAGGGTTGCAACGCTTGGCGGATTTCGTCCTCGGCCTGTTTATACAGCCAGTTGAGCCGGATTTCCTCCGGTGCAGGTTTACCAGCAAAACGATTGATGTCCAGAAAGGCCAGTACATTGTTGCGTAATGCGTCGTCTTCCAGGCCATCAATAACCACAGTCAACTTACCCGTCTCAGTCGCCGGAGATTTCGTAGCCGTGGCGCTTGCCGGGTCACTGGAAGGTTCAGGAGCCATCTGTTGCGCGTAGAGCAGTCCGGCTGACAGGAGCAGACAGAGACTGACGAGCGGTGGTCCGACATGGAATAATCGTCTTGGACAGCGGATGAAAAGAGTAATGATTGCGATCACGTGGCGGTCGTCGAATGGAATAAACCAGCAGAAGCGGAAGTGACGCCGGTTTCTTTGAGGTTGGACATTTTATAATTCTTTACCATAGTTGGCGGGCCAAGAAAAAGCCAGCGCCGCAATTTTTTCATACAGGAATTTTACAAACCATGCCAAATCATGTTGATTCTACTCTTGAATCCTTCGTCGGCAATACGCCCTTGGTGCGTCTGCAGCGCCTGCCGGGGCGAACGACCAACCGGATTTTTGGCAAGTTGGAGGGTAACAACCCAGCGGGTTCGGTCAAGGATCGTCCGGCGTTAAGCATGATCCGCCAGGCCGAGGCGCGCGGCGATCTGCAACCGGGCGAAACCCTGATCGAAGCGACCAGCGGCAATACCGGTATCGCCTTGGCGATGATCGCGGCGATGAAGGGCTATCGGATGGTGCTGATCATGCCGGAAAATCAGAGCGCCGAGCGTCGCGCGGCGATGAAGGCGTATGGCGCTGAATTGATTCTGGTCAGCAAGGAAGAAGGCATGGAAGGCGCGCGGGATTTAGCGATGCGGATGCAACAGGAAGGGCAGGGACGGGTGCTGGATCAATTCGCCAATCCCGACAATCCGCTGGCGCATTATCAGACCACTGGCCCGGAAATCTGGCGCGATACTCACGGTCAGATCACACATTTTGTCAGCGCGATGGGGACCACCGGGACGATCATGGGCGTATCGCGCTATCTCAAGGAACAAAATCCTGCGGTGCAAATTATCGGCGTACAGCCGACCGAGGGTTCCTCCATCGCCGGTATCCGCCGCTGGCCGCCGGAATATCTGCCGAAAATTTTTGATCCGGCGCGGGTCGATCGCCTCATGGATGTCAGTCAGGCCGAGGCTGAGGAGGGAACCCGCCGCCTCGCCCAGGAAGAAGGAATTTGCTGCGGGGTGTCGGCAGGCGGGGCAATGGCGGTGGCGTTGCGCTTGTCGGCGAGCGTGGAGAACGCGGTGATCGTGACCATCATTTGCGACCGGGGCGACCGCTATTTGTCCACAGGATTGTTTGCGGGTTGATACTCATGCCTGGCGGATTGGTGAAAATTGGTTGTGCTGAACCAGTACCGAAAACATTGTGGACGAGGAAAGTACGGTATGCACTATGTCAAGGGCAAAATCGCTATCAGATTCGTCCATTCTTTACAGTATTAATCGGTTTTTCGACAAAATTGTCAGGATTTTTTACAATTAAAGGTTGTCTGTTTTGAAATTTTACAGTTAAATTTTAAGCATATATTTTTTTAAGTTATTGAAAACAGATTATTATTTATTTATATGGGTTTCTCAGCGAGTTATTTGGATGTCGACTTTCTTTACAATCCAGATGGCTGAATATATTTTTTTATTATTAATTTTAATAAGTTGCGTTATTGGTTTGTTTTTTGCTCAAAGATAAATCGGTAATTTTAGCGCGTTTATTCTTGAAGCGACCAGCAACAAGAAACAGATAAGAGCGCTGCATTTTGGAAAATATTTTTTATTAGGGGATTCATAATGCTAAAGAAAAAACCATATCCACTGACCGCCTATCAGGCCCCTTGCCAAGCGCGGCGTGAGTCACGGCACGTTAGACGGATCGGCTATTTCTTGATAGGACGTAAATTCTTTCCATTAGCGGTGCGCATACAAAAAGTTATAAAGCATCTGAGAAATACGATGTGTCATTCGGTCAGTCTGCGCCGTAACCTGCCGCGATTGGCGGCGCTGGTTGCGCTGGCGACGCCGGGCGCGCTGACCTGGGCGCAAACCGCAACCTGGCAGGGTGGGACCGGAAATTGGAACAATACGGGCCAGTGGGATACCGGTACGGTTCCAAATTCGACCACCAATGTCCAGGTCGATGGCGGAAAGACCGGGACGGCTTCACTGGTTAATGTCAATGTGACGGCGAATGCCAATACGTTGACCATCGATGCCGGTGATCAGGTGGATATCAACAATGGCCGGCAACTCACGATCAACGGCGCCAGCCTGCTGAATAACGGTACGCTGTCGCTGAGTTCAGCGGGCAGCACGACCACATTACGGATCGGGAACATCACGTTTTCCGGGACGGGTGTGGTTAACTTGAGTAATCAGGCGCAAAACCGGATTACTGGTTCCTCGAGCCTCAGCGTCTTGACCAATGCCGCTGGCCATACGATCCAAGGCTCGGGATCAATCACGCAAGTGGGCTTGAACAATCAGGGCTTGATCGACGCTAATCAATCGGTCCCGTTGACAATCAGCCTGTCGAGCACCGCCCCGACCCGCAGCAACAGCGGCACGCTGCAAGCAAGCAATAGCGGTACGCTGATCATCAATTCGACGACCTTGGACAACACTGGCGGGGTGATTCAGGCGCTGGATGCATCCAAGGTCCAACTGAATAGCAATGTAAGTATCAATGATGGCGTCCTGGACACGGCAGGCACCGGCGTGATCGAGGTTACGAGCGGCGCATACACCTCTTCAGCGCGGTTGGAGGATGTGACCAACCAGGGGCGGATCGAGGTGCAGAACGGACGCGGCCTGACGGTGGCTGGGACGATCACCAATGACGGGATGATCACGCTCAATCCGCAGTCGAGCAGCACCTCCTACCTGCATGTCGATAACGGTGAGACGGCGACCCTGTCGGGTACCGGCGCGCTGGTGATTGCCGGTAACAGCCTACTCAGCAATCGCAGTGGCAACAGCACCCAGGACACGGCGAACGCGATCACGCTGGTCAACGACACGGATCACACGATTCGCGGCGCCGGTGATGGCGGCGCCAGTACGTTGACGATGAACAGCAACGTCACCCTGGACAACCAAGGGACGATTCTGGCGAACAATGGCGACACGCTGAATCTGAGTGGCGGCTTCATCGACAACACGGGGGGGTTGATCCAGGCGCAAGACGGATCAACGGTAGGAATAGCCAGCAACACCCGAATCGCGAATGGCGTCCTGGACACTGATGGTACCGGCGTGATCGAGGTTACGAGCGGCGCATACACCTCTTCAGCGCGGTTGGAGGATGTGACCAACCAGGGGCGGATCGAGGTGCAGAACGGACGCGGCCTGACGGTGGCTGGGACGATCACCAATGACGGGATGATCACGCTCAATCCGCAGTCGAGCAGCACCTCCTACCTGCATGTCGATAACGGTGAGACGGCGACCCTGTCGGGTACCGGCGCGCTGGTGATTGCCGGTAACAGCCTACTCAGCAATCGCAGTGGCAACAGCACCCAGGACACGGCGAACGCGATCACGCTGGTCAACGACACGGATCACACGATTCGCGGCGCCGGTGATGGCGGCGCCAGTACGTTGACGATGAACAGCAACGTCACCCTGGACAACCAAGGGACGATTCTGGCGAACAATGGCGACACGCTGAATCTGAGTGGCGGCTTCATCGACAACACGGGGGGGTTGATCCAGGCGCAAGACGGATCAACGGTAGGAATAGCCAGCAACACCCGAATCGCGAATGGCGTCCTGGACACAGCGGGTACCGGCGTGATCCAGATCACGAGCGGTTCCTTCACCAATTCGGCGCGCTTGGAAGATGTGACCAACCAAGGGCAGATTGCGGTGCAAAATAGCCGAGGCCTGACAGTGGCCGGTACGCTCACCAACGACGGGACGCTCACGCTGGGTTCCGGCACGGGCACGGGCTACCTGCATGTCGATAACGGTGAGACGGCGACCCTGTCGGGTACGGGCGCGCTGGTGATCGGGGGCAATGCGTATCTTATTAATCGCAGTGGCAACGGCACCCTGGACGCTGCGAACGCGGTCACGCTGGTCAACGACACGGATCACACGATTCGCGGCGCCGGTGATGGCGAGACTCATGAGCTGAGGCTGTACTACAGCAACGTCACCCTGGAAAACCAAGGTACGATCCTGGCTCACGGTGGCGACACCCTCAATATCACTGGGGGCGGCGTCTTCACCAGCACCGGCACAGTGCGCGCCACCGACAACTCCGCCATCGAATTTGGCTCCTCCGTAACCCAGAGCAACAATCAGGCGGGCGTCCTCACCGACGGGCGCTGGGAAGCGGTCTCCACCGGCAACGGCGCAACCATCGCCCTGCGCGGCGACGCCATCACCGACAACGCCGCCGAAATCGTCTTAAGCGGCGCGGGTTCCGTGATTGGCGTGCGGCCCGGCACCTCGACCACGCAACTCACCACCCTCGAAGACAGCCTGACCACGAATCAGGCCACCGGCGTACTGCGCATCGTCGATAACCGCGACTATACCACCAGCAACGACCTGACCAACGCCGGGGTCATCCAACTCGGTGGCGGCACGCTGGACGCCAACAGCCTCACCAATACCGACACCGGTGTACTCACCGGCCACGGCACGGTCACCCCGCGCCCGGTCAACAGCGGACTGATCGAAGCCACCGGCGGCACGCTCGCCATGACCGGCGGCATTCAGGGCGGCAGCGGCACGGTGACGATCCAACCCGATGGCGCGTTAGACCTCAGCGCCGCCACTCAATCCAGTAGCGCCGATTTCCTGAACCATCAGGGCACAGCCCCCGACAGCCTGAACCTGGGGAACAATGACTTCGTCGTTTTCAAGGACTACACCAACGCCAATAGCGGGACCGGCAACAGCTTTGACGCCCGCGCCAACGTGACCGGAACTGGCCAGATCATCGGCGAGAACGCCGACCTGACCATCACCGGCGCGGTGACGCCATCCGGGTCGAACACTGTCACCCTCGATCTCGGCAATGTTCGCGGTGAAACCTCCACCACCGTCGACTACCAGATCGCCAATACCGGAACTGGCGCAGACATTCGCGGTGCCGTGCAGACGGCGGCGGGAACAGGGAACATCACCGACGCAAGACTCTCCGGCAGCGGCGTCACGGCCCAGAATTTCGGCCCTGTTGAAGCCGGGACAGACAGCGGCAACTTGTCCGTAACCTTCACCGCCACCAGCGGCGGCTCTCTGAACGGCCAAACCATCGGCGTGGTCAGCAACTTCGACAACGTCGCCGGGCAGACCATCGAAATCACCGGCATGGCCACCGCACTCGCCCAAGGCAACGCCACGCCCGCGCCCGGCCCGGTCAATCTGGGCAATTTCCGGGTAGGTCAGGATGGCGTTTCTCAGGACTTCGCCGTTGAAAACACCACCAGCGGCTCCGGCGCGGAACAGCTCGGCATCGGTACCGCCACCACTACCGGCAACTTCGCCGCCAGCAATAACCTCGGCGCGGGCCTGATCAACGGCGGAACGACCCAGGCCAATGCCCTGAGCGCCTCCGTCAGCAATGGTCAGGCCGGGGTGAATACCGGCTCTCTGGACATTCAGTACACCACCGACGGCACGCAGACCGACGCCTCGTTCACCGCGATCAACAGCAACACGCAAAGCATTGCGCTAACCGCCACCGGCTTCAACATGGCCGAGGGCAGCGCAAGTCCCGATCCGGTCGTGATCGCCAACCAGCGGGTCGGCGGCGCGGAGAGTCAGACGCTCACTGTCGCTAACACCGCACCGACCGGCGCGTTCACCGAGGGACTTAACGCCAGCTTCGGCGCCAATAGCGGCGATGCTGTCAGTAAAGAAACCACCCGCAAAGCGGGTGGTTTTGGTTAACCCCTAAAAGGGGATAGTCTGCCTTGCCCCCTGAGGAGGCAAGGGCGTCGTCCCCACAGGATGGGTTCTCACTTTAGAA
>Ga0209607_1002942_pt1 | contig 13290 bp, 13 predicted proteins | sample AD_UKC117_MetaG_FD_184413 | JGI IMG/M metagenome (GOLD analysis project Ga0209607, IMG submission 184413) | Active sludge microbial communities of municipal wastewater-treating anaerobic digesters from Hong Kong - AD_UKC117_MetaG (SPAdes)... | ecosystem: Engineered > Bioreactor > Anaerobic >... | reverse complement strand
GGTCGCCGTCAGCGGCGCGATCGGCTTTGTCGGGCTCGTGGCGCCGCATGTACTGCGGCCGTTCGTCGGGCACAGGCCCGGCCGGCTGCTCTTCGTCAGCGGCCTCGGCGGCGCGGCGCTGCTGCTGCTCGCGGACATTGCGGCGCGTCTGCTGCCGATCAGGCCCGAGTTGAAGCTCGGCGTGATCACAGCGATGGTCGGCGCGCCGTTCCTGTTCCATCTCGTCTATCGTTTGCGGCGCGAGGCCTGATGCGGATCGACATAGAAGCCGCGAGCGTGCGCATCGAGGGCGCGACGATTCTCCACCGGGTCGATCTCCTGCTGAAGCCCGGTGAAATCGTCGGGCTGATCGGGCCGAACGGCGCTGGGAAATCGACGCTGCTGAAAGCAATTGCCGGATTGTCGTCCCTGTCCGACGGGGCGATCCGTTACGATGGCGTGCGCGCGCAGGAGATCGGCGCGGCGCGGCTCGCGCGGCGTCTCGCCTACCTCGCGCAGGACGGCGAAATCTCCTGGCCATTGCGCGTCGAACATCTCGTCGGTCTCGGGCGGCTGCCGCATCGCACGCCTTTTGCCGGCGAGAGCGAGGAGGATCGCGTGGCGGTCGAGCGCGCAATGAAGCTTGCCGAAGTCGCGCAGTTTCGCGCGCGGACGGTTCAGTCCCTGTCCGGCGGCGAGCGCATGCGCGTTCTGCTGGCGCGGGCGCTCGCGGTCGAGGCGGAAGTTCTACTGGCTGACGAGCCGGTCGCGGCTGTCGATCCGCTGCACCAGCTGCGCGTGATGGACCTGTTGCGGCGCGTTGCCGCCGAGGGCAAGTGCGTCGTGGTGGTGCTGCACGACCTTGCGCTGGCGGCGCGCTTCTGCAATCGCCTGGTCGTGCTCGCCGGTGGATGCAAGCTGCTCGACGGGTCGCCGGATGAACTGACGGACACGATCATCGCGCGCGCCTATGGCGTCTCCACGTTGCGGGGCGAACATCTAGGGCAGGCTTTCGTCCTGCCCTGGGCGCCGCTCGGGCCTCACAACGGGTAGCCGCGCGCCGTCAGGGCGAATCTGTTTTCGTTTCCATGCTCCAGACTTCCGCGCCCTCTCGGACAGCGTCGTAGACCGCGCCGCCGATCGCCTCGCCGACGGCCGTGTGGAGCCCGGCGCAGCACTCCGCATCCGGTCCGATCGGGGCCGCGATGATGATACAATCCGTGCCGGTGCCGGTAATGCGTTTCCCCGCGCGCAGGTGCGCCGTATCGAACAGGGCCGCTGTGCGAGCTTGCGCGACGATCGAGATCGCCTCGAGGTTAGCCGCATCGGACAGAGGACGCGTAACATGTACGAGCGTGTTGATCGTGCCGGGAAAGGCCTCGACCTTGCGCCGCGCGCCGATCGTTTCGCCATTGGCGAGACCGACGGTCGCAATGCAGCTCGCCGTGCACCGCTCCACGTTCCGATGCGCGATGTGATGCCGCCTTATGTCGCGCGATGTCATGAAGGCGACGGCGTCGCTCATGCCCCGGCGCGCCATCCTACCCTCGAGGAGTTTTAGCGGATCGACGTCGGGTGTCAGATCGGCATTGCGCACTTCGAGCCAGGCGACGATGGACGTGTTCACGAACCCTGGTCGCGACAGCGACCAGCCGAGCGTGCGGCATTCCGTCGGCAGCCGCACGATCAAGTAGGGCTGATCGCACTCTACGACGAGTCCGCCCGTCAGCGTTCGGCAGCCTTCCATCCGCGATTCCCCTCCTGGAAATTCATCGCGGATGGGACTACACGGCGCGCTGCCGGTCGACAATGATCGCGTCAGCCGATCACATCGAGAGCGCGCTGACGCTCGCGCCGCCGCAGACCAGCAGCGTCTGTCCGGTGACGAAATCGGCGGCCTCGTCGCAAAAAAAGTCGACGGCGCGCGCAACATCGGCCGAGCGGCCGAGGCGGCCGACGGGAATCGATTTCGCGAGCGCCTGCGCGCGCTCCGATTCCGGCGACATGACGCTCTCGAACATCTCGGTGTCGCCGATCGGGCCGGGCGAGACCACGTTGACGGTTATGCCATGCGGGGCGAGTTCGAGCGCCCAGGTGCGGGCCATGCCGATCATGCCGGCCTTGGTGGCGGAATAGACGGTGCGCGTCTGCAGGCCCATCGCGGCGCGCGAGGAAATCAGCACGATGCGGCCGAAACGGGCGGCCTTCATGCCGGGCAGGGCGGCCTGCGCGAGTTCGATCGCCGCGCCGAGGTGCAATTGCGTGAGCGCGGCGAGGTCTTCGAGTTGCACGTCTTCCAGCAGCTTCGCGCGGATGACGCCGGCATTGTGGACGATGTGGGTGATCGGCCCGCCGCGCAGGACGTCTTGTGCGGCCTGCTTCGTCGCGGTCCCATCAGTGAGGTCGACTTCGACGAAGGACAGTTTGGGGTCGTTCCATTCCGGTTTGCGGCGCGACAGGCAGACGACGTCATGTCCGCGCGAAATGAGCTTTTGCGCAATGGCCGCGCCGATGCCAGTATTGCCGCCGGTGACGACGGAGCGAAATTTCGTCATGTGCGCGCGCCTTCGTTCGCGACGAGAGCGAGAACGCGCAACGGACTGCCCGAGCCTTGCTTGATCTTCAGCGGCGCCGAGAAGATTACCGCGCCCTTCGGCGGCAATTGGTCGAGATTGCACAGGCATTGCAGCCCATACTTGCCGGCGCCGTGAATGTAGTAGTGCGCGGGATGTGGCGGATTGAAATGCGTGGCCTGGCCGTGATCGGTGCCGATCGTTTCGGTGCCGAAGCCATGAACGTCGCGTTCTTCCACCAGCCATTTCATGGCTTCGGGCGAGGGGCCGGGCGTGTGCGCGCCATCTTCCTTCATGTTGGCGTAGCCGCGCGGCGGCAGTTTCGACCAGTCGGTGCGCAGGAGTACCCAGGAGCGTTCCGGGATCTTGCCGTGTTGCTGTTCCCATGCGAGCAGGTGATCGACATTCAGCGTAAAGTCGGGGTCCTCAGCGCATTGCGCGCTGACGTCGACGACGCATGCGGGCGCAACGAAATTGGCGGGCGGGATCGTATCGACGCTGGCGTCGGGCGTGTCGCGGCCGGTGATCCAGTGGATCGGCGCGTCGAAATGGGTGCCCGTATGCTCGCTCATCGTGAAATTGTTCCAGTACCAGCCCGGGCCGCGCTCGTCGTAGCGGGATATTTCCTCCATGCGGAAGGGCGCGGCCTGGCCGAATTCCGGCGGCAGGACGATGACGGGAAATTCAGGCGTCAGCGTCTGCGTGAGATCGACGACGCGCACGGCGCCGCTGGCGACAGCGCCAGCGAAGGCGAGGAGATCAGCGGGAGAATAGGGACCTGCCATCTCACAACTCCCGTTCGAGCGCTTTGGGATTGGCCAAGAATCTGTCGCGAATATCCTGCGCGATATCGCCGACGAAGACGTCTTCCAGCCCGCGCTTCAAAGCGTCCACTGCTGACTTCGCGAGTTGCGTGGCGGCGACCTTGGGCGGCGGCAGTTCCTGGAACCAGTCTGTCTCGAGCGGTCCGTGAAAGACATTGATGAATTTGACGCCGCCGGGACGCAGTTCTGCGCGCAGCGAATGCGAGGCCGAGAGGCAGGCTGCTTCCGTCGCCGAATAGGCGCCGAACTCCGGCCAGTTGGCGAGCGCATGTACGAACAGGAAATTGACGATGGCGGTGGCCGAATTCACGCCGTCCGCGCCGCGGAAGCGCAGCGCGGGGCCGAAAGCCTGCGCCAGGCGCATCAGGCCGAAATAGCGAATATCCATTTCCTCGCGCGCGACCACGAGGCCCTTGCGCGCCATGATCCCGCCGGGCCGTACGTGTTCGGCCGTATTGACGATGATGTCGACGCGGCCGCCGATGTCGGCGGCGAGATCGCCTGTAGATTCCGAATTGGTGAGATCGAGCGGCACGATCTCGACATTGGGAATCCTGCGCAGAGAATCCTCGCCGGGGAAGGGCTTCCAGGGGTCGGCGACGCCAACGAATACGATTGTGCAGCCGGCCTCCGACAACGCCTTCGCGCAGGCTTGTCCCACGGCCGTGCGCCCGTCCGTCACCAGCGCGCGGCGAAATTTCGGATCGCAGGTCATCTCGCGCAATTGCTTGTCGTCGGCCATGGCTGGCGTTTCCTTCACGGGCAGCGCAAAGGCCGCCGCCTGTCCGCTGCGATCGAGCTTGAGGCTCATCGTCACGCGGTCGCCCTCGGCGATATCACCGTGCACATGCGCGACGACCGAGGGGCCGCAATCCATCTGCACCGTGCCGACGCGCCAGGGCATGCGCTCGCGATAATAGGCGTCGGTCGAGGTGCGGATGGTGGTGACGGCCAGCAGCCTGCCGCCATCTGGAACGTCGCAGAAAGGCGGCGTCGGCGCGAAGCAGCCGGGGCAGGCGTCGCGCGGCGGATAGATGGTCTTGGCGCATTGGCCGCAGACCTGCAGCATGAAGCGGCCTTGCGCGGCGGCGGCGGCCAACCCCAGCGCGGTGCGGCTGCGCGCGCCGGGCGGCGACAGCGGCAGGCGCGTGCGCCTCAGCGGATCCTTGCGTTTGGGGCGGACGAGCGGCTCTGTCATGACGCCCTCGCAAGCAGGGCGGCGGCGCTCGCCAGCCCTCGATCGTAATTGATCATGCCGAAGCCGGAGATCAGCGCGACTTTCGCGTCCTTCACCTGATTGGCCCCGGCGAGGCCGCAGAGCTGGCGCATGGCCTCGACGAGGCCGAGATAGCCGCCGGCGGCGCCCGCCTGGCCGATCGACAATTGTCCACCAGACGTGTTGTGCGGGAAGTCGCCGCGGAAAGTGAGGTCGCGTTCGCGGACGAAAGCGGCCGCCTCGCCCTTTGCGCAGAAGCCGAGGTCCTCGATCTGCATGAGCGAAATCACGGGATAATCGTCGTACGTCTGCACGAGATCGATGTCGGCGGGCTTCACGTCGGCGAGGCCGTAGAGATCGTCGAGATCGACCACCCAGCCGCCGCGATACTGAATTGGATCGTCCATGAAGGCGTTGTGGCGTTCGATCGTCGAGAGAATGCGTACGAAGGGCAGGCCGAGATCGCGCGCGCGTTCTTCCGTGCAGACAAGAAAAGCTTCCGCGCCCGCGCAGGGCATGACGCAATCGAAGAGATGAATGGGATCGGAGATAGCGCGCGCATTCATGTAGTCTTCGAGCGTCAGCTTCTTCTTCATCAGCGCGTGAGGGAAGGCCAGAGCATTGTCGCGCTGGGCGACGCAGACGCGGCCAAAATCCTCGCGCGTCGCGCCGAAGCGGTTCATGTAGTCGCGCGTGATCAGCGCGAAGGAGGCATTGGGGCCGCCGGAGCCGTAGGGATAGACGGCATCTTGTGCGAAGCGCGAGAAGGTGGAGAGCGTGCGACGGAAACTGTCGACATGATTGGCGTCGGCGGCGACGCAGGCGACCATGTCAGCGTCGCCCGCCTGCACGGCGCGCGCGGCGCGGCGGAGCCCCACAACGCCGCTCGCGCCGCCGAGTGGCACGTGATCGAGAAAGCGCGGGCTAAGGCCGAAATGTTGTGTGAGGCCGATCGCGGTATCCGGTCCGACGGTAAAAGACGAAACGGAGAAGCCGTCGATGTCGGCAGGCTTGAGATGCGCCTGCTCGCTGAGCGCGCGCAGCGCGCGGCCGATCCACCAATGCGCGCCGTGGATGGAAAAGCGCTCGTAGGGAATGGTCACGGGCGCTGCCGCGACCACGCCCTTGTAAGACTGGCGCTGGCGTTTGCTCATGCGCTGCGTTTCTTGATTTTGCGCGTGTCATGGCACAAGCCGGCTTCCATGCGGTCCTGCGCAAGCTGTTTGAGTGCGCCGCGCTGGATTTTCTGCGTGCCGGTGAGCGGAATCGAAGTCACGAACGACGTCCAGCCCGGCGCCTTGTAATAGGCGAGGCGCGAGAGACAGAATTCCGCGATCTCGCGCGCGAGCGCGGTCTCGTCGGCGGGTTTCTCGTGCGGCACGATCAGAGCCAGCACCTCGTCGCCGCGCACGGCGTCGGGCGTGGCGACGCAGGCGACCTGTTTGATCGCGGGGTGGCGCTGCAGCACGCTTTCGACTTCCACCGCGCTGATGTTTTCGCCGGAACGGCGGATGACGTTCTTGCGGCGGTCGACGAAATGAAAGGAGCCGTCGGCGGCGCGGCGCACGACGTCGCCGGTGTGGAACCAGCCGCCGGCCCAGGCTTCCGCCGTCGCTTCCGGGTCCTTGAGATATTCGCGGAAGAAGCCGAAGCGCGGATTTGCGCCAGCGCGGCGCACCAGCAATTCGCCGGGCGTGTCGGCTGGCGCATCCGAACCGTCCTCCAGCACGACGCGGGCTTCCACCTGCGGCGTCGTGCGGCCAAAGCAGTTCGAGCCGATGTGGCGCGGTTCTTCGTGCGCCGAAATCACCGCGCCCGAGCCCGTCTCGGTCATGGCCCAGGCCTCGATCAGGGGAAAGCCGAAACGCTGTTCGAAGGGTGCGTGCAGCAGACGGTCGACTCCGGCGCCGAAACCGAAGCGGATGTTGTCGAGCCGGTCGGATGGGGATTCCGGCGCGGCCATCAGCATGGCTGGCATGACGCCGAGATAGTGCAGGATCGTGGACCGGCTCTGGCGGACGGAATCCCACCAGCTCTTTGGGTGAAATCGATCGACGAAGGTCAGGCAGCCCGCGACGCTCAGCATGCCCGCGGTCGAGCAGGCCATGGCGTTCATGTGGAATAGCGGCAGTGGCGTGATCATGCGTTCGCTATTCTGGCGCAGCGCGATCATGCCGCCCGTCTGTGCATACCAGTCGCCGCAGACATGGAAATATTCATTCGCCAGCACGCAGCCTTTTGGTCGCCCGGTCGTGCCGGAGGTATAGAGCAGCGCGCATTCGGTGTCGGATGTGGGCTGCGCGGACGTCGATTTCGCTTCGAGCGACGCGGGCGTTCCGTCGACATCGATCAGCGGCAGAATTCGTCCGACGGCGGCCGCGGCGTTCTCGAGATCCTGTCGACGCGAAGGGATCACGATTGCCGCGCACATTTCGGAATGGCCGATCATGTACTCGATCTCGGCCGCCCGCAGATCCGGGTTGACCGGCACGAGCGAGACGCCGAGCCGGTTGAGCGCGAACCAGTGCCAGAAGAAGGCAGGTCTGTTCTCGACGAGAATGCCGACGCGCTGGCCGGCCCCGAAGCCGGCGGCTTCGTAGGCGGCCGACAGCGTCTGCACATGTTCCAGCGCTTCCGCGTACGTGATTTCGCCCGACGCTATGCCGTAGGCCGCGGCCGTCTCCGGCAGGACGCAGAGGAACGAGCCTTGCGGATTGCGCGTGGCGGCGGCGGCGAAGAGATCGAAGACGGAGCCCTTTTCCATCCGTTCACATGAACAGCTGGATGTTGCCGAAAGCGGCGTCGCAATTCACGAGATCGACGCGCTTGAGCTTGATGCGCAGCTTGCCGTCCTCGACGGCAAGGTGATGGGTCGCCCAGGCCGCATAGAGCGTCTGTTCGTCGTTGCGCGTTTCGACATAGTGCATGGCGGTCCACGTCACGTAGGAATTCGCCGCCTCGTCTCGGCTCTCGACATGCGGCATCTGCAATACGTGATGGCTGCGGCTCCTGGGTTTCTGGCTGAACGTACGCTCGCCCTTCAGGCGCTCGACGCGCACGCTCAGCAGCAGCTTGTCTTCATACATGAGCGAGCAGACGAGCCTGGGATCGGTCTGGCCCCATTCGAGCGGCATCCAGTAATAGCCGTCGTTGGCGAACAAGGTCAGCCAGTCCTCGAAACGCTGCTGATCCAGCATGCGCGCTTCGCGCAGGACGAAATCGACGAGCTCCCTGTCGGAGGGGAAAGCGCCATCGATTTTCGGATCGTTCCGGTTCATGGCGCTCTCCTCACATGTCCAGCGTCATGAAATGCGCCCAGGCGCGGTAGGTGTTGCGCATCACCCACTCGTTGGTGCCGACGGTGACGACATTCTTCTGTGTCAGCTCCGCCGGATCATAGAGCCGATGCATGTTCACCCATTCATTGCCGTTGGCGTGCAGGCCCTCCTGCGCGCGCTCGTACATTTCGAGATCGTCGTGTCCGACGACCGATGTCGGCGCGTTGATCAAACGGTTGTACATGAGCGTACGCTCCAGCAGCAGGTCTGGCGCGTCGACGAGGCGGAAGGTCCAGGATTCCACGAGCGTCCGGTTCGCAGAAATCGGCTTGAACAGGCGCAGCAGCTGGATCGGCCCCTTGATCATGATGTTGGGGAAATAGACCGTGTTGTGGCGCGCCTCGCCGAGGATGGCCTTGGCGCGTTCCTCGCCATAGGCGGCCTTCATCTGGTCGAAATAGCCGGGGATCGCCGAATAGTCGGAATGGATCGAATGATGCACGCCGGTGTGGCCGTGGCCATTCTCCCAGACGCGAATGCCCATCTTGTCGAAATCTTCGTACGGCGACATGAAGGGGACGAAGATCTCGACCGCCATTGGCTTGGGCGTGCCTTCCGGCGCCTTCTGCCACATGGCCTTGGCGGTTCCGGCGGAAGATTCGTGCGCGACCATCGGGTGGCACGTGTCGGTCTGATTGTCGACCAGCATCTTCCAGTTGCAATTGTGCATGTAGCGCAGCACGCCGCCGGCGACCTGCAGCTTTCCTACCGGCGAACGATCGACCATGTTGTCGAAGCTCGACAGGCTGTCGCCGAAGAATTCCTCGAAGCCCGGTCCCTCGTCATTCAGTCGGGCGAAGACGAAGCCGCGATAATTGTGCACGTTCTTCACGCGCGTCATGCCCAGTGCGGCGGGCGAGTCCTTGAAGCCGGTATTGTCGTAACCCTGAGTCCAGGGCAGGCTGTGCAGCGAGCCGTCGGTGCGGAACCGCCAGGCGTGATAGGGGCAGCGGAACACCTTGCCGGTGTTGCCGCACGTCTCGCCGGCGATCTTGACGCCCTTGTGCGGGCAGCGATTGAGGAGGACCTTCACCTCGCCATCGGTGTGGCGCACCATGACGACGGGCTGCGAACCTATGGTGGTCGTGTAGAAATCGCCTTCGTTCGCGACCTGGCTGTCATGGCCGACATAGACCCAGGTGTTGGCGAAGAGATGTTCCATTTCCAGCTGGAACAATTCCTCGTCGACGAAAACATCGCGATGGACTTCGGCCTCGCGCACCAGCTTGCGGATCGCTTCTGCGTCGCCGGCATAGCGTGACATGGCCAGGCTCCTCGATCGTGCGCCCGCGTCGGAACAGGACGCTGCGGCTTCAGCGCGGCGCATGGCGCGAAGCGGTCGCAGCCATCGACAATCATCCCGTCGATGTCAGCATCCGCCTGGCTCCGGGCGTTCGCGCAATTTAGTTTAATCATCAAAGGATCGCTGTCAACGCGGCTCGCCTTCGCCGCAGGGCGCGTTCGAGATGTCCAAGCGATACGTTGCAGAGCGCTGGAAACATGCCGAGTGGAGCCGTCCTGGCGGATCCCGACAAGTTCAAAGTAATTTTAGACTTGAAAGAAATTGCGTCGATGAGCGATCCTCATGAGGTGGTCGACGTTGCGTCCGCGATCACGGAGGTACATGCTAGCGCCTAACGGGCGGGGAGGAATGGCATGAGGTCGGCGGGGGTTCGCGCGCTCTATGCCGAAACGCGTGCGGGCGTCATTCACGCCGTCCGCGCCGGCGCGGGCCGACCGATCCTTCTGCTGCACCAGACGCCGCGCTCGGTCGATGAATATCGCGACGTCGCGCCGCTTCTGGCGCGCGATTTTTCTGTCATCGCCATGGATACGCCGGGCTTTGGCGGTTCGCCGCCGCTCTCCGGCGCGGCGCCCTCGATCGAAGCGTGGGCCTTGGCCGCGCTCGCGTTGCTCGACGCGCTGGCGATTCAGGAAGCAGCGGTTGTCGGCCATCACACGGGTGCGGCCATCGCGCTCGAAATCGCCGCGCAGGCGCCGCAACGCGTCAGCGCGCTCGTGCTTTCCGCCTGTCCATTCGTCGACGCCGAGCGCCGCGCGCGACACGCCACGCACAGGGTGATCGACGATGTCGAGCCGCGCGCCGATGGCGCTCACCTCGTCGAGCTCTGGAACCGTCGCCGGCCATTCTACCCGGACGGCGACACGGACCTTCTGGCGCGCTTCATGGCGGACGCCTTGAGGGCTGGCCCGATGGCGGCGGAGGGACACAGGGTGGTTAATCGCTATCGCATGGAGGAAAGGATCGGCCTCGTGACGGCGCCGACGCTGGTGCTGGCGCCGACCGACGATCCGCACGCCTATCCCGTTGCCCCGCGTGTCGCCGCCGCGATCCGGGGCAGTGTTCTCGTCGAGGCGCAGGGCGCCATGGTGCCATTTCCCGATCAATTGCCCGACGTCTTCGCAGCCTTTGTGCGCGACTTCGTGACAGCGCAAATGCCGGGGCGACAGGACGAACCAGCGAGGGCGGGCGGATGAGGATCTTCTGGCAGAGTTTTGTCGATTCAACGATCAACGCCCCCTACATGCGGCGATTGTCGGGCTATCTGAATAGCATCGCGGCGTCGGGAACGAGCGTGCATGTCGAGGGTATCTCTCCGCCGGACCGTGACTTCGGGCGGCTTGCAGAACTGCGTTGCGCGATCGTGGCGATCGACAATGGAATCGCCGCTGAAGAGGCAGGGTACGACGCCTATGTCATGGGGCATTTCCAGGATCCGGGCCTCCACGAACTTCGCTCTACATTGCGGATTCCGGTCATCGGCGCCGGGGAGGCGACGCTGCTTGCCGCCTCGCAACTCGGCCGGCGGCTGGGGCTGGTCACGCTCGATCCCGTGTTCGAGGTCATGCATTACGAGCAAGCCGACCGCTATGGGCTCGGCGGCCGCGTAGCGCATGTGACGGGACTTGGATGCCGGCCGGAGGATTTCGCCGCCGCCTTCGATGGCGACGCCGAGGCCAAGGCGCGCATGCTCGCCGATTTCACGGCCTGCGCGCGTCCAATGGTCAATGCAGGCGCCGACGTGATCGTGCCCGCCGGCGTTCTGCCAGGGCTGCTGATCGGCGGCGAGCGCGGCTTCTGCGTGGGACGCGCGCCCGTGGTCAATTGCGCTGCGGTCGCCCTGAAATCCGCGGAGATGTGGGTGCAGCTGCGCGCGCTCAATGATCTGGAGCCGAGCCGGGGACCGAGTTTCGCGCTGGCCAATGCCCGGGCCAAACAGGATTTCCGCGCGCTGCTCGCACGCCCTGCGCGCTTTGAAAGCCCGCAAGGCGAGTAAACAATTTTTGGCTTGAAGGATATGTCCGGGCGCTGCCGTAGCGGTGGAGGCGTCCCCGGCGCGTTGTGCGGCTCGTTCGCAATGCCCAAAACCTGACCGTGTTGCGCTGCAAACAACCATGCGGCCTCGTCGTTGCGCAGGTAAATCGCCTCAGGTCGATACGATGTCGTGTTGACGATGCTGCGCAGATCGTTTTAGGCTTGATGTAATTTCTTCCACCCCGTCGGAAACGCGGGACAGTTCGAACAGGTCGGGCAGAAGACTGAAGATTGCGAGGCCGCGTGAGGCGCGACGCCGAGGGCGTCTTGCGCGCTTCGTCTCTGATCCCGGCAGGATGCTGCGCTTTCTTTGACTGGCGCGTAGCGCTGCGCTTTCATGGACGCTCGAACGAGCATTTGCGTTGGATCGAAGGAGGGAATGATGCACAGACTTGCCGCAGTCGCCGTCTCCGCGCTGCTGGTCTCCGCACCAGCGCAGGCTGAAATAAAACTGGGCTTCATAACCGCGCTCAGCGGACCGGCCGCAGCGCTCGGCATTCCCTACGCCAACGGCATGAAGGCCGCGCGGAAATACAAGGCCAAGATCGGCAACGAGACCGTGACGCTGATCCAGCTCGACGACGGCTCGGATCCCGCCGCCACGACGCGCAATGCGCGCAAGCTGGTGGAAGAAGAGAAGGTCGACATTCTGATCGGCACCGCAACCGCGCCCGGCACGATCGCCATGGCGACGATCGCAAACGAGCTCGGCGTACCCATGATCGCGGTTTCGCCGATCAAGATCGAAACGGCCGATCCCGCCAAGCAATGGACGATCGCAGTGCCGCAGCCGCCGATGTTGATGGCCAAGGTCGTCGCCGACCGCATGAAGCGCGACAAGGTGCACAATGTCGGCTACATCGGCTTTTCCGACGCTTGGGGCGATCTCGTCTATGCAGGCGGCAAGGCCGCGGAAGCGCGCGGCGACATCAAACTGCTCACCAACGAGCGCTATGCGCGAACGGATACATCGGTCACCGCGCAAATTTTGCGCATTCTCGCCACGAAGCCAGACGGCGTGCTGATCGGCGGGTCCTCGACGCAGGCGGCGTTGCCGTTGCTGGCGCTGGCCGATCGCGGCTTCAAGGGCCACAACTACGGGCTCGCCTCGCTGATCAATCCGGATTTCGTGCGTGTCGGCGGCAAGGCCGCGGAAGGCGTGCAGGTGTCGGCCGGTCCTGTAATCGTCTCCGAGCAGCTGCCCGACGGGCATTTCTCCAAGAAGCTCTCGGCTGATTTCCGCGCCGCCTACAAGGAGGTGAACGGATCGGAATCGCGCGATGGTTTCTCCGCCTATTCCTTCGATGCCTATCTGATCTTCGCGGGCGCCGCGGAGCGCGCGCTCGGCAAGGCCAAGCCCGGCACGCTGGAGTTCCGCAAGGCGCTGCGCGACGAGATGCTCAATACGAAGGAACTCGCTGGTGTCCATGCCGTCTACAATTTCAAGCCGGGCCAGGGCTATGGCGTCGACGACCGCTCGCTGGTGATCGTCAAGCTCAAGGACGGTAAGTGGATCTACGCGCCCTGATCGGACGGAGAGGATAACTCGGGCGGGATTGCCGGATGACGTTCGACATTGCGGCGATCCTTGCCGTCGACGGAATAGCCAGCGGCGCGATCTATGCGCTCGTGGCGATCGGAACGGTGCTCCTGTTCTCGGTCACGCGGGTCATGTTCGTGCCGTTCGGCGATCTCGCCGCTTTCACGGCGTTGACGCTGGCCGCGCTCGATGACGGCAAGACGCCGGGGACAGTCAACCTCGTCATCGCGCTCGCAGTCCTTGCTTTCGCCATGGAAGCCCTTGCGCTCGTGCGCGCCGGCAAGATGAAAATGCTGCCGCGCGCGGCGCTGTTTTATCTCGTGATCCCGATTGCAGTCGCACTTGCCGTGCGACTTCTGGCGCCGGCGACGCCGCCGTTGCCGGTGCGTCTGATCATGGCGCTGGCGCTGATCGTGCCCGTGGCGCCGCTGCTCGACCGCATCGTATTCCGGCCCGTGGCGGACGAGCAGCGGCGCCACGGGC
>Ga0209607_1002937_pt1 | contig 13296 bp, 15 predicted proteins | sample AD_UKC117_MetaG_FD_184413 | JGI IMG/M metagenome (GOLD analysis project Ga0209607, IMG submission 184413) | Active sludge microbial communities of municipal wastewater-treating anaerobic digesters from Hong Kong - AD_UKC117_MetaG (SPAdes)... | ecosystem: Engineered > Bioreactor > Anaerobic >... | reverse complement strand
GGAACAACGCGAGTATGACAAGGAACTTTATAAATCATGCCACCTGATCGAGAATTTCTTTTGTCGGCTAAAACAATACCGTGCCATAGCTACTCGCTACGACAAAACTGCCCGGAACTTCCTTGCCGCCATCTATCTGGCTGCTACAACCGTCTGACTTAATTGAGGACACGCCCTAAGCTCCTCAATATTTCTCTTATGTTGACGTATCACTACGTGATCCAGGAGATGGCCACCCCATGCCCAAGATGCGCACCAGCTTTCAGGGTCTGATTCGGCTGCTGGCGCAAAGCCTGTACCCGGAACCGGACGTGTTTATCCGCGAACTGTTGCAGAACGCCCACGACAGCATCCAGTTGCGTCGGGTCCACGAACCGGAGTTGGCCGGCGAAATTCGCATTGAGGTGGACGAGCGCGCCCACATCTTGAGCTTCAGCGACAATGGCACCGGCATGGACCGGCGGGACATCGAGGAATTTCTGAGCGTCATCGGTAGCACCGGCACCGGCAACCGCGCTCGCGAACTGGCGGCCCGTGACGTGGCGGTCGCCACTATCGGCCAGTTCGGCATCGGCCTGCTGTCGGCGTTCGTGGTGGCGGAGCGGATTGAGGTCCACACCCGCAAGCTGCGCGCTATTCACGCCTGGCGCTGGGTCAATCATGGCGGCGAGAACTACGAACTGGAGGAGCTAGCGGCGGACGCGCAACCGCCCGGTACACGAGTCGTGGTCACGCTGGCGACTAATCGGACCGCTTTTCTCGATGGTCGTCTGATCCGTCAAGCCGTGCGCCGTTACGCCGATTTCCTGCCCTTCCCCATCCTGCTGAACAGCTTCGGTCCGATCAACGCCGTCAATGCGCCTTGGCATGAACCCGACTGGGGTGATCCCGGCGAACGAGAACGGTCGTTGAGCGCCTTCTTGAGTCAACGCTACGCTGATCCGCCGCTGTTGACGATTCCCATCGATCTCCCCCAACCGCGCACGCTCGGCGGCTTGTTCATCCCCGCCCGCTACACGCCGGGCGGACCGGCCGGCGGCACGGTGGATTTGTTCCAAGCTCGGATGTGCATCCGCGCCAACGACACGGAACTGTTGCCGGAGTGGGCGCGATTCGTGCGCGGGGTGCTGGATTGTCTCGACCTGCAACCGACCGCCGCCCGCGACAACGTCATGCACGACGCCGCCTATCATGCCCTGCGCGAAGCGTTGGGAGCATCAATCGTCGCCGCCCTGCTCGACCTGGCGACTCGCGACCGGCCGCGCTTCCTGCAACTGTGCGACTGGCATCACGACGCCATCAAGGGCATGGCGGCGCGACATGCGGAATTTGGCGCGGCGGTACTCGATCACCTGCCGTTCGAAACCAACCAGGGGCTGTTGACCCTGCCCGACTATCTCTCGCGCCAGTCAGCGACCACCGAAGGCAAACGACCGCTGTATTTCTTCACTCACGAAGCCGATGCCAACCAGTTCTATGCCCTGTGCCAAGCGCGCCAGTTGCTGGCCGTCAACGCCGGCCGCCCCTTCGACGAAACCCTGTTGCGCCGTTACGCCAGCCAATCCTCGGACACCGTCACGCTCAAGCCGCTGGATCGCCTGGACGACCCGACCTTATACCAAGAACTGAACACGGCGGAACAGGCTGCTTACGCCCGGTTGGAACGGGCGCTCGAACGGGCGCTGTCGGAGCGGGAAATACCGGTGCGGGCACGGGCCAGTCGCTTCCAGCCCACCAGCTTGAGCGTGGCGTTACTCGCCGGGCAGCGCGTCACCGCTTTCGATGAGATGGAGCGGGCACTGGAAAAACCGTTTCTACTGGAGGGACTGGCCGAATTGGCCGAGGAGGTGCGCGAGCGCCTGCGGAGCCAGCCGTTGACGCTGTTGCTGAATGCGGATCATCCATTGGTGCGACGCCTGGGCGAACTGCCTGACCCCGACAATCCGCATTTCCGACCGCTGCTTGTCGGCTTGTATCATGGAGCTTTGCTCAACGCTCAACACCGGCTGACGCCCGCCGCCGCTCGTCGCTTCCATGCCGACTTACAGGCGCTACTGCTCGATCATCTGGAATTGTGGCTCGGACAGGAACCGCCCAGTCCAACAACCGGGCGGCGTTGATCAAGTCATTGAGCGGGCGGCTGGTAGTCGGGCACTCGGTTGTGAACCGGCGGTATGGTTTGCAAATATCGAAACATCGCCCGCAAATCATCCTCGGTCAAATGCGACAACGCTTGCCAGGGCATCGGCGGCATGATCGGCCGACCAACCCCCGCGTGCTTGCCGGTTTTGAGCGCCTGGACAAACTCGCTTTCCTTCCAGGAACCCAGTCCGGTTTCCTTATCCGAGGTCAGATTGGCGGCGTAACTGATACCCCAGGGACCAGCGTAAGCGGTATTGGTGGCGGAACCAAACCAGACCCAGGACGCATCGGCCTTGGGCGGCGGCGAGAGTTTGAGTTGCTCTGGATGGCCGGAAAACTGGCGTGACAAGTCGGGTTCGGGACCCTTGGGACCCATTTTCATCGGCGTATGGCAATCGGCGCAGCCGCTCGCCGCCATCAGATAAGCGCCACGCGCAACCAGGTCGCCACCCTCGGACGCCGCCCAGAGCGGCGGTCCACCCATACCCAACGCCAGCAGACTGATCATTGCCAGCTTTTTGCGAGATAACCGAAAAACAGTATTCCGATAAGAAAACGCAACACAATTTTTCATTATTGGCCTCACGTTCACACGACCGGCAAGTTCCGGCGAAAATCAGTATAGATCGTGGATTGAGAGGCGCTGGCAACTGCTGATGAAAACGATTTGCATTGCGAATCCGCTTGTGCCGACAGGGTTCAACCCGGCGGCCAACCCAACTCCCGGCCCGCCAACAAATGCATGTGGATATGGAAGACGAGTTGGCCGGCGTCGCGATTGCAATTGATCACGGTACGGTAGCCGCTTTCGGCCACACCCAATTCCACCGCTATCTGCTGGCCCGCCAAATACAACCGACCAACCAGCGCGGCGTCCGCTTCGCTCAGGTCGTTCAGGGTGGCAATATGCCGACGGGGAATGAGCAGAAGATGCACGGGCGCTTCGGGATTGATATCCCGAAAGGCCAACACCTCGCCATCGTCGTAGACGATATCGGCGGGGATCTCGCCAGCGGCGATCTTGCAAAAAATGCAGTCGTTCATGATGCATACTCCGTTCGACTCACAAATCCCGACGACCGACAAAAGCGTGCGCTAGCGTGCCGCCGTCCACGGACTCCAATTCTCCTCCCAACGGCACACCGTGGGCGATGCGAGTGGCACGGATACCGCGCTCGCGGGCCAGTTCGGCGATGTAGTAGGCGGTCGCCTCGCCTTCCACGGTCGGATTGGTGGCAAGAATCATCTCGCGCACCTCGCCCTCGTCCAGGCGGGCCTCCAACATCTCCAGCCCCAACTCCGCCGGGCCGATCCCGTCCAAGGGCGACAAATGGCCCATCAGCACGAAATACAAGCCCTGAAAGCCGGTGGATTGCTCCACGGCCAACACATCGGCCGGCGTTTCGATCACACACAGCAGCGAACGGTCACGGCGCGGGTGGGCACACAAAGCGCAAATCTCGGTTTCGCTCAGATCGCGGCACAGCCGACAATGACCGATCCGATCCAACGCCACTCGCAGCGCCTCGACCAAGCGCGCGGCCCCATCGCGATCCCGTTCCAGCAGATGCAGCGCCATCCGTTGCGCCGACTTTGGCCCCACTCCCGGCAGGCAACGGAGCGCCGCCATCAACTGAACCAGCAGTGGCGAAGCGGCCACGCCAGTGTCAGAACGGCAGTTTCAAGTCGCCCATCATGCCCGGCGGCAAGCCCATGCCGGCGGTCAGGCCACCCATCTTTTCCTGCATGGTGCGCTCGACCTTATGGACGGCGTCGTTGAACGCGGCGGCGACCAGATCTTCCAACATATCCTTGTCATCGCCCACCAAGCTGTCGTCGATCCGAATCCGTCGGACCTCATGGCGACCGGTGATGACCACGCTGACCAGCCCACCACCGGATTCTCCGACAACCTCCATCGCCGCGATTTCCGCTTGCGCCTTTTGCAGGTTTTCCTGCATCTTTTGCGCCTGTTTCATCAAATTACCCAAACCACCTTTCATCGTTACTCTCCTTAAATCAGTCGCAATGGGATCATGGCCGCCGATGGGGAATCGTCAGCCGTCGGACTCATCCAGTGGATGGACCGTCACGATTTGCGCGCCGAACGTTTTCTGCATATCTCGCACATGCGGGTCCTGAGCGATCCGCTCGGCGGCAACCTGCTGCCGTTCCGCCTGTTGCTGGAACCGCTGGCGGGCGGGGGTGTCCTCCACCGTGCCGCCCACTTGAAATCGCAGACCGACCGGTGCGCCCAGTTGTTGCTCCAGCGCTGCTTTCAGCCGATCCTCGATCGACTTGTTGAACAACTGGGCATGACCGGGTTCCAGGGCCAACCGAAAATCGTTGCCTTGCCGCTCGATCAAGGCGCAATTCATCGCCACCTGCTTGGCGATGCCGGTCAGTTTAAGCTGCCCGACCAGAGTACCCCATTCCGAGGCGGTTGCTTGGCTTGGAACCTCACTCGCCGGCGGCGCGGGTCGCGAGGCGGGCGCGATGGTCGGAACCGGGACGGGCCTTGTCTCGGCTGGAACCGGCGTCGCGACTTCCCAAGCCGCCGGTCGGAAGCACAGCATCCGCAGCAAGATCATTTCAAAGCCGCCGCGCGGCTCGGGCATCAACGGCAGATCGCGCCGACCCAACAAGGCAATTTGATGGAATAACTGGACATCCTCCGGCGGCAAGGCTTGCGCCAATTGCCGCAGCTCCTCTGGATCGGCCACGCCATCCTCCGGCACGGCGTCGGGCAGCACCTGCGCCAATGCCACCCGCTGCAACAACGACAGCAGTTCGGCCAGCACCATCGCATAGTCCGGGGCCAGTTCGTCCAGTTCGGCGACCTGCCGCATCACTGCGGGCGCCTCGCCGGCCGCCAACGCCCGCAGCAGGTTCACCACCCGCCGCCGATCGATACTACCGAGCATGGCCTCGACCGCGGCCGCTTCCACCCGGCCGCCGCCGAAAGCGATCGCTTGATCCAACAGGCTTAGGGCATCACGCATGCTGCCATCGCCGGCGCGGGCGATAAGCCGCACCGCCGCTGGCTCGCGGGGGACTTCCTCACGCTCCAAAACCTGATCCAGATATCCGGCGATCTGGCTTGCTGGCAAGCGCTTGAGGTTGAACTGGAGGCAGCGCGACAGGACCGTGACCGGCAGCTTCTGCGGATCGGTGGTCGCCAGCAGGAACTTCACGGGCGGCGGCGGCTCCTCCAAGGTCTTCAACAATGCGTTGAAGCTGTGCGCGGACAGCATGTGGACCTCATCGATCAGGTACACCTTGAAGCGACCCCGGCCAGGCGCGTACTGCACGTTCTCCAGCAGCTCGCGGGTATCCTCAACCTTGGTGCGGGAGGCGGCATCGACCTCGATCAGGTCCACGAAGCGGCCGGCGTCGATTTCCCGACAGGCGGCGCATTGCCCGCAAGGCGTGGAGGACACACCGATCTCGCAGTTCAGGGACTTGGCGAAAATCCGGGCGATGGTGGTTTTGCCAACCCCGCGCGTACCGGTGAACAGAAAAGCGTGATGCAGCCGCTGTCGGTCGAGCGCGTTAGTCAACGCACGGACCACATGCTCCTGGCCGATCAATTCGTGAAAGGTGCGGGGGCGCCATTTGCGGGCCAGAACTTGATAGCTCATGAGGCTCCTCCAATGGCGACAAAAGCGGTGAGCCTACCGTCATCCTTGACCCACGCATCTTGAGAGTGGGTGGCGGCCCCTATCAGCCACACCCCGGCGCCCGAGGCCACTGCTGCCGCTGCTCCCTTCCGGGCCTGACGGGGTTCACAGTTTGTCGTCGCGGAGGGACCGATACGGGCCACCATTGCGAGAGAGGGCGTCGAATTGAGCATCCAAGGGTTTGTTTTAACAACAAATTTAACTACCGTATTTCACCAGTGACCCCAGAAAGTTACCCCTATTCGTCCCGCCATGTCCATCTATTCATGGTAATCCATAACGGTACGGATTGGCTATACCTTGAATGCAGACCCGGCTGGCGTGCCACGCCAAGGTGTTCGTTTTCGCCGGTTACGAGAGTACGGCAACCGTTCGCCAACGCGGTGCGAAATCACTCGGACCGGGGGAAACAGACTCCCCTAACTCCCCTGACTCCCCACCGGCGGGTTACGCGAGTCGTCATCGCTACTCCCAACTCCCAACCTATTTTCCGTATATAGGAATAAATTTGGTCCTTCATTTCCTTCATTTTCTTCATAATCAAATACTTAATCCTTCATTATCCTTCACCGATCCTTCACCTTCATTTACTTTCTTCATAATCAATAAGTTATTCAATAGAAACGCCCGCCGCCAGGCACAAAAAACCCCGGACAAGCCGGGGGGCCTTTCGATCATCCGATCATGGCGCGGTCACCGCCAGCGGCGCGGGCACCTCGGGCACCTCGACGTCCAGCGCTTGCTCGAACCAGTCGGCCACCATGCGCCGATGGCACCAGTTGGTCACGGTGAAGGGCGGGCGTTCCCAGCACAACAAGACCGGTTCAGCATCGCCGGCCAGGCGGTGCAGGTTGTCCCAGACTTGGCGCGGGTCCAGACCGGCCAGGATCGCCAGATACAGCGGCTCGTATTCAGCGCGGTCCAGCTTCAACATCGGCGCGGTTGGATTCAAAGGCTGATAGATTCGAAAGCCGGCCGGCGTGCCGCGCGGCGCATAGCGGGCGATGCTGATTCGACCAGGGCCAGCATAGGTGAAGAACGAGGCGGTTTTCATTGCTCTTCTCTCTTCTCAACGAATTGAATTTACTCATCAGTATTATACGGGTTATCACCACTTGAGTATTTATTTTTCTAATAACATCAGCATATTGAATAATAAAAGCCCGCGTATTGGCGGGCTTTTATTGTGGGTTGTTGATTTTAATCTAGGCCAGTTCGGCGAATAAAAACGACCGGTCTCATTCAGTCAGGTCCCGGCTTTTCATTCGCCGCGCGAGCATTTAAACCCGCTGCCGGTTCAGCGCCAGCAGGCGGCGCAGCACCTCGTCGTCGTCCAGGTCGACCGGCCAACCGTAGGCGGCGGCCACCGCTTCATCCAGGGCACGATGGACATTCGCCAGCCACGCTGGACGCTGGTTGTAGAGGTTGGTCAGGGTGCGCTTCTTCAACTCGGCGGCGTGTTCGGGCTTCGGGATGAGGCGATCCGGGTAGCCCGGCACGACCTCGGGGACCCGCTCCACCCACTCCGGCGGGTTCAACCAATTCTCGCGCAACTCGTTCAGCGTGCGGGCCGCGTCGGCGATGGCCTTGGCATGTGGGTCGTCGGCGTAGACGCTGGCCGGGATGTTGGGGGTCAGGCCGGTTGGGAAGGGGAAGGTTTCGAAGGTCATGGTGGAGTTGTAGCGAGGATCGTTGCCATACCCCATTCTTCCACCTTTCGCCAGCGCCCAGACGGTATGAAACCGTGACGACAGCACACCAAAAGTCACGTCGTCATCGCGGGGAATCACGATCAAACTGTGTTCGGGTGCGGCGTTGATTGGAAACCATACAAAGAACCGATGCTTGGCGGTTTCCGGCGTGACAATATAGCGCGCCAGACTAGCTAGTTTACGACGCATACCAGGGCGCGTTTCCCCGTGCCTCCACCAATGGATCGCCCGTGATTTTCGATTATTTGTTATCCGCGCCGGCTTCACTTTCGCAACCACATGATCGAAAGGCGCTTCGTAGAGTGCCGCCTCTGCCTCGCTCATACCAGTTCCGAAGTCGATCACCCAACGGCCTTTCCAACCCTGGGTAATATCAATGCCGTTCCAGATCGGGCGCAGCACCTCGCTGTTCGGGTGTCCGTGCGGGTTCGGTTGGCATAGCCATTGCCGGGCTGTATCACTATCTATTGCGAACGCTCCCGCTAGACACAGACCAAAAAAGGAGCAACCGGTGTTTTCCGACAACGGGCGAGCTTGCGTTAAATCCAGTGCGCCGGTGGTCTCGCTCGACCCAGTCAAGTCGGCATGAATCACAGCGACGGGTTGACCATCAAGCATGACTGGTTGCCCCGCCTCTTTTGCGAAACCCACCAGTGAAACCCGCACCGCCGCGCCTTCGTTGATCCATTCCAGATCGGACCAAGCGTGGAAGATCACACCGCTGGCCTGGATGCGTTCCAGCACCGGTCGGTTACGCTTTTGACGAATCGAGTTCGTTGCTACCAATCCCGCCTGCCGCGCCCGTCCCTCCTCAATTTGCGCCCGCGCCTTCTCAAACCAGTAGCACACCAGATCAGCACCGCCTGGAACTCGTCCCTGATAGACCCGACGCAACAATCCCGCATACGAATCACCCAGTTCCGCCAACTGTTTCTTGTCCCCCAGAAACGGCGGATTGCCGACGATGGCGTCGGCCGCTGGCCAGGCGGCTTCCTTACCGTCCGGGTTCAGCAGCGCATCCCGGCACTCGATAGTGTCCAGCGGTTTGAGGATGGGCTGATCGTTGAGGCTGTAGCCGTGGCCAAGCATCCACTGGATTTCACCGATCCACACCGTTAGGCGTGCCAATTCGGCGGCGTAGGGATTGAGTTCGATGCCGAGCACCGCTTCCGGGCCGACCGCTGGGAAGCCGCGTTGCAAGCCCAGCGTCTCCGCCTCCAGCATGACCTGGTGCTCGACGTCCTTGAGGGTCCGCAGCGCCAGGTACAGGAAGTTGCCCGAGCCACAGGCGGGGTCGAGAACGCGGAAGGTGCGTAGCCGTTCCAGGAAGCTGGCATGGGCGCGTTTGGCCTTGAGCCGGTTCTTGGATTGGTCCTTTTCGATCTGAGGCTTGATCGCGGCCCATTCCGCCAGCAGCGGCTCGCGGATGGTTGGGTCGACCAGCCGGCGGATGGACCCGGCGTCGGTGTAATGCGCGCCCAACTGGCTGCGCTTGTCCGGGTCGAGACCGCGCTCGAACAAGGTACCGAAGATCGCCGGCTCGATGGCGGACCAGTCCAGCACCGCCGCCGAGTGCAACAGGTCCAGGTCGGCGCGCTCCAACGGCAGACAGGCGTCGTCGTCGAACAGCCCGCCGTTGAACCAGGCGATACGGGTCAGCCCGAACCGTCCGCCGCTCTGCATGGCGCGAAACAGCCCACCGGCCAGCGCGGGGAATTCGGTCGGGTTGCGGCGGGCTTCCGCCAGCAGTTCGCTGAACAGGCGGTCCGGCAACAACCCGATGTCCTCGGCGAATAGGCAAAACAGCAGCCGGGTCATGAAGTGCGCAACCGGTTGGGGCGGGTGGCCGCGCTGGCGCAGTCGTTGCGCCAGATCGCCCAGCAGGCTCGCCGCGACCTCGGTAACCGCTTGCCGGGTCTGGCCGGGCTTCAGTCGGTCCGGGTCGGTGAATGCCCAGCGCAGCGTTTGAAACCGGTCAGGGTCGCTCAGATCATCCAGCGTCAGCCAGTGAACGACATTGACCGTGTTGGAGAAGTTGGTGTGTATCTCGATCGTTTCCATGTCGGAAACGATCAGCAGCGGGGGGTTTTCCAGCGCCAGGGCGTATTGCTGTAGCTGCCGCAGCGCCGCCTTCAGATCCTTGTGCTTGCCCTTATACTCCCAGGCGAAGCGGTGCCGGCGCCAGACGTCGGCCCAGCCATCGCCACCACCGGTTTTCTTGGCGCCCTTCTCGAAGGTGAACCAGTCACCGTGCGGATCAGCCTCGGCGGGCGGTTCCAGGTCGAGCAGCCGGCACAGGCCGATGAAGTGCTGCTGGGCGCCGCTGCGCTCCTTGAGCGTGCTGTTGCGCCAGGTGTGGATGAAGGACTGAAGCTGGTCCTGGGTGGGCATGGCGTTCGTTCCCTGAGGGCGATGGGGGGCGAGGCGTTGTCACCAGATTGTAGCGAGCGATCCCAACTCGTGTCGCGGATACTCATCACCGATGTGTCTTGCTGCGCGTCCATCACACCGCCGGATACCGCCACGGACTCCGCTTCGCACCGATCCGCCCGGCCGCTTGATGCGAACACGGCGGATCGCCTACAGCCCGAGCCAGGTTGTTGCCATTCCGGGCGAGGCGATTCCGCAAGGTGGCCTCGGGCATGCCCGACAGCCGGGCCAACGTGGGCAGGTGCACGTTGGGATGCGGGCGCGTGCTCATCCCGCGAGCCGATCAAGGAACGCAACCTTGCCGCCCGTGACCGGCGTGCCGCGCTCGTCGTTGCGACGCAGCCAAACGGCGATGCGCGGCTGCCCAATCTCCACGCCGAACCAATTCCGGCAAAACGGGCAGGTGGATATTTCGCAGGGCTCGGGGATCGGCTTCGTGTCCGAACCGCGCCAGGCGCGAATCGCTTGGGAATGCTCGTCTTGAGTCATGGTGATCGATCTCACGAAGGTCAGGGGGAGGGGGGTCTTCAAATTTTTCTGCCCGCAATCCTTGGAAGATGGACGGGAGTTAAATTTTTTTGGGCGCGAAATTGGCGATTTTGCATGCTGAGTCATTATGAATCATGCTCGTTACAATCCGGTTCGAGCCAGTTCGCGCTGGTTCGCGCGGAAACCAGCAAAAGGGACCAGCCGGCACGAGCGCGGCGCGTGGCTGAGTTCGCTCACGCCCGCGCCGATCGGCAAAAGGGTCAGGCGCGGATCGACTCGAACAGGCGCGGATGCGTGGCGCGGAAGGCCGCCAGCCGGGGCTTGTCACGTTCCGAATTGCGCTGCTCCCACACGGCGCGGCGCTGGTTGAAGGCGCGGCCGTACCAGTTCTGGCAGAAGTTGCACGAGGTTGTCGTGCACGGTTCGGGCATGGGCTGGCTGTCCCGATCCTCGGCGGTTAGCCACGCCTGGATTTCGCGTACGTGCTCTTCACTCTCAAACGTAAACATCATGTCGTCTCCCGACGAGATAACGAGATAAAAGGGCCGGCCGGCGAAGAGGATGCGCTCGACCGGCAAGAGGGTTATGCCCGACCTTCTGCCAAGATTCGCTCCCCGAACTCGGTCCGCTCGTGGGTGGTCCACATGCGCTCGCCATTGCCCCATGTCAGCTTTAGTTGGCACGGCTCTTTCCCGATGAAATCGAAGGGCTCGACTCCAACGAGCCACGCCTTGGGCGGCGGTTCCCGGCTGGCCGCCAGCGCGGCCTCGGCACGGCGCGAAGTGGCGGCGGCCTCACGTTCGGCGATGCGCGCCTCGAACAGACGCACCTTGGCCAGCACCGCGCGGCTTTCCGGGGAACGCGGCGGTTCCCGGCGGCGTAGCGTGGTCCCCGGCAGCGGTGGGGTTGACGCCAGGCCGACCTTATGGCGAAGCACATTGACGCGAGTTGCTTGCCGCGCCATGAGTTTGTCCGGGTCCCACGGCTGGCCCGGTCGCTTGAGGTGAGCGATCTGAGCGAGTTGGACCGCCTCCTTGCCGGCCGCTTCCAACTCGCGGGACCAGCGCGCGTGCTCCCGCTCCTTGGCCAGCCGCGCCGTCTTGGCGGCGGCGTTCAGTTGGCGGGCGCTCATTCCCGCTCGGAGGTAGTTAAACGGCGCGGTCGGCTGGGCGGCATGGAGTGACCATTGGAACTCGATAGGGATGTCCATCATTGAAGCGGCTCCATTTTGAGAGTTATGTCGGTCAACCTACTGCCCCGCCATGCCGCCAATTGCATGGCAAATTGCTGAACCAGGCTGACCAGCAGGGCATCAATTGCTTCGTGCGGCATTGACGGGTTGTGCACCGTGACGCCCGACAGTGGCGGCGACGATGATTGATTTTGATCGTGGGGCATGGCGACGTGACCTTAGAGAGTGGGGATTACGGCGCGGGTTGGAATCAGCGGATTCTTCGGCGTCATCAGCGAGCAGGTGGGGATAGTGCTCAGCAAGCCACTCAACATCGGCATTGCTGAAGTAGCACTCGCTGCATAAACCATCCCCGCCGTTCTCATCGATCACGTCACCGCAAAGGCGGCAGTGCTCGGCGTCCATTACGAAATTCCCCGAATTCGTTCGAGTTCGGCGGCCTCGGCGAGCTTGGCGACAATCAGCGCCCGAAGGCTCGTTCTCTCGCGGAACGCCGCCATTCTAAGCTTGGTGTGAATGTGAGCCGGCAGGTCAAACCCCACTCGAACACTCGGTTCGATATCGTCGATTTTCAATTCATTACGTGCTTGGGACATTCTCAGCACCTTAAGAAGTCATTTGATACATTAAGTTTCATTAATACCCGTTTAGCGCCGTGGATAAAAAAATGCAAGCACTTTTTCATTAAACCGGAGCGAGTTTCATTCCACGGTGAGTAGCCTGCTTTTGCGCATCCAGCCAGACAAAAAAGGCGTTCCGATGTTCGTCGCTGACCTGCCTGGGCGTGATCGATAGGCCGGTTTCTCGGCAGAAGGCGGACCACCAGTTATGAAGCGTTTGTCTGGTTTGTCCAATCTTTTCCGCAATTTCAACTAACCAGCTTTTGTCAAAATTTGACAAGCCATTTTCATTTGACAAGGAATAAAGCTTTAGACAAATCCGCCCAACCTCAGCCGCAAAAGCCTTGCGTTCGGCGCCGGTCAGTTCCTTGCAGCGGCCATTCGTGAAAGTGGCAACCGCAATTTCGACAAGCGGGGAGTAGCGCGAATAAAGCACGGTAGCCAACGTCATAGGCGTGACTATTCCTCAGTATCGGATTGCTCGATTCCCAACCCACAAGCCGGCGAAATCGCGCTTTCAATCCTTTCCCTTGCCATTCGAAATAGCCGTACCAGGTTTGACCTCCCATCGTTCGCAGCGCCGCCCTGCCATGCCCCAGCCGTGCTCGCGGATCGCACCAGTGGCGCACCGGTGCCAGGACCAGGGATCGCCGGGCGTGGCGGGCTGGCCGTGGTGGCAGTCGCTACAGCGCACCTCGGGCGCGAGTGCGGGCGGTGGGGTGGACAGGCCGGTGTCGGTCAGCAGATTGATCAGGGCGGACTTGTGAGCGCGAAGGGTGGCGCGCTGTTCTTCAGACAACCGGGATAGCGGTTCGCACATCAGCCGGCCGTCCTCAACCGACAGCGCGAATCCAGCCGCACGCATCCGGTTCAGGACGCGAACGGCGGTTGTCGGATCGCGCGAGCCTTCGAGCAGGGCGGGCGTCATTCAATCGGCACTTTATCCCGGTGCCCAGCGCCAACCGACGGAACGTTATTTTTTTCTGCGAAATTCCCTGGGCTGGGGCGTATAGACTCCCCAGACTCCCACG
>Ga0209607_1002936_pt1 | contig 13298 bp, 14 predicted proteins | sample AD_UKC117_MetaG_FD_184413 | JGI IMG/M metagenome (GOLD analysis project Ga0209607, IMG submission 184413) | Active sludge microbial communities of municipal wastewater-treating anaerobic digesters from Hong Kong - AD_UKC117_MetaG (SPAdes)... | ecosystem: Engineered > Bioreactor > Anaerobic >... | reverse complement strand
TCGACGACCTCGCCGCGGCGTTCAACCAGATGGCCGCGCGGCTTCAATCGGTGGAAACCACCCGACGGCAGCTGTTCGGCGATCTGGCCCACGAGATCCGCACGCCGGTGTCGGTTCTTGAGGCCTACATCGAGGCCGTGCAGGACGGGGTTCGCAACCTGGACCCGAAAACCGTTGGGATGCTGCGTGAACAGACCGGCCGATTGGTTCGTTTCTCGGCCGACGTCGCGGCCCTGGCCCAGGCGGAGGAAGCCCATGCCACCATCGCCCCCGAGCCGGTCGACATCGCCGAACTCGTCGGGGCCGCAACGGCGGCTGTCGCAGAACGATACGCGGCGAAACAGGTTTCGCTGACCTCCCGGGTGACGGGCACGACCAGGTTCTGGGCCGACCGGCAGCGTCTGGGCCAGATCCTGACGAATCTGCTCGACAACGCCCTGCGTCACACCCCCGCCCACGGACACGTCCACGTCGACGCCACATCCGGTGCTGAAGCGGTGTTGTTCACCGTCACCGACGACGGGGAGGGCGTTGACGCCGAGCACCTGCCCCACCTTTTCGAGCGGTTCTACCGCGCCGACTCCGCCCGCGACCGGGCCCGGGGTGGCGCGGGGATCGGGCTGGCCATCGCCAAGGCACTTGCCGAAGCCCATGGCGGGGGTATCAGCGTGCAGAGCCGGGGGCCTGGGACGGGAACGACGTTCACCGTGTCGATGCCGATCCGGCCCGTTTCCTGACCTCGCGATAACTCGTCAAGATTGGATGAAGAACCGGCCAACCGGTGGCGCCGGACCGACGAACGGGCGACCCTGGTCTCATGAAAATCGGATTATCGACCACGCTGGAGACGACCTTCCCCGACGCGGTAGCCCGGATACGGGAAGCCCTGGCGGCACAGGGGTTCGGAGTCCTGACCGAGATCGACATGCAAGCAACCCTGAAGACGAAACTGGACAAGGACATCGGGAGCTACCTGATCCTGGGGGCCTGCAATCCACCGATGGCCCACCGAGCGGTCAGTGTCGACCCACAGATCGGCCTGCTGCTGCCGTGCAATGTGGTCGTTCGGGCCGACCCCGACCACGACACCCGGGTGATCGTCGAGGCGATGAACCCGCAGATCCTCGTGGAGGTCACCGGGGAACCCGAGCTGCATGGTGTCGCCGACGAGGTCACCACCATGCTGCAGGCCGCCATCGACTCCCTGACCCGAACCTGACCTGGCATCCGACCGTTATCCGTTGGTGCTTGTTCGCCTCGGGCGCCGATCGGCACCATCGAGGCGATGAAGATCACGGCTCTCACCGACACTGACGGCAGGGTGGCCGCCCGCGCCGCCGCCGTCGCGTCCATCGGCGCGGCGACGATTCACCTGGCGGTGGCCCCCGGGCACTGGCGCGAGTGGCTGCCCTCCGGGCTCTTCTTCGCCTCGGTCGCGGTCTTCCAGCTGCTTTGGGCCTTCCTGGCCTGGACGCGGCCGCCGGCGGCCCTGCTGGCAACCGGGATCGGCGTCAACACCGGCCTGGTCGCACTCTGGGTCTTCTCCAGGACCGCCGGAGCCCCCTTCGGCCCGAACGCCGGCCAGACCGAAGCCGTCAAAGCCGCCGGCATCTGCGCGCTGCTGCTCGAGTGCTACATCATCATGGGTGCGGCATGGGCCTGGCTCCGCAACGAGGAACGGGCGCAACCGGTGTCGGGGATCTCCAGTGCCCTGGTACTTTTCGGCGCCAACACGGTGGTGGCCGTCGCGGCGACCGTCGGCCTTGCCTCCGGACTTCAGGGCCACGACCACCATGCCGGGGGGCACCGGGCACCGATCGAGGCCGAGAGACCGACGGCTGGATCAACCGAATCCGTTGTCGAAACTGTGGACCCCCATGAGAGCGGCCACCAGCACGACGGGTGACGGAGCCGGAGTCGGTCAGGCGAAGCGCTGACTGACCAGCGTCCAATGGTTCTCTTGGCCGTCCCGGTGATAGGACAGTTCGCTGAGGAACGCCCGTGCCAGAACGAGTCCGCGGCCGTTCTCCGCCATGACGTCGGGCATCCGCAGGGCCTCGAGGTCGATATCGGCGGGCAGTCCGTCGTCGGTGAACTCGACGCGAACCTGATCACCGAGAATCCAGACCTCCATGCGGATCTGCAGGTCCCGGCCGCGGCCGGCGTGGTCCAGGATGTTGTTGCCGACCTCGGCGGCGGCGACGGCGACATCCGTGCGGGTGGCTTTGGGCACCTCGCCGTGGTCGGCCCACGCCATCTCCAGGGTCCGCTGGATCTCACCTGGAACGTCGGGGCCGGCCTTGGTCTCCAACGCCCCGATTTTCGGGTTGGCCAGCATCCAGAACGGCTTTCCCACCGCCGATCCCACCGCCCGCAGCTGCCGCGCTCGATTGCGGTACTGGCGGCCGTGGAGACGGTCCCGAAGGACGGTCCAGAGCACCCGAAATCCATCCCGGATCGCGTTGAGATTGCTCTCTCCGTAGTACCGGTCGTACTCGTAACTCGGCACCTCGATGATGATGGCCTTCGCGATGGCGAACCTGCCGATGATCATCGCCTCGATTTCGAAGCCATCGCCGAACTGAGGGGCCTCCACCGCTGGGTCCGGCAGGTTCAGCGCGGGGAGCTGATCGGCCCAGAATGCGTTGTAGCCGTAGCACAGATCGGTGAAGCGGGTGCCGGTCAGCCCTGAGGCCAGAACGTTGAGCCCGTAGTTGCCCAGCGAGCGGAACGCGGTGATGTCCTGGCTGCCGCCGCCCGGGCAGAAGCGGCTGCCCTTGGCCAGGTCCGCCCCTTGGACGAGCGCCTCGACGAAGCGTGGAATCTCGTGCGGGTCGGCGGAACCGTCGACGTCCAAAGTGACGATGATGTCGCCATTGGAATGCCCGAACCCGCAGATCAACGCGTTGCCTTTACCCTTGCGGGTTTGATACACAACCTTCGCCGAGGGCAGGGCTGACCGCGCGGCCCGCGCCGTCTCATCGTCGTCGGCACTGACGACGACGACCACCTCGTAATAGTTGCTCAGATAGGGCAGGACCTCACGGATGTTCTCGGACTCGTGCTTGGCCGGCACCACCACGCTGACCCGCGGATGCCGCGGCCGCAGCCCACGCCGGCCGAGGGCAAGGTCGCCGTCGTAATGGAAATCGAGTGCCGCGGTCGCAGGGCCGAACGTCGGATCGGCGGGGTCTGCCATCATGTTCGCGGTTCCTCCGGGTCGGCGCTGGGCAGCGTCGGACCTCGATAATAGTCCCGCACGGCGAGCTCGGTGAGCGGCTCGCGCCGAAACGGGCCGTCCCTACCTGCTGGTGGAGCTGCCGGAAATCGAACCCGCTCAAGAAAGCGCCCTGAAATGCGGAAATGCGAATTCAATGACGCCAAAGTACGTCAGACGACGCGAAAACACCTGGGAGAACGCGAGCGTCTCTGACGGCGTCAACACCTTTGTTGAAAGACAAGGAGGCCGCCCCCTCGCGCTGGGCGTCGAATCTGCGGCGAGGTGTCCGGAGATGATGAGGGCCGTGGCTGCGACAGTAGCGCCGAGTCGCGTGAGGTCAGCCCCGTTGGCCGGTATCTCCATGTCGACGACGCAAACGGCCATCACAGGCGGCGTTCACCGAGACCGGCCAGTAGTCGGCCTGCGCGCCGATGTCACCGACCGACGGGGGTGCGCACACCCAGCGCTGACCCGATCTGCTCGGGGACGGATCCAGGTGCCGGCCCACCCGGGCTGAAAGCAGCAATTTCAGACCCGAATCGCGATGAAACCGGCTGCGCCTTCGAGGGCCGTGAAGTCGTCGTCCTGTGTGACGACGGGCAACCCCCGCGACACCGCGATCGCCGCGATCCACAAGTCATTGACGCCCATCCGCCGCCCCGCTTCGGCTAGGTGCACACGCAACCGCGCCCAGACCCGCGCGGCTTCTTCGTCGACCGGAAGCGCCACTATGTCGGCGACTGCGTCGAGTGTGGCCAGCCGCCTCGCACGAACGTCCGCAGAGCCGGCGGCGAGCACACCTGCATTGAGTTCGCCCAACGTGATGACGGTCGTGGCGACTTCCCCGGGCACAGCCGACTCGTCGAGCGGGCGGCCCGTCTCGTTCGCGATGAATACCGAGGTATCAAGCACACCCGCCGCAATCACTGAATCGGTCCCAGATCGTCGGTGGTGTCTCCCGCCAGGCGCGCTAGATCGTCACGCAGTCCGGGGTCAGCTTGGGCCCGCTTCAGGCGCTGGGCTAGTTCGATGCCGGACAACCACCGTCGCCGACCAGGCTGGGCCGAGGTGAGCCGGGCCACTGGCTTGCCTTTGACCGTGATGGTGACGACTTCCCCAGAGGCAACCCGTCGCAGCACCCCCGCCGTGTCGTTGCGCAGTTCACGGGAGGCGATTTCAGACATACTACGAGTGTAGCGGTCTCGTAGCAGTTTCCGTCGCCGCCAGTCAGATGGTGGTCCTGTGTTGCCATTCGTCGCCCAACCGCCGAGTGCCCATGGCGTGAGCAGTCGAAGCTTTTCCGCTGTTTCGGTGGAGCTGCCGGGAATCGAACCCGGGTCCTACGGCATTCCCTCAAGACTTCTCCGTGCGCAGTTCGCCGTGTCTCTACTCGGATCTCTCAGTCACGCGAACAAGCTGAGATGACGATCCCAGTCGCTGTTGATGTCCCGCTCAGTCCCGCGACCGAACTGAGCGGTGGATCCCTCTAGCTGATGCCAGAATCCGGGCCGAGGGCGTTCCCGGTCTGACAGACACACCGTCGCTTAGGCAGCGAGGGCGTAGTCGCGCTGATTGGAATCGGCGCTTAATTGGTTGCAACGACGCTTACGGTGGTCTCTTGCCTGCACCGGCACGCTTCCCTTGATTCGATGCGCGAAGTCGAAACCGTTCAGCCCCTCGCATCCCAACCGATGGCTTCGGCTGGATTTTTCATGGTACGCCAGGGTAACGACAAACAGAGACCGGTTAATTCCCGCGCCTGGGAATGGTTGCGATCGCCCGGATCGGAGAGCAGCGCCCGACCAGGAGCAACTAGATTGCGATTCATGGGCCGAAACTTGATGCGGATCACGGGCGCATTGCTGGCCCTGAGCGCCATGACCGGCTGCGCCGGGTACCCCACGCCGACCGCCGGGGCGATGCCCTCCGATCAAATCGCCGTGATGGTGATGTCGTCGGGGGGAATGATCCCCCCGGTCGTCGCGGTGATGCAGTCCCCGTCCCTGGTTGTCTACGGTGACGGCCGGGTGCTGTCCAAAGTGCCCGCCCCGGCACTGCAGCTGGTCCCGGCCCGCTACGAGATCAGCGACATCGGCCCCGGGCCGGTAGCCGCCTTCGTCTCGAAGGTGCGCTCCGGCGGCCTGGTCAGCGCGGCCACGGACTTCGGATCGCCCCCGATCACCGACGTGGACACCACGACGGTGCTGGTGAACGGCGACGGCGGACCCTCCGAGGTGCGGGTGTACGCGTTCGACGAGCGCTTCGAGCAGGACCTCACTCCCGCACAGCGCGAGGCCCGGTCGCGGTTGCGCACGCTGATCGCCGAAGCCGGTGAGCTTGCTGCGGGCAAACCACAGACGCTCTACGTTCCGGACCGGGTCACCGTCAGCGAGCCGATGTCCGGCCGCAACCAGGAGCCCGCCAGCACACCCTGGCCGGGTCCCCCGCCGTCGGCCTTCCTGATTCCGACGAGGAAGGGCCGCGCCGTCGCCTGCGGCGAACTCGTCGGCGCCGAGGCCCGCACCGTCTACCTCGCCGCGCTGGACAACACCGGTGCGCGCTGGCTGGTCGACGGCGACACCCGGGTGCTGGGCGTCAATCCGGTTCCGCTGCCCGGCGCCTGCCCCTAGACGACCCCTAGATGACGAAGTTCAGTTTCTCCACGATGCGTTCGCCCGCGGCGGAGTCGCCCGCGTAGTCGATGGACTGCGCACGCTCAACCAGCAGCGGCCGTCCCCCGGCCAGCCGGGTGAACTGCAGACCGTCAACGGTGATCCCGATGGTCGGCTCGTCCCCGCCGAAGTCTTCGACCGCCGTCGCGCGGCCCTCCTCGTTCAGGGCCACCCGGATCTCCCGTGACAGCGGACCGGTCAACGCGATCAGCACCCTCGACCCGTGGGGGGCCTTGCCCTTCTTGGCCACCACGAAACCCATGCTGGAGGCCATCTCGTCGAGGGCCAGGCGAGAATCCGGCCCTGCCAGGTCGGAGTCGGTCGCCGCCCGGCTCACCGCCTGACGGATGTCGTGCTCGTGCATCCAGCAGTCGAAGATCCGTACCCGCATGAACCTGCCGTAGCTGTCCGGGCCGGCCGGGGTGAAGGTGACGGTGTTCCACTCCTCGACGGGCATCGCCGAGAGCATCGCCTTGCGGCGGGCGGTGATATCGCGGAACTTGGCCAGCAGCTCCGTCGGTGAATCGGCGCGCAGGTATTCGACCCAGCGTTCGTTGAGCGCGCCGATGTCGTTGTGCACATGCTCGCGGGCGGTGACGTCGCCGTCGGGCTCCGGGGTCGGCGTGCCCGCGAGCATCATCTCGGTGCCGACGATATGGGCGACCACGTCGTGCACGGTCCAGCCCGGCAGCGAGGTCGGTGTCTGCCAGTCCTCGTCGGACAGACCCGCCAGCAAGGCGTCGATGGCGTCCCAGGAGGCGAACAATCCGGTCAGGATCTCTTCTTTGTCGAGGACGGTGCGGGGGCGTTGGGCGTCGGCCATTCACCCGATGTTAGTGCCAAGAAGCGATCCTGGAATTAATGCCATGTTTCCCCGCCGTTGTTGGTAGCGTCGCCGTGGGTCGGGGAACACGAACGGGGGGTTGATGGCTGTCGACTGCACTTTCACCGGATTGCGCGAAGAGCGCGAAACGCTGACTCTGCGGCTTCGAGCTCTGGCGGCCGAGCTCGACGGGATCGACCGGGAACTGGCCGACCGCGCCTGGCGGCCGGCCCCGGCCTGGGCCGACCCGATGGTCGAGCTGGAGGCACGTCACTCCCAATTGACTGCGCATCTGCGCACCCTCGCCGCCCGGCTACACCGCCTCGACGAACGGCTCTGGGCCAGCTGACCGATCAGATCTTGCCCTTAACGCGCCGGCCGAGTTCGCGAACCACCTCGCGCTGGGCATCGCGACGGGCGATGTCCTGACGTTTGTCGTGGGCCTGCTTGCCGCGCGCCAGCGCCAACTCCACCTTGACCTTGCCCTCGGAGAAATACATCGACAGCGGCACCAGGGTCAGATTCCCGTCCCGGATCCGGCCGGTGAGCATGTCGATCTGGCGCCGGTGCAGCAGCAGCTTGCGGTTGCGCCGCGGGGCGTGATTAGTCCAGGTGCCGTGGTGATACTCGGCGATGTGCAGGTTACGCAGCCAGATCTCGCCGTCGTCGACGGTCGCGAACGCGTCAGCCAGCGAGGCCTGCCCCTCACGCAGACTCTTCACCTCGGTGCCGGTCAACACCACGCCGGCCTCAAAGACCTCGAGGATCGAGTAGTTGTGGCGCGCCTTGCGGTTGCTGGCCACGATCCTCTTGCTGCCCTGGCCGTCGCCCGCCTTCTTCGCGGCCGCCGCCTTGCGCTGCACCGATGCCTTGGACACCGCTACTTCCGCACGTACAGCCGCAGCGTGACGTAGGCCGTCAGAGCCGCCATCGCCACACCGATGGCGAACATGACCGGGGCGATGTAGAGGATGTCCGCATAATCGATACGAGCGATGAGGTTGGCTTGGTAGAACTGGTTGAGCGCTTTGTCCAGGAACAGCGCGCGCACCAGGATGAGGCCCAGGATCGCAAGCACCACACCGATGGTCGCGGCCAGCACCGCCTCCAGCAGGAACGGAAGCTGGGTGTACCAGCGGGTGGCGCCCACCATCCGCATGATCCCGATTTCGGTCCGGCGGGTGTAGGCGGCGACCTGCACCATGTTGGCTATCAACAGGATCGCACTGATCGCCTGCACCACAGCGATGGCGAAGGCCGCCCTGGACAGCCCGTCGAGCACCGCGAAGAGCCGGTCGATCAGTTCCTTCTGGTTGAGCACGTTGAGCACCCCGGGCTGGCCCTGCATGGCCGCGTCGAACGCCTCGTGTTGCTCGGGATCGTTGAGTTTGACGATGAAGGAGGCCGGGAAGGAGTCCTTGCTGGCGACATCCTTGTACTCGGGGAACTTGGTGATGGCGTCGGTGTAGGCCTCGTCCTTGTTCAGGAAGCGCACCGACTTCACATCGTCGCGGTCCTCGATCGCCGCCCGCAGACCCTTGCACGGCTCGGCGTCGCAGGTCGGGTCGGCGGTCGAGACGTCGTTGTTGAGGAAGACCTGACTCTCGACCCGGTCGAGGTAGATGTTGCGGGACTGGTCGGCCAGCCGGACCACCAACATGCCGCCGCCGAACAGGCCGATCGAGATCGCGGTGGTCAGAATCATCGCGATCGTCATGGTGACGTTGCGACGAAGCCCGGTGGCGACCTCGTTGACGAGGAATCCGGCGCGCATCAGCGGTTCATTCCGTAGACGCCGCGCTGTTCGTCGCGAACGAGCCGGCCCAGGGACAGTTCCACCACGCGCTGTCGCATCGAGTCCACGATGTGGTGGTCATGGGTGGCCATCAGCACGGTCGTGCCGGTGCGGTTGATGCGGTCGAGAAGGTCCATGATCTCCCGGCTGGTCTCCGGGTCGAGGTTGCCGGTCGGCTCGTCGGCGATCAGCAGCAGCGGCCGGTTCACGAACGCCCGGGCGATGGCCACCCGCTGCTGCTCGCCACCGGAGAGTTCCGCCGGCATCCGGTTGGCCTTGCCGGAGAGCCCGACCATGTCGAGCACCTCGGGAACCACCTTCTTGATGACGTCGGACTTCTTGCCGATCACCTCCAGCGCGAAGGCCACGTTGTCGAACACCGTCTTCTGCTGCAGCAGCCGGAAGTCCTGGAAGACGCAGCCGATGACCTGCCGCAGCTTGGGAATCTGCCGTCCGGACAGTTTGTTGACGTGGAACTTCGACACCTGGATCTCGCCGGAGGTCGGCGCCTCCTCAGCCATCAGCAGCCGCATGAAGGTGGACTTGCCCGAACCCGACGGACCGATGAGGAAGACGAACTCACCCTTGCCGATTTTGAGGTCGACATTGTCCAGTGCAGGGCGCGTCGACGCCTTGTACTGCTTGGTGACATGGTCGAGGGTGATCATCACGGCTCGTCAGTCTAGCCCGAGTGCCCCGCGCGACTACGGAGTCGGCGCTGCGGAGGACGCCGACGGCGCAGCCGAGCCGGCGGTGGCCGCGGTGCTCGGTGCGGCCGAGGTGGTCGCCGCGGACGATTCGCCGCTGGTGGTCGGGCCCGTCGTCGAAGTCTCGGACGGCGCCCCACTGGTGCTGCTGCTCGGCGTAGTGGTCTCCGACGACGTGGAGGTCGTCGGTGTGGTGGTCGGGGTCGTGGTGTCCGTACGCGGCTGCACGTCGGTGCGCGGCACCCACGTGTAGGACGGATCCGGGATGAAGCCGGGCGGAACCACATCGCTGGCCGGCACCTGCTGCGGCAGCGAGGGCTCGGGCTGGTAGGTGTCATACAACCACCAGATCCCGAAGAAAGCGATCAGCAGCGCCGCGGTGGACGTGCGCAACCGGCCGCCGAAGAGGTAGCCGGGCCAGCTGCGGTCTTCGCGGTGGGAATCCTTCATCGCTGCACCGGGCCCTGGGTCTGTTGCTCAGCACCGCCGACGGTCGCCGGATGCACGAGTGCTTCGCCCCGGGGGGCCGCATCGGCGGAGTGGACGACCGGACGGCCGTCGGCGGAGGTCAGGATGCCGGCCCGGGTCAGGGCGGCGATCACCTGCAAGCGCAGCCGGCGCCCCACCTCGAACTGCTTGCCCGGTAGGGTCCGGGCGACCATCCGCAGGTTGACGGTGTTGAGCTCGATGCTCTCCACGCCCATCAGCTGCGGAGGGTCCAGCAGCAGGTCCTTGAGGCTTGGATCCTCGGCAGCGGTTTCGCACACCTCGTGCAGGACCTCATTGACCACGTTGAGGTCGGCGGAGCTGGGCACCGGGATGTCGACCACCGCCCGAGCCCAGTCCTTGGACAGGTTGAGCGTCTTCATGATCTGGCCGTTGGGGATGGTGTACATCTCCCCGTCCTGGGTGCGCAGCTTCGTGACGCGCAGAGTGACATCGACGACCGTGCCCATCGCGTCGTTGCTCGAACCGAGGGTGAGCTGCACCAGGTCACCGAACCCGTACTGCTTCTCGGTGATGATGAAGAACCCGCTGAGCAGGTCTTGCACCACACGCTGGGCGCCGAAGCCCAGTGCCGCGCCGAGCACCGCCGCCGGCGCCACCAGCGAGCTGACCGGAACATCCAGCACGTCGGTCACCTGGACCGTCACCATGACCGCCAGCAGCGCGATGGCCAGGTAGGAGATCACCGAGGCAACAGCCTGGCGGTGCTTGGCGCTCTCCGAACGGACCAGGGCATCGCTTTCCTGGAAGCCGTTGTCGATGCGCCGGCTGATCCGTCCGGCCAGCCAGCTGATGAAGCGGGCGCCGAGCATCCCGCCAATCAGCAACAGGCCGATCCGGAGTCCCCGAGTGAGGATCCAGTCGCCGATGGGGCCGTGCCAGAAGCCGTGCCATTGGTCGGCCAGCCCGAAGGCGGCCAAGTCAGTCTTCGTCATCTCGTCTGTTGCGCCAGCGGATTCCCGCCTCCAGGAATCCGTCGATGTCCCCATCCAGGACGGTCGTCGGATTGCCGACCTCGTAGTCGGTTCGCAGGTCCTTGACCATTTGGTAGGGGTGCAGAACATAGGAGCGCATCTGATTGCCCCATGAGCTTCCGCCGTCGCCTTTGAGGGCATCGAGCTCAGCGCGTTCTTCCTGCCGTTTGCGTTCCAGCAGTTTCGCCTGAAGAACCCGCATCGCAGAAATCTTGTTCTGCAGCTGCGACTTCTCGTTCTGGCAGGTCACCACGATACCGGTCGGGGTGTGGGTGAGTCGAACCGCGGAGTCGGTGGTGTTGACCGACTGGCCGCCGGGGCCGCTGGACCGATAGACGTCGACACGGATGTCGGTCTCCGGGATGTCGATGTGGTCGGTGGTCTCCGTCACCGGCAGCACCTCGACCTCGGCGAAGGAGGTCTGCCGGCGGCCCTGGTTGTCGAACGGGCTGATCCGCACCAGGCGGTGGGTGCCCTGCTCCACCGAGAGCGTGCCGTAGGCGAAGGGGGCGTGGACCGCGAAGGTGGCGCTCTTGATGCCGGCCTCCTCGGCATAGGAGGTGTCGAACACCTCGACCGGGTAATCATGCTGCTCAGCCCAGCGGATGTACATCCGCATCAGCATCTCGGCCCAGTCCGCGGCGTCCACCCCGCCGGCCCCCGAGCGGATGGTGACCAGCGCCTCACGTTCGTCGTACTCGCCGGACAGCAGGGTGCGAACTTCGACCGCCTCGATGTCTGCACGCAGCGCGGTCAACTCGGCGTCCGCTTCGGCCAAACCGTCGGCGGCGTCCTGTCCCTCGGCCTCGGCGGCGAGTTCGTAGAGCACCGGAAGGTCATCAAGGCGCTGGCGCAGTCCCTCGACCCGGCGCAACTCGCCCTGGGCGTGAGACAGCTCACTGGTGACGCGCTGCGCCCGACTTTGGTCGTCCCAAAGATTCGGGTCGGAGGCCTCGTGTTCGAGCTTCTCGATCCGCGCCCGCAGGGCGTCGATGTCCAGAACCCGCTCCACCGTCGTCAGGGTGGTGTCGAGCGCGGCGATGTCCGACTGCCGATCGATGTCCACGGAATCTCAACTTACCGGCCTGACGAGGCCTTGATTTACCATCCAGGCATGCGTCCCTATTACGTGGCGGTCGTCGGTGCCGGCCCCTCCGGATATTTCGCCGCCGCGTCACTGCTGAAATTCGCCGACGAGTCGGTCGCCGCCGGAGGTGCGGACGTCCATGTCGACATGCTCGAGATGCTTCCGACCCCATGGGGCCTGGTGCGTTCGGGCGTCGCGCCCGACCACCCCAAGATCAAGTCGATCAGCCGCACCTTCGAGAAGACGGCGGCCGATCCCCGATTCCGCTTCTACGGCAACGTCGCGGTCGGGATTGACGTCACCGCCGACGAACTCTCCGAACGCTATGACGCCGTCGTCTACGCCGTCGGCACCCAGTCCGATCGGGCGCTGGGCATTCCCGGCGAGGACCTGCCGGGAAGCGTCGCCGCGGTGGACTTCGTAGGCTGGTACAACGCCCACCCGCATTTCGCCGGGATGGCACCCGACATCTCCAGCGGACGGGCGGTGGTGATCGGCAACGGCAACGTCGCCATCGACGTGGCCCGCATCCTGGTGACCGACCCCGACGTGCTGGCCAAGACCGATATCGCCGACCACGCCCTGGACGCTCTGCACAAGCGCGGTGTGTCCGAGGTGGTCATCGTCGGTCGGCGCGGGCCGCTGCAGGGCGCGTTCACCACCCTGGAACTGCGCGAACTGGGCGAACTCGAGGGCGTCGACGTCGTCGTGGATCCGGCCGACCTGGCCGGGATCACCGACGAGGACGCCGCCGCGGCCGGTAAGACCGTAGCGGCCAATATCAAGGTGCTGCGCGGCTACGCGGAGAAGACCGCGGCCGGCGAGCACACACCGGGGCACCGGCGCATCGTGTTCCGCTTCCACCACTCCCCGATCGAGATCACCGGCTGGGAAAAGGTGGAGACAATCGTGCTGGGACACAACGAACTCGTCACCGACGAGCACGGGCGCCAGATCGCCCGGGACACCGGCGAACGCCAGACGTTGCCCGCGCAGCTGGTGGTGCGCGCGGTCGGCTACCGAGGAGTGGCGATGCCCGGCCTGCCGTTCGACGAGCGCACGGGGACCATCCCGCACACCGAGGGCAAGATCACCGGACGCGCCAACGACTACGTGGTCGGCTGGATCAAGCGCGGGCCGTCCGGGGTGATCGGGACCAACAAGAAGGATTCGGCCGACACCGTCGACACCCTGATCGGCGATCTGACCGGGGCGTCGGTTCGTGAGGTCGGACCCGGCTACGCCGATGAACTGGCCCGATGGCTGGTCGCGAAACAGCCCCGGGTGGTCACCGACGACCACTGGCGGGCCATCGACACCCATGAACGTTCAACGGGCGAACCGCACGGCCGACCGCGGGTGAAACTGGTCCGGGTGGCCGACATGCTGCGGATCGCCCACGGCTGACGCCCCAGGGCTGACGGCTGACGCCGCCCCAGTCCGGGAGTTGCGGGGGTACATCGCAGTTGCCCAGCTTGGAGCGACAACCATTGACGGGCAACTGCGATGTACC
>Ga0209607_1002933_pt1 | contig 13300 bp, 15 predicted proteins | sample AD_UKC117_MetaG_FD_184413 | JGI IMG/M metagenome (GOLD analysis project Ga0209607, IMG submission 184413) | Active sludge microbial communities of municipal wastewater-treating anaerobic digesters from Hong Kong - AD_UKC117_MetaG (SPAdes)... | ecosystem: Engineered > Bioreactor > Anaerobic >... | reverse complement strand
AATTTCTTTCCAGGGACCGATGCCCATGGCGTTCATCCGATCCGGACGACTGAATGTCACAGTCGCAACCGGACCCTCTACTTGCAGTGATAAGTATTCATATTCAGCCATTTTATACCCTCCGTTACAAATATATTTGCTTTTATTTATTATAATGGATAGTAGATAAAAGATAAAATTACTCACAAAAGAGTTTTAGGCAGGTATTTGGACATGGAACAATTACCAGGCGATGAAAAAAAAGAACACCTACATGAACCGCAAGAGTGGGAATGGCAGTTGGCTGAGCAGGAGTTCAAGGAACACCGGGATGCTTCCCGAAAAAGAAGTCATTGGCTAATCGTGCCCATTGTACTGCTGTTGGTGGCAGCTTTTACGTTTTTGTCTCTGCCGGACTTGCAGATTCTGATGGCTGATCGTTTTGAATTTATGAGCGACCATGCCCGCTTGCGTGATGATGCCATCGTGACTGCTGCCAAACCGGCCGTGGTTGCGATTGAAGCCAGTGTCGGCAACGCACTTTCCCATTCGGTTCGACAGGGAACCGGTTTTAATCTCTCGCCCCAAGGCCGGATCATTACCAACCTGCACATTGTGGAAGATGCCAGCAAGATAAAAATTACCTTTGGCAATGGTCAAACATTTATTATTGACCAATATAGCGTTGTCGCAGGCCATGATCTGGCCATGATTGAGCTGGACAGTCGCGATCTGCCGTCGCTGGCCGCCAGTCCCCAGGGAAAACCCGAGCACGGCGAACAGGTGACCATTATCGGCAACCCCCTGGGGTTGCAAAAGATCGCCCAACGCGGGCGGGTCGGACAATACCACATGACGCAATCCAACCAGACACTGGTATTTGATGTAGACGTTCCCGCCAATCCAGGCAACAGCGGCAGTCCAGTCTTAAACCAGCAATCTCAGGTGATCGGAGTCGTTTTTGCCAGTACCGAGATAAAAAAAGGGGAGCAGATCGAAATACGCACCCTGGCAATACCGATTCAGGTGCTGCAATACTTTCCTGCCACTTAACCCTGACCTGGACTGGCGTAGTGCTTTTCCAGTTCCAGTAAATATGATTTAACCTTCAATCCGCCCCCATAACCTACCAATTGGCCATTGGCACCAATTACCCGGTGACAGGGGACTATGATAGCGATGGGATTGCTATGATTCGCCATTCCCACTGCCCGACAGGCGTTTTTGTTGCCGATCATACGGGCGATATCGCCATATGATCGGGTTTGTCCATAAGGGATGGTCAACAAACTCTGCCAAACGCTGCGCATGAATTTTGTACCGGTCATGGCCAGCGGCAAATCAAACATCTTTCGATGTCCCTGGAAATATTCCAGCAATTGCCGACGAGCTTCCTCTAAAGTTGGAGTCATGGACTCCAGATGGTTTGAGAAACTCGGTTCTCCCGGCAGGAAAAGACGGGTGATCGCTCCCGCCTTTTCAGTGATTCCAAGGGTGCCTATATCCGTGACAAAATAACTAATGTATTCCATGCTTTTTCCTACTTTACATTATGTTCGGTGACAGGATGGCATTAACTTAAACAGTTCGTTTTAGTCCCATCTGTTCCATTTTTTTATACAGGGTCGTCCGGGTTATCCCAAGTTCCCGGGCTGCCTGGCTGATATTATGGTCGTTCCGTTGCAGCGTTTCCATGATCATATATTTTTCAATCTCCCGCAGATTGCCCTGTACAGCAGGTCTGACGGGACGGGCATTCTGCTGCAGGTAATCCGGCAGACATTCCAGGGTAATCATTCCCTGATCGGCTGCAATCAAGCTGCTTTCCAGGACGTTTTGCAGTTCACGTACATTCCCCGGCCAATCATGGGCTTCGAAACGTTTCATCACGTCTGCACTGATTACGATGTTGTCGAAGCCGTGTTTTAACTCCAACTGATGCAGCAGATGTTTTACCAGTAAATCAAGATCGTCTTTGCGGGTCAGCAGTGCCGGCATGGTTAAATGAATAACATTGATGCGATAGAACAAATCTTCCCGGAAATTACCTTGCTGAACTTCTTCTGTCAGGTTGCGATTGGTAGCCGCAACGATGCGTACATCGACTCGTTTCGTTTTACTCCCGCCAATTCGGGTTACGGTTTTATCCTCCAGGAAACGCAGCAAACTGACCTGCATGTCCAAGGGCATTTCGCCTATTTCATCCAAAAACAGCGTTCCTCCGTCTGCCAGTTCAAACTTGCCGGCGTTGCCGCCTCTTCTGGCACCGGTAAAAGCACCGTCCTCATAGCCGAACAACTCACTGTACAACAATTCTTTGGGCAGGGACCCGCAGTTCAAAGCTAAAAAGGCCCCGCTGCGTTTGCTTTCCTGATGTATGGCACGAGCCATCAATTCCTTGCCCGTTCCGCTGCGACCTTCAATGAGAATGGTGGATGAGATTCGGGCTGCCCGCCGGGCAGATTTAATGACCTTTAAAAAAGCTTCATTGTTGCCAATAAGACAGGCAAATGCATCTTCTTGCCTGTCTGTCAGGGATTTGTTGATACTTTGGCATTCATTGTGGTTGATGCCGCTGAAGGTAAAAATGATCAAGCCGTTTTCATTGTCAGCTTTGACTATGTACTTGCTTAAACTGCAAACAAAGGAACTCTTTTTCAGTTTCTGGTTAAACGGCTGAATTGAGACGCTCACTGGGTGATCAAGATGAATAGCAGGCGAGAGCAATGTTTTGAAATTTATCTCACCGCGCAGGCAGGCGTTGATGTTGTTGCCCCGCAGGTCATCGTGTTCCTGCATAAACAGATCGGCAAAAGGTTGGTTTGCGTCCAGAATCAAACCATTTTGATTAACCAGTATCGCCGGTTCCAGAATTCTTTCCCCCATCAGGCCAGACACATCAACAAAGATTTGATCCCGCTGTAACCTGGTCTCGATTAATTGTGCTCCCAACGAAACAGTCTGCATGGCTAAAACCGGACAAGGACCTTCAGTATTCAAAACGCCAAACACACCTGCCACCTGTCGATGGGAATTGCGAAGCGGTACAGCGAGCGTATGCCATTTATGGGCAAAAGGATAAAGGTGTTCGTAGCCGACTACTTCCACCCCGGCACCGTCAATCAGGGCAATTCCTCCGGCATTAGTGCCTGATTTGAGCTCACTGCAATGATGTCCCAGACAGAGCAGACCGGTATTATGGTCGATCATTTCAATAATATCGCCTTCGTTATCCAGTAAAATAACGGCAAAACACGGCATGGAAGCAGCCAGCATGACCGCAACATCTTGCAGAATAGAGCGGGATGCCTCGATCATTTTGCGGTTATTTTCCTGTTTGGCCCGTAATAGATGGTCAGGCAATGGCTGCATATCAGCAGTATTGCCGGTTTTTTTACATCTAAACCAGGAACGGGCGATTTCCGGACGGACAATATTTTGATTGATAACCCCATCCTGCACGAACTCACGCCAGGCTTGTTCAAGTTCTCCGTTTACAATCAGTTCTTGTTGATACATTCATTTCACCTGCCGTTACTTTATGTTAAATCGACATATTGCGACATCGCATTGCTATTCAAATTATACACCTTGCAGGTAAATTGTAAAAGACACTTGCGGAGAAGGATTGGACAATGCTTAAATTACCTTCGTTGTATTTGGTTTGCCTCGTAATCATAAATGTACCCTTAATAGTGTTTAATTTATTAACACTGTTCATTTACTTGACAATCATGCCGACTATAATTTTTTCGCAGAAGCATGTAATCTTGGGTTTTGGCTGATGATAATAATTGGCACGGTTTTTGCTTTTATTATTGTCAATGACCACAGGCATAAAAAACGGTAAACAATCAATGATGCCGTGTTCACTGAAGGGATGAAAACGTTTAACAGATGGAGGTAGAATTATGGCCAATATTATCAGTTGTTACAAATGGGTGTTTGATGAGGAAGACATCCGTATTAACCCGGCAGATCTGAGCGTTGATTGCAGCAAAGCAAAAAGTAAAATCAGTGAATATGATCGCAATGCCATTGCTGTTGCTGTAACCACAGGCGAACAACGTGGTGATCAAGTCATCTCCTTGACCTTTGGTAATGCCGGAGTCAAACAATCTCTCAAAGACGTTTTGTCGCGTGGTCCGGCTGAAGCATTCTGGATTAGTGATGCACTGGCGGAAAAGGCGGATGGATGGGTGACAGCCAATGTATTGGCTGCCGCCATAGAGAAAATTGGAGATTACAGTTTAATCGTATGTGGTGAAGGTGCTGCTGACACCTATGCTCATCAGATTGGCCCCCGCCTTGGAGCATTGCTTAACATTCCGGTTATTTCGTGTGTTGCCGGAATTGAATTGGACGGCAATAAAATTACTGCAATCCGTAAACTGGAAGACTACCGGGAAACAGTGAAAGCCACCTTGCCGGTTGTCATAACGGTATTGCCGGAAATCATGGAAGCACCAATCCCTGGCTTAAAAGCTGTCATGGTTGCCGGTAAAAAACCCAATACCGAGTTAAAAATTACTGATCTTGGTCTTACCGAAAACGAACTCCGTCCCTGCATCAAACCCATCGATATGCGAGGGTACGCCAATAATCGTAAAAACATAGTGATCAGCGACGGCAATGCTGCCGCCAAAGTTACTGAATTAATCGGTCATCTTAAAAAAGAGGGGGTGTTATAATGTCCGGAATTTTTATTTACGCTGAAAAACCAGAAGCAAGCGCAGAATTAATCTGCCTGGCAAAAGAACTGGGACAATCCACTGGTGTAATTGCGTTAAACGCGGCTGATGCTGAACAAATAGCCCAATATGGTGCAAATCAGGTATTTTGGTTAAAAGGTACCAGCCAATGGCCGGAAGATTATGCCCCAGCCATAGTCGAGTTATTAAAAGCTGAAAACGCCGAGATGCTTCTGGTGGGAGCATCGGTGCGGGGGAGAGATATTGCTGCCAGCGTTGCTGCCCGCATGCATTGCGGCCTGGTCAGTGATGTCGTATCTGTAAAACGCAATGGCAATGATATCGAAACCACCCGTATGATGTATGGCGGAGCGGTGGTGCAAACTGCTCTATGCCAAGGGTTTAATGTAATCACGGTTCCGCCGGGGAAATACCCACTGGCCAACGCAGGTGCATTCATAAGTCCTGTACTGGAGCGCGAAGTGGAAGCAAAGCCGCAGGTTGACTTGCTGGAAAACATACAAATTGAAAAACAAGGCGTTGACCTTGCTCAAGCCAAACGAGTCGTTTGTATCGGTTTGGGGCTGGAAGATCAAAACGAACTGAAAATGGCCGAAGACTTGTGCGAATCCTTCGAGGCTGCATTAGCTTGTACCCGCCCCATAGCTGAAGAAAAAGGCTGGCTGCCGGCGGACAGCTATATTGGTATTTCCGGAAAATCTATCCGCCCGGAGCTCTATGTTGGTATCGGCGTATCCGGCCAAGTGCAGCATACGGTCGGTATCCGGGATGCAAAAATTATCGTAGCCGTCAACAACAACGAAAAAGCACCTATTTTTAGAATTGCAGACTATGGAATCGTAGGCGATCTCAAGGAGATCTTGCCCGTTCTCACCCAGGCAATTAAAAAAGCGTAAAAGAATTGGGGTGCAAACGAAAATGAGTGAAGACAGATTTGATGCCATTGTGGTCGGGGCCGGTCCTGCTGGGATTGCCAGTGCCTATATTCTGGCCCGGGAAGGAAAAAATGTGCTGGTGATCGAACGAGGAAACAGCGCCGGAGACAAAAACGTAACCGGCGGCCGGCTGTATTCCTATGCCCTGGATTTGGTTGAATCAGGCCTGTGGCAAGAAGCCGCGCTGGAAAGAAAAGTGGTCCGCGAAAAAACCATGATTATGCATGGCGAACAAGCGATCACCGTTGATTATTTGGATCCTGCAGTGACCTCTGCAGGCCAACGGCCTCAATCCTATACAATTCTGCGGGCTGTTTTTGATGAATGGTTCGCCGCCCAAGCGGAGGAAAAAGGCGCCATAATTGCCTGCGGCGTTAAAGTGGATGAGCTCCTGCAAGAAAACGGCCGAGTCATCGGAGTAAAAGCCGGAGAAGATGAAATGCTGGCGGATATCGTCATCGCCGCCGACGGCGTCAATTCCTTCATGGCCCAGCAGGCGGGTCTGATTCATGATATCACCGCCGAAAGCGTGGCCGTGGGCGTAAAAGAAGTTATTGAACTACCGGCCAAAACCATTGAGGAACGATTCCATCTGGCACCGGAGGAAGGGGCCGCCATGATGATCCTGGGCTGTACCGAAGGCATACACGGCGGAGGTTTTCTCTACACCAACCGTGACAGCATCTCCCTGGGATGTGTCTTTATGCCGGAAGAAGCTGCCCGGCATGGACGTCAGGTGCACGACATCATGCAGGACTTTAAAATGCACCCCGCCATATATCCCATGATTGCCGACGGACAAACCATCGAATACAGCGCCCATTTGGTCAGCGAAGCCGGGTATCGGGGAATTCCCAAAAAGATTTACAAGGATGGCTTCTTAATGGTAGGGGATGCGGCCGGGTTCGTCATCAATACCGGGTACAGCATCAGAGGGATTGACCTGGCTATCGTCAGCGGCGTGGCCGCTGCCCGGGCAATTCTAGCCGAGCCTGATGCTGGCAAGGTCGGCCTTCGTTATATGCAGGAATTGAAAGAACTTAAAATGTTGCCGACCATGCAAGCGGTCGATGGATATTTTGATCTGCTGGAAATCCAGCGTATTTATAAACACTATCCCGCCATGGCCAACGACCTGGCTGCTTTCATGTACAAGGCAGACGGAAACGTAGCCTCAAGCTTGAAAAAAGCCATCAGACCCATTATGAAACGCAACGGCATTACCATGTGGCAATTGTTGAAGGATGGCATCAGGGGGTATAAATCGATATGAGCATAGAAAAGATGGAAGCAGCTGAACTGCTCAGTTTGAATAAATTCACTGTCGACGAAGAAGAAGCGCATATCGTCCTGGACAAAAATATTTGCCGGCAATGCACTGAGAAAGCCTGTCTGCTGGTTTGTCCTGCCGTTCTCTATAAACTCGACAAAAATGGCGACATCAGTTTTGATTATGCGGGTTGTTTGGAATGCGGGACATGCCGGGTCATGTGCAAAAACAAAGGGATTATTAAATGGCAATACCCCCGCAGTTCATTTGGGGTTAGTTATCGCAATGGATAGCGTTGTATACATACTTGGAAAGGAGGGTGAATTTTTTCAAATTACAGTTCCCGATGGCAAGTGAATAAAAAGCAATTAACAGGAGGTTGATTTTAAATGTGGTATTTGACAGAAGAAAGAGAATTGATGCGTAATATCGCCCGTGAGTTTGTAGAAAAAGAAGTAAAACCGGTCGCCCTGCAGATCGACAAGAATTGCGAGTTCCCCATGGCCCTTTTTAAAAGAGCAGGTGAACTCGGCTTTCTCGGCGTTACCTTTTCCGAAGAATATGGAGGATTAGGCGGAGATCAAACCACCCTGGCCTTGATTTTAGAAGAAATCGCCAAGAGCTGTCCGGTTCTGACGGTTGCCATGGGCGCTCATAGCCTGCTGGCCGGCGGACTGCTCGATATGCTGGGCACTCCTGAACAAAAGAAGAAATACCTGGCCCCGGCAGCTACAGGAGAAATTATCCTGGCTTGCGGTTCAACGGAAGCAGTAGGCGGTTCCAATCAAATCGAATTTACCACTCGCGCTGACCTGGATGGAGATGAATGGGTACTGAATGGCGGCAAGGTACTGATCACCAATATTGGTGTGGCAGATGTTTATGTTATTCTGGCCGTTACCCAGGCAGACGTTGCTCCCGGCGCCAAACTGGGTTTGAGCACATTTATCGTGGAAGCCGGAACCCCCGGATTTGAAGTCGGCAAACCCGAGCACAAGCTTGGTTGGCACGGTTCCATGACTGGCAGCATTTCCTTTAAAAATTGCCGAATCCCCAAAGAAAACCTTTTGGGACCGTTGGGCAGTGTTCTGCAAGCCATGTTTGTCAGCGCCACTGCCGAATTCTTAAGCTGTGGACCAGTCAGCCTTGGCATTGCCGAAGGTGCTTATGAAATGGCCCTGCAATACAGCATGGAAAGAGTGCAATGCGGAAAAAGCATGTATGATCGCTTCCAGGTCAGCCGCCACAAGCTCGCCAAAATGTGGGGAGAAATCGAATCTTTGCGGGCCTTGATTTACAGTACCTATGCAATGCGCGACCAGGGCAGCCTGGAACTGGCCCGAGGTCGCCTGCTCAAAGTCAAGGGTGCCGAAGTGTCTGAATACGTTTGCCGCGAAGCCATTCAGCTGTATGGCGGGGTCGGCACGATTATTGACACCGGAGTGGAACGGTTCTGGCGTGATGCCAAGGTCATGGCAATCGGTGGTGCTTCCGTAGAAGCTCTGATGGAACAGATCACGATGATGATAAAAAATAAAATGGTTTAACCATCCGGTTTGGAAAATCACTACAATTGCTTTAATTGCTTATTACACAACAACAAATAAATGTGAGGAAGTGACATTAATGTATCCCTATGAAAAGAAATATGATCATGTCATTAAACTGGAAAAAGAAGGACACATCGCCATCATCACGTTTGATTGCCCGGAGAACAAAAACCGTTTGGGTGAGCAGACCATTGATGAGTATACTGCTGCCCTGGAAAACTGCCATTGGGACAAGGAAATCCGGGTCATTATTCTGCGTGGTACCGGCGATTGGTGTTTTGGCCCCGGCGACTTGCCAATCATTCAATCCAAATTGGCCAAGAGCTTGCCTGACGGACGGGAAGTCATGTATGAAATCGCCAATATGATCAAGAAAATGTATACGATCTCCAAACCGATTATCGGTGTGGCGGAAAGTGGCTGTATCGGTGGCGGATGCAACCTGTTGCTGTCCAGCGACATCGTCATCGCTTCAGAAAACGCTTATTTTATGCAAGTTTTTGCCGACTATGCCCTCAGCCCTGACACCGGAGGACTCTGGGCTCTGCAACGCCTGGTAGGGCCCATGAAGGCCAAAGTCCTGTCCATGACCGCAGAACCTCTTCCTGCCAAAGCTGCTCTGGAAATGGGCATGGTCTATAAAGTGAGTACTGACGCTTATGCTGATGCGTATGCCCTTGCAACCAAAATTGCTGCCAAATCGCCGGTAGGCATCAACCATATTAAACAAATCAGCAACCGCCTGCACGACTACACGATGGACACCTATTTCCAAATCGAAGGCGATTATCTGACCCTGGGCGCCCTCAGTCATGATTTTAAAGAAAGCAATATTGCTGCTGCCCAGAAACGTGCTCCCGAATACAAAGGATACTAGACGAAAGAATACCACCCGGCCAAAAAGGCCGGAAGATGTATTTATCTTTACCCGGGCTCCGGGAGAAAGCAAAAGGATGATTTATAAATCATCCAGATATCCTGCCAGGCATTCATCTTATTTTGCGACCAAATTCGAAGTGACCAATGCAATCGATCCGTATCTGGCCAACAACTTTGCCAGAAAGCTACAGATTATATGGCAAGCCCCAGCCCCGCCATCGGTGGTGCCATCGTCGGACTTTGAATATTTATTGATACACACCCAATAAAATCAGAAAGCCGGTCTTTTTTAGACCGGCTTTTATTTAAAGGGCTGCCGAATGAATGGATTTGATAATATACCAGATTCAAATTTATTACTTTCGCTCCACCGGAAGTGCTGATTTTACTAATGGTACGCCCGAGAGGAATCGAACCTCCGCACCCGGCTCCGGAGTACGGGTAAACAATTCCTGCGATGTATTAAACTATCCTTCAACGTCCCATTTAATCAGCTTTTACATATACCTCAGCCACTTGCTTTCCTGTCATATCCTCTTGTTTCTTAACCTAACTGCGGTCAAACTGCGGTCAAAATATATCAGCTTAGCCCCCAATATACCAAGCATTTTATTGATCGTTTGCGGTCAAATATTTTTCATAAATAATAATATCCTGACAATTAACTCGGTATTAATTCACAGCCAAAATACTACCTGCACCCAAAAATAAACCCAACCATACTAACCATGCTATTCATCAAGTTTTTGTGTATAATTGATTATCCTAATATACCTCCCGGACTTAAAAAACAACGCTAAGGCCATTACAAATGATAAAACAATTAATACAATCCAAGTAATAGTAACAATAGTTCTTGTAAATGCCGCTTTGTTTGTAAGTTGCTTTAACGCTTCGGCTTTGTACCACAATTGAATATTTGATAATTGATAATCTAACTTCTTTATTTGCTGGTCTGCTTTTCGCCATTCATTATAATCAGTGACAATATTCGTCGGTATGTGTGAGCGGATAACATCAGGTAATTCCCATGCCAAATCAGGGTCGTATCTCAATGATTCATATAGAACTATATATTGAGTATGTCCCTTGCTATAGGACTGTTTGTTCTTTTCAAACTGTAGTATCTTCTTTTTAAGTTCATTACGTTTTTCTATACCTGTATGAGTCTTTTTAAGGTCGTTAGCAGCACTTTTTATAATACCATCTGTGAAATAAGGGTATGCTTGCCCTGACATATAATCAACGGTTGAATTAATATTAATACCGTGTAATACCTTCTGCCAGGGTTCAGCCTTTATATCGTTCCAATAATTTCTTTCATTAGCAAATAGCCAGGCATATGACCATGAGTGATCGTTTTCGCCGGGCAGAGTACCATGCAGTTTAATCCAAGTTTGTCCAGTCCATCTGTCTTTCATCACTTGAACTTTAAGAGATTCCTCAAAGTTTTGAACAGGTTCCTTATCCCATCTAAAAGTTCCTGCCAGAGATAATAGGATTAAAAGAACCAAAGGAATAATCCAAATAACATCCTTCTAGTATGAATCTAACCGCGGACTAGAGTATAGCGTATTGATTCATGGTAAATGCATCCACCCTTACTTTTCAGATCCTTGACATTTCATGGCATGGAGACGTAACCTATAGGTAGGATATTTTGGTTTTTTGGGAACCTGTTTTGAAGGTCTTCTATGAGAGTCTATACTTGGCATTGAGAGGAGGTGGAATGCAAAGTTTTAGAAGCATGTTTACCACTATGAAGTCTAAACCGTATGAATCCGAGCCTTTGAACAGGCGCATTTAAGAGTAGAGGAGGAATCACTGTGGCGTTTGATTTGGCCAAGTCTATGCTCGGCGAAGCTGCTTTGAAGCAAGGATTGAAGTATATAAGAAATGATCCTGACAAGAACCTTGTTAATCTCTTGAAATGGGGAGAACGTTTGGCTACAGATCCAGTGCATAAGCAGTACGCCAAGCAATGGATTGAAATGTTCTCTGACGAGGATAATCACTGGAGGAAATTGGTCATTAGGGGAATTAATCAAGTATCCCCAAGGGTGTTGGAAAGAAGCGGCATCAACATGTTCATCAATGCGGGCATATTGAGCCCTGAGAGACGACGCCGCGGAGAAGAGAAATACGGCGTTCATGTTCCCTGGGCTATCCTTATCGACCCAACTGGCAGATGTAACCTTAGATGCAAGGGTTGTTGGGCAGGTGATTACGATAGAACTCAGGACATGGACTACGAGACTTTGGATAGGGTCATGACCGAAGCAGAAGAATTGGGCGTCAACTTCTTCGTTATCTCGGGTGGTGAGCCTCTTGTAAGGGCCGATGATCTTATATCCTTGGCCAAAAAGCACAATGAGTCAATGTTCCATATCTTTACGAATGGTACTTTGATTACCAAAGAAAGGGCCGCACAGTTTGAAGAAGCTGCGAACATGAGCTTTGCCATCAGCATAGAAGGATTTGAGGAAGAAACAGATGCTAGGCGTGGTAAAGGCGTATTCGCTAGGGTTATGCAGGCGATGGACAATCTGAAGGAGGCTGGAGTACCTTTTGGGTTTTCTGCCTGTTACACGCGCGAAAATACCGAGAGAATCGGCAGCGACGAATGGATAGATTTGATGATCGAAAAAGGCTGCATACTTGGTTGGCTCTTCACATACGTACCTGTTGGGGGCGAGGCAGATCTAGAATACATGGCAACGCCTGAACAGAGATTGCATATGTTGAACACTGTGCGAAGATGGCGGTCTGAGAAACCAATCTTCGTAGCCGACTTCTGGAACGACGGCCCGTTTGTAGGGGGATGCATAGCAGGAGGCAGAAACTATTTCCATATCAACGCAATGGGCGACGTAGAACCTTGCGCTTTCGTCCACTATGCGAACGTCAATATCAAGAACACTAGTCTGGTGGAAGCGCTTAAGTGTCCTTTATTCCAACTCTATCAGGCAAATCAACCTTTCAACGAAAACCATCTGCGCCCGTGTCCTATAATCGATAATCCGCAGAAGTTGGAGGAAATCGTTGAGAAATCCGGAGCGTATTCAACTCAGATCAATAAAATCAGTGCCCCGGCTCTGTGCAGACCGCTATATGGGTATGCGGAAGCATGGGGGGAGATCGCAGACAAGGTACAAAATGGCAACTTATAGCAGTAGAAGTACCAATAGGGTTGAAAGTGGTTTCTGCGGGCTAGTGGCTGCCTTATGAATCAATATAAGAAGATCGGATACGGAGGCGATCGGATGAATCTCACCAGAAGGCGTTACCAATTCGTAGAAGCCCTTGCACGGCTGGTGGAAGAGAGCGGAGGCCCAGTTCACTATGGAGACGTAGCCGATAGCCTAGATGTTTCCAAATGGACAGCGTACGATATGATGAGAGAACTGGTTGACCAGGGTTAAGAGCATCTTTTCCGCTATAGCAGTGATCTCCGAAATAGGTGTCAATATGGACGTGTTCCCGACAGCTAAGCATCTATGCTCCTGGGCAGGGCTTACACCTACCAATAACGAAAGTGCCGGAAAGAAAAAGTCCGTACGGATTTCAAGAGCCGGCTGTTATATTAAGCCGCTTCTGGTACAGTGTGCCACCGCTGTAGTCAAAAGCGAAAAGCATCCTGAAATCCGTAACCGCTATTTAAGAATTAAAAAGCGTCGTGGTCATAAAAGAGCCATCATTGCTATTGCAAGGATGATCCTTACAGCTATTTACAATATCCTCAAAAAGAAAGAACCGTATAATGCTGACTTGTATAGGAAAGCAGATGTTCTTCCAGTAAACCGTGAAATCACGGTAGAACAAGCGATTCTATTGGCTAAAACTCAAGGTTACCGTATTAGGGCGGCATCTTGATTACTTATTGATAAAATCTTTTTTAAGTCATCGACGAATGGCTTGCTTTGCTGTGCCCTTTTTCTTTACAGCTGTTTGCAGGTAACTGTTTCAGACTTAACA
>Ga0209607_1002927_pt1 | contig 13316 bp, 9 predicted proteins | sample AD_UKC117_MetaG_FD_184413 | JGI IMG/M metagenome (GOLD analysis project Ga0209607, IMG submission 184413) | Active sludge microbial communities of municipal wastewater-treating anaerobic digesters from Hong Kong - AD_UKC117_MetaG (SPAdes)... | ecosystem: Engineered > Bioreactor > Anaerobic >... | reverse complement strand
GATGGTGGTATGCACCAGGTGGCCTTCTTCCAGAAGATATCTGACGATCCAGGAGGCCAGGTAGCCTGACCCTCCGGTCACCAGAACCGTCGCGGGGGTGTTCATTTTTTCGCTCATTTTATTTTTTTTGGTTAAATAACAACAAAAAGAGCAAACGGTTCCGGAAAAATAAAATAAAATGATGGACCGTGGAAAATGGTTTCACCGGATGAAATAGATTCGACCGGGTTAGTCATAAGTAAGTATAGTCGTTTATAAACCGATATAACAACTTTAACAGATTACCGGAATTTCTTAATTTTATCTCCTTTAATACCCAATGCTTATGTCATACTTCTCAGATACCACGGGATTGTACACTGATTTTTACGAACTGACCATGGCCTATGGCTATTTCCGGAAGGGCCGGGTCGGGGAAACCGCGGTTTTCGACTATTTTTTCAGGACCAATCCCTTTCAGAACGGTTTCACGGTGTACGCCGGGTTGAGGGATTTGCTGGAGATGCTGGAGCAATTCACTTACAGTGCAAACGATCTGGCCTATCTGCGGGGGCTTGGTTTTGCGGAGGACTTTTTGGAATATCTGCGGGATTTCCGGTTCCGGGGTACCCTGTACAGCATGGAAGAGGGGGAGGTGGTTTTTCCCGGGGAGCCGCTGATGCGAGTGGAAGGCAGCCTGATGGAGACCCAGTTGGTGGAGTCGATGTTGCTGAATGTGCTCAATTTTGAGTCGCTGGTGGCCACGAAGGCTTTCCGTGTGCGGCAGGCGGCGGGGCCGCGGCTCGTGAGTGAATTCGGGTTACGGCGAGCCCAGGGACTGGGGGCCATGATGGCCACGCGGGCATCGGTGATCGGTGGGGCCGACAGTACCTCCAATACCCTGGCGGCGATGAAGTATTCCATTCCGGCGGCGGGGACCCAGGCCCACTCGTGGATACAAAGTTTCGACACCGAGCTGGAAGCGTTTCTGGCTTATGCCGAAGTGCACGGCAGTAAGACCATCCTGCTGGTCGACACCTATGACACCCTCCGGTCGGGAATCCCCAACGCCATCCTTACGGCCAAAGCCATGGAGGGGCGGGGGGAGCGGCTTTTCGGGGTGCGCCTCGACAGTGGTGACCTGGCTTACCTGTCGAAGAAAGCCCGGAAGCTGCTTGACGATGCCGGACTTCCCTACGTGAAGATCGTGGCCTCCAACCAGCTGAACGAGCATGTGATCATGAGCCTTCTGCACGAGCAGGATGCCCCGATCGACGCCTTCGGGGTGGGTACCGAACTGGTGTCGGCAAAGCCCGATGCGGCCCTCGATGGGGTATACAAGCTGGCAGCCGTGGATGGTTCACCAAGGATGAAAATCTCGGAGAATGTGGAGAAGGTGACCCTTCCCGGAGCCAAATGTGTCGTGCGTTTTTACGATGCCGACGGGTTTTTCTACCGCGACGGAATTTTCCTGGAGGAGGAGTGCCTCAGCGGAGAGATGATCATCCATAACCCCAAGTTCCCCGAGAAACAAACCGACGTGTCGGGACTCAGGGCAGAGCATCTGCTGAAGCCGGTGTATGCCGAAGGGAAGCGGCTGGTGGACGGGAAGACCCCTTCGGAGATCAACAGCTACCTGCAGGAGCGGGTGGCCCTGTTGCCCGCGGAACACCGCCGCTTCGTGCGGCCCCACATCTACAAGGTGGGCATCTCGGGGAAGTTATTGCAACTCCGCACCGACCTGGTGCGCAGCGTTGGTGAAAATTGAATCCTATGATTGATAGATGTTGTAGTGGCCGGGCTGACCGTGCTGCGGAGCCGGTAAAGGAGGATCTCTCCGCTCAGGAGGGAAGTGTCGGGGAAGAGGGATCTTCCCGGAGAGGATTTGCGGGCGAAAGGGGGCTTTTACCCGGACCGTTTGTAAAAAACGGGGTGAACATTATCCGGCCCACGGTGGTGGTGGATGAGGCCATCTGCCGGCGGAATATTGCCCGTATGGCGGAGAAGGCCCGCATGGCGGGGGTACGTTTCCGGCCCCATTTCAAAACCCATCAGAGTGCGGCCATCGGGGAGTGGTTCCGGGAGGCGGGAGTCACGGCGATTACGGTCTCCTCGGTTTCCATGGCCCGCTATTTCGCCGATGCCGGATGGAAGGAGATCACCATCGCCTTTCCGGTGAACATCAGGGAGATGGAGGAGATCAACCGGTTGGCGGGGGAGGTGCGTCTGGAACTTTTGGTTGAGAATGAGATCGTCATGCGCCATCTGGTGACCCAACTGCAGGCGCCGGCGGGGATATGGATCGAGATCGACACCGGGTATCACCGGACAGGCGTGGACACCGTCAAGACCCGGGTCATCGACCAGATGCTGGAAGTGCTCAAAAGAAACAACAAGATGGCCTTCCGGGGATTTCTGAGTCATTCGGGACAGACCTATTCGGCACGGACGGTTGAAGACATCCGGATCAGGCATGCCGATGTGCTGCTGCAGATGCGGTCGCTGAAAAACCATTATCAGCCTGAGTGGCCCGGGGTGGAGGTGAGCCTGGGCGATACGCCGGCCTGTTCGGTGTGTGACCAATGGGAGGGTGTGGATGAGATACGCCCCGGCAATTTTGTCTTTTACGACCTGATGCAGTGGCAATTAGGGGTTTGTTCCGCCGAAGACATTGCCATCAGGGTCGTTTGTCCGGTCGTTTCGAAGCAGATCATGCGCAATGAGGCGGTTATTTACGGAGGCGCCGTGCATCTTTCCAAGGAGCTGATGATTGGTCCGAACGGGAAAAAATGGTATGGCGGAATTGTCCTTCCGGATCGTGGCCCACTGCAGGCTTTCAGCCAGGGGAAAGAGGAGAGGGCTCAGCTTCTTCCCGGACCCTCTCATTCAGAGGTGGAGGATCCCCGGATCAAAGATGGGGTGAGCTCCGGAGGGGATCAGGGAAAAGGAAAGGAGCTTCACGAAGCGGAGGCTCACAGTAATAGCCTCTCCGGGAGTTCATCCGGCGGAGAATTTCCTGGCGGCAGTTCTCCTGGTGGCAGATCTCCTGGCGGCAGTTCTCTAGGCAGAGATTCCCAGGGCGGGAGTTCATCCGGCGGAGGATCAATTCAAGGGAGGTGGCGGATCAGCGGAAATACCTGGGTAGCCGGGTTGTCGCAGGAGCACGGGATCGTCAGGGGAGCGTTTGAGGAAATTAAGGCGATACAGCCCGGCGACCTGCTGGAGATCATCCCCGTCCATTCCTGTCTGGCAGCTGACCTGGCCGGGCATTACCTCACCACTACGGGACAAGTTATGAGTAAAATGGGAAGGGAATCGGGAGTCGGGAATCCGGAATCTTGAATATCGGAATCTGGAATCTTGAATATCGGAGTCTTGAGTCTTGAGTCGGGAATCTTGAATGTGGGAATCTGGAATCTTCAGTCTTGAGTCTTAAGTCTTAAATCCTAAATATCAGAATCTTGAGTAGTAGATGGGAAGGAATTATGACCGGATTGACCCGGATCTGGCTTTGAAGTATGCTTTCAGGTGATTGTACATTGATGTCAATGTAAGCAGTTGTGCGGAAAGTGCATTCAAGCCCTGTGTGATATCTTCTACTGTAAAGGGATACTCATGCGTGACAATATTCCTGGTTTCCCTGAGTGCAAACCATTCCCGGTGGTTGGAGAGTAAACCCAGTTTTTCCATTTTGTTAAGCAGGTCGATGAAAGCCATTGTGCGGATATCTTCACCCAGAAACTCGAGTATCTGAGGGAAAAGCCTCTTGCCCATAGTGTCCTGAAGTTTAGAGTACCTGAAAATAAGCTGATCGAAGTAGGAAAGGTCGTCAGGGGAGATATGAAGGTAGTTGTCGCGGGTCAAAGGGAAATGGTGCTTGATTTTTTCAAAGGCATACATCATCCGTTCCATATGGATGTCACACAGAATAAATGTGTCGTTCAAAGAATGAATGATTTCATTTTCGGTCATAGCACCAGTGATCTTTCCATGATGGAGGTGTAAAAGGATATTTGTTTCTTCAGGGAAGGGCGGTCCAGGACCACATCGATTTTCTGGTCCCCGATCAGTTCTTTGAGTTTGACCAGGAATTCGATTTTTTTCTGAACTGTCATTCGTTGCGAATCGCCTCCGGAAATAAAAAGATCTATATCACCGCCTTTGAACAGATCGTTGGTTCTTGAACCGAACAGCCTGACCTCAGTTGTAGTCCCGAAGACTTCAATTGCCACTTTTTTGATAGCCTCTATTTCCTTCTTTGTCAGTCGCATGATACAAAGATACCCAAAATAGTAAAACTGTCCGGAACTAATCCCGGAAACTGGAACAAAAAACAAAGGGCACAGCTATTGCTGCACCCTTTTTTTATCCATTAATTCGGAACACCCCTTATTCTGGCCATTCGTGCGTTCAGGATTCATGACTGGTCATGGTGCGGGTTTTGAATGTGATTTTTGACTTTCACGGGCCTTTCCTTCATTCAAGATTCGAGATTCCCTCATTCCCGACTCCGATATTCAAGATTCAAGACTCAAGATTCCGGATTCCCGATTCTTGACTTCCTCATTCCAGAATCAGGATTCGAGACTCCTGACTCCAGACTCACGTAGCGAATCGGAGTCCCAACTCACTTGAGAAGATTCAAGATTCCCGATTCCCACATTCAAGATTCGAGAGCATTCCTGACTCCCGACTAAAGACTTAAGATTTAGGACTTAAGACTCTTTCTCCGGTATGTTTTTCAGTGTTTCGAGCAGGAACTCCCAGAATTTGCCGACGGTGGCGACGTTCACCTTTTCGTCGGGCGAGTGGGGATGGCGGATGGTAGGCCCGAAGGAGATCATGTCCCATTCGGGGTATTTTCCGCCGAGGATACCGCATTCGAGTCCGGCGTGGATGGCCTTGATTTCGGGGATTTTACCGAATTTGGTGTGATAGACTTCCTGCATGGTTTTGAGGATGGGGGAGTCCATGTTGGGTTTCCACCCGGGGTAGGCGCCGCTGAATTTCACCCTGGCGCCGGCCAGAGAGAAGAGGGCCCACATGCGGGTGCCGAGGATCTCCTTGGCCGAGTCGACCGAGCTGCGCATCAGGCAGGCAATGCGGATGACCTTCTTCTTTTCGTCCGACTTCACGATGGCCAGGTTCGTGGAGGTCTCCACGAGTCCGGGCATGGAGTCGCTCATGCGGATCACCCCGTTGGGTACGGCCAGGATGGCCCGGGTGAGGCGGGACTGGGTATCCTTGTCGATCACCGTTTTGGGGCAGTCGACGGGTTCCAGGGTTACCGTCAGGTCGGGTTCGGTGGCGGCGAGTTCTTTTTTCATGACGCCGGTGATCTCATCGACGAGGGTAACGAAGTCGGCGATTTTCTTGTTTTTAACGGTCACCAGTCCGAACGCTTCGCGGGGGATGGCATTGCGGAGGCTTCCGCCGTTGATGGTGGATAGGCGGACGCCCAGCTTGCATGCGGCCTCGTTGAGGATCCGGAAGAAGATCTTGTTGGCGTTACCGCGGCCCAGGGGGATGTCGATGCCCGAGTGGCCTCCCTTGAGGCCGGTAACGCTCAGGATGACGCCGGCGCTGGCCTTGGGGGCTTTCTTCTCCTTATAGCCGAATTTGACGCCCACATCCTCACCGCCGGCGCATCCCACGTAGAGTTCGCCTTCATCTTCCGAGTCGAGGTTGATGAGGATATCGCCCTGAAGCACGCCTGCTTCGAGGCCGTTGGCACCGTCCATGCCCGTTTCTTCGGTGGCCGTGAAGAGACCTTCGAGGGGCCCGTGCGGGATATCGGTGGATGCCAGGAGTGCCATGGTGGCGGCCACGCCGATGCCGTTATCGGCGCCCAGGGTGGTGCCGTTGGCGCGCACCCATTCCCCGTCGACGATCGCCTCAATGGGATCCTTCTCAAAGTCGTGGGTTTTGTCGTTGTTTTTCTGGGGAACCATGTCAAGGTGCCCCTGAAGGATCACCCCTTTGCGGTTTTCCATACCGGAAGTGGCCGGCTTGCGGATGATGATGTTGCCCGCGGCATCGCGGATCGTTTCCAGACCCAGCGACTTGCCGAAATTCTCCACGTAGTCGCGGATTTTCTCCTCGTGGTTCGAGGGACGGGGAATCTGCGTCAGCTCGTGGAAGTAATTCCACACCTGCTGCGGTTCCAGTTCCATTATTTTTTTACTCATAATTAATAAGTTAAACAGTAATTTCTATTCAAACACACGCTGCACCCCAATTGTTCACCTACAACCACGGTATGGGGCCGGAAACCGATGATGGGCATGTGGTGACGGTGGTCACTACCCTCAAACCACATCTCCGGCTGCTGATGTGATAGAGGTGCCGATGCACGAGGTATCAATTCTTCTTGTTGGGCAATTCGAGTCCGTATCCTTTTTTGCGGTCGACGGCTTTCAGGACGAAGCTGAGGATGATGGCGGCGACGCCGAAGCCAGCGAAGATGAGTTCGGGGACGGTGTAGTTGTATTTGGCGCCTTCGACGCCGGCGGCGATCTGTTCGGCCACGCCGGGGTTGGATTGGGTCACGGCCCAGCCGATCAGGATGGGTACCAGGAGCAGCCCGATGTTCTGGATGTAGAAAATCAGTCCGTATGCCGAGCCGAGGTAGCGGTCTTCCACGATTTTGGGGATGGAGGGCCACATGGAGGCAGGCACCAGTGAGAAGGCGGTTCCGAGGATCACAATGGTGGCCAGGGCGATGGGCACTGTGAAGATCTCATTGGGAGTGAGGGCGAAGATAAGGTGCGAGACCGTGAGCAGGATGGCTCCGTAGAGCATCATGGAGGCCCCTTTTCCTTTGAAGTCGAGGAAAGCGCCCATGAAGGGGGTGAGGATCATGGCCCCGATGGGGAAATAGGAGAAGTAGGCGGCGGCCGTTTTGATGTCGAGGCTCAGTTTGGAGGCCAGCATGTCGGTGGCGAACTTCTGGAAGGGGAATATGGCGGCATAGAAGAGGACGCAGAGACCCGAGATGGCCAGAAAGCCGGGGTTGGTGATGATTTTCTTCAGGTCGGAAATGCGGAATGCCTCTTCGGGTTCTTCTCCGAGGTTATTGGCGCCGATCTGTTTGTCGAGCCTGGCATCCATAAAGGTGAAGATCAGGAAGGTCAGGAATCCGATGCAGAGGAAGAGGAGGCCCCAGAAGACCGAGTTGGAGGGGCCGCCGTTTTCGGCGAAGATGGGGGTCAGGCGGAAGACGGCGAATACGCCGAGGCGGGCGATGGCCATTTCGAGGCCCATGGCCAGGGCCAGTTCCTTGCCCTTGAACCATTTGACGATGGTTTTGGAGACGGTGATCCCGGCCATTTCGATTCCCACGCCGAAGATGGCGAAGCCCACGAAGGCCAGTTTGGCCGATGCCGGCACCCAGGTGATGAAGGAGTTAAGGAATCCTGCGAAGGCCGTGTCGGCGAAGCCGGGGGTCAGCGCGTAATATTTCAGGGCAGCACCCACGACCATGGTGGTGGCCGAGGTGATCAGGGTAAAGCGGATGCCCATTTTGTCGAGGATGATCCCCGAGAGGATGAGGAATCCGGCGAAGACGTTGAGGAAGAATTCCGAGCCGCCCAGCATGCCGAACACTTCGGGGCTCCATTTGTAGTCGGTTTCGAGCATGGTCTGCAGGGGTGCCACCACGTCGATAAAGAAGTAACCAAAGAACATCGTGGAGGCAATCAGCAACAGGGCTGTCCACCGCGCTACCGCTGAGTCTTTCAGCGTTTTTCTGATTTCGTTCATATAAGTCGGGTCGTTTTAAATTTTAGCCGTTAAAGGTAACCAAATATTTTTATCCTCCGGAAATGCCGGGGGCTTTTCTCGGGAAATCAGAGGGGCTCCAGGAATACCCGGGATAACCTGATGAGTCCCGGATAACCATGGTACAGATCGGGAACAAACGGGTATACCCGTTGTAAGTCGTGTATAAACGGGATTAAACGGGATCGTTCAGTTCAGGGCGGCCCCAAAAGAAATTCCCCGGGACTACTGGTTTTTGGTGACCGATTTGATGGCTCCTGTTTCGGGCCAGAACTGGATGGCGTAGTTTCCGTTGAGGAGTTCTGCCGGCAGGGGGAGCACGCTGCCCATCTGGGCGATGGGAAGGCGCGTGGTGGCCAGCAGGGTGAGTTCGCGGGAGATCCGTATTTCGGCGATGGCGGGCTGGCGGAAAAAGAGACCTGATCCGGAGGCTGTGGCGGAGGCAGAAGCAGAGGCCGGGGCCATGGGGGCTCCCGGGTTGGTGGCACTGCCCGGGGAAGCGGCGGCGGAGGTGTTATCTGCGGCCGGAAGGAACGCAGGTTCCACATCGATCATGACCGGTTTCCCCGAGAAGTCGCTTTTGGGGAGGAATCCCAGGGCTTCGTCGAAGCGGAAGATGACTTCTCCTTTGGTTCCTTTGGCGGCGGGGATGAAATCATAGCTGAAGGTATAATTCTGGTGGCTGGCTTTTCCGGTGAAGAGTTCGAGGTTGCTCTTTTCGATCTTCCGGAGTTCTTCGAGGCTCTCCTCGTAGGCTTCGCCGTCGGGGTGGAATTCGTCGAGCATGCCGGTGACGATGTCGAGCCGGGCGCTGCGGGCTTTAAGGATGGCGGCGGCAGCGGCGGCTGCGCGTTGTTCCAGGGGGGAGCGGCCGGTCAGGTCGGTGTTGTTGGTCAGGCGGGTGAAGGCGGGGGCTGTGGCGGGTGCCGGGAGGGTGTAGGCGTTGACGGCGGGCTGTGGACCCTCAGCGGGGGGCATCACCGCGTTGATGCGGGACAGGCACCCGGTGGGGGAGAGCTGCAGCAGGGAGGCATTCATGTTCCCTGTTTTGTAGCGGTGCTCCGGGTCGGGTTCCGCGAAGGTGACCACCTCCACGGCGTCGATATTCCAGGAGATGCGCGACTGGTTTTTTACGTTCTGGATGCCCAGGAGGGACTCGGCGTAGAGGGCATACGGACCGGCCACGAAATCGGTGAGGGTGGCTGTAACCACGACCCTGATGCCCGTGCGGGGCAGGTGGTAGGTGAGGCCGTCGACCGTCAGTACCGGTGTTTCTTCAATTGTCTTTTTGGATCTCTGTCCCACTGCCGGGAAGGCCAGCAACAGCGCCAGCGCATAAACCAATAATTTCATCATCTCTGTTTTAAGCAACAAAACGTCAAAATTAATCAATTTCTTGTTGCGTGCGGCCGTAAAATTTGCGGAAGGCGCGGCCGAGGTTGCGGTGGATATCGCCGGCGATCAGGGCGGGTTCGGTGAAGCGTTCTGCGGAGAGGTCGGCGGCGAGGCCATGGAGGTAGACGCCGGCGATGGCTGCGGAAGCGGGAGGAAGGCCCTGGGCCAGCAGTCCGGTGATGATGCCGGTGAGGACATCGCCGCTGCCGCCGGTGGCCATGCCCGGGTTGCCGGTGGGGTTGAAGCAGACCTCTCCGGAAGGGAGGGTGATCGTGGTGAAGGCTCCCTTCAGGACGATGATGATCTGGTGGCGCCGGGAGAGTTCCCGTTGGATTTGGAGCCGCTGCCAGCTTCCGGTGGGGGGTGCTCCGGTGGCCCGGGTGGCGGTGGACGTTGTTTCGCCGGCGGGAGGGGTGATTCCGGCGGTCAGCCGGCTGAATTCTCCCGGGTGGGGGGTCAGGATGGTTCCGGAGGGAATAAGGGAGAGCCCTTCGGGCATGGCGGCGATGAGGTTCAGGGCGTCGGCGTCGAGGAGCAGGGGGGTGCGTGCCGTTTGAAGGAGTTCGCGCAGGGCGGTGCCTGACAGGGGGTCGGTGCCCAGTCCGGGCCCCACGCCGATGGCTGCATATTTGCCGGTGGGCGGGAGTTGTGTAAAGTGTTCTTCGTGGGGGTCGACGGAGCACATGGCTTCCGGGGCGGCCGCCTGGAGGATGGGGAGACCGCACCGCGGGGTGTGGATGGTCACCAGTCCGGCCCCGCTGCGGAGGCATCCCTGGGCGGCGAGGAGGGCGGCGCCGGTTTTGCCGTAGCTTCCGGCGATGAGGAGGGCGTGCCCGAAGGCGCCTTTGTGGGCGAAGCGTTTCCGGAGGGGGAAGAGGCCCCTGAGCTCCTCCGGGGTGGTCATCCGATAGGGGCTTTCCGTGTGGGCCAGGGCATGCGGGTGGAGGCCGATGTCGACGATTTCCACGCGGCCCGCGAAGGCCTCATTTTCGGGAAAGAGGAGGCTGATTTTCGGGAATTGGAGGGTGAAGGTAGCCCTGGCGCGGATGATGTGGTCAGGGTTGGTCTGGCTGTTGTCTTCGCCCAGGAGGCCTGACGGCATGTCGATGGCGTAGATGCGTGTGCCGCTGGCGTTGAGGTGGCGGACCAGTGCTGCGGGGAGGGCTTCGAGGGGGCGGGTGAGGCCGGCCCCAAAGAGGCCGTCGATGACTGCGGCCTGGCGGGGAATCTCCGGGAAATCCTTTTCCGCGGCGATCGTGCGGAAGCGGGCTTTCCCCTGGTCGAGGAGGCGCTGGCGGTTGGTTTCACAGGAGGGGGAGAGGGAGCGCCCCGTGTCGAGGAGGTATGCCGTGACAGGGTAGCCTTCGCCCGCGTAGAGACGGGCCATGGCCAGGGCGTCACCCCCGTTGTTGCCCGGACCGGCGAAGAAGACCAGCGGGTGACGGTAGCGGATGTATGCTCCCAGGTGGTTGGTCATCTTCAGGGCTGCCCGCTCCATCAGGTCGATGTCGGTAACCGGCTCATGCTCTATGGTATAGCGGTCAATGGCCGCAATCTGGTTTGTCGTGAAAAGCTTCATCATACCGCTAAGTTAATGAGATTTTTTGATCTGCTGACATCGGGTTTTGGTTCCATCGTCCGGGATAAATACTGAATATCAGAAATAAAACGGATCTCCACCGTAAATCTTCAGGGACGCAGGGAGGAAGTAAAAGGTGTGATAAATGGTATTCGTGCTGTTTTTTGTGGTCTGAGGGTCATAATATCGGGTTTTTGGGATATTTTTAAGGGACCGAAAAACCTGACCTCATGGAAAAGTATATCCTCTCTTTAGATTCAGGCACGACCAGCAACCGGGCCATTTTATTTGACCACCGCGGAGAGATCGTGAGTGTGGCCAACCAGGAGTTTGAGCAGATCTATCCCCGTCCGGGTTGGGTGGAGCATGATCCGCGGGCGATCTGGCGGACGCAGCTGAGCGTGGCCCAGCGGGTAGTCAGGCAGAAGGGGATTGCTGCCGAACGGGTGGCGGCGATCGGGATCACCAACCAGCGGGAGACGACGGTGCTCTGGAACCGCGACACCGGGGAGCCGGTATGCAATGCCATCGTGTGGCAGGATCGCCGTACCTCCGGAATCTGTGACAAGCTCGTGAAAAAGGGGCATGCACCGCTGATCGCGGCAAAGACAGGTCTCGTGGTGGACGCTTACTTTTCGGCGACCAAGATCAAGTGGATCCTCGATCATGTCGCGGGCACCAAGAAGCTGGCCGAAGAGGGGAAGCTGGCCTTTGGCACCGTCGACACCTGGCTGATCTGGAATTTCACGAAGGGGGCCCTGCACATCTCCGACGTCTCGAATGCGAGCCGCACCATGCTCTTCAATATCCACACCCTGGAGTGGGATGTGGAGCTTCTCGGCCTGCTGGGGATTCCGGCGTCGTTGCTTCCGGAAGTGCGGGCGAGCAGTGAGGTTTACGGCACCACGGCCAAAGAGTTCTTCGGCAGGGAGATTCCCCTGGCGGGGATCGCCGGTGACCAGCAGTCGGCCCTTTTCGGGCAGATGTGCCTGAAGGAGGGAATGGTCAAGAACACATACGGCACCGGCTGTTTCGTGATGATGAACACGGGGGGCAAGCCCATTGCTTCGAAACACAACCTGTTGAGCACCATCGCCTGGAAGATAGGGGAGGAGGTGACCTATGCCATCGAGGGAAGCATTTTCATGGGCGGGGCGACCATCCAGTGGCTGCGTGACCAGCTGGGGCTGATACGCAAGGCGCCCGACATCGAGGAGCTGGCCGCCCAGGTCGAAGACAACGGGGGTGTTTACCTGGTGCCGGGGTTCGTGGGACTGGGGGCGCCCCATTGGGATCCTTATGCCACGGGGATGCTCATCGGCCTCACGCGCGGGGTGGGTAAAAGCCACATTGCCCGGGCGGCCCTGGAGAGCATCGCTTACAGCTCCATGGAAGTGATCGGCACCATGGCCGAAGATGCGGGCATCGCGGTGGCTGAACTCCGTGTCGACGGAGGCGCCTCGGTAAACAACCTGCTCATGCAGATCCAGGCCGACACCATCTTCCGGACGGTGGTCAGACCCCGCATCACGGAAACCACGGCCCTGGGGGCGGCTTACCTGGCCGGACTGGCCACAGGATACTGGGAGAGCACCGAAGAACTGGAACGGCAGTGGCAGGTCGAAAGGGCTTTCTACCCGGTGGTCGACCATGCCGAGATGGAAAAACAGATCGCCCTGTGGAAGAGGGCGGTGGAAAGGGCTATGAAATGGAATCTGGAATCTTGAGTCTGGAATCTGGAATCGGGAATCTTGAATGTGGAATCTTAAGTCTTGAGTCTTGAGTCTTAAGTCTTAAGTCTTGAATTTTGAATATCGGAGTCTGGAATCGGGAATCTGGAGTCTTGAATCTTGAATATCGGAGTCTTGAATGTGGAATCGGGAATCTGGTGTTGTAACTAACAAATATACTTATGAAGCGGGATAGTTTTCTTAAGAAGGTGAGGAAGAGGGGGACGTGGGATATCATTGTAATTGGCGGAGGGGCGACTGGTTTGGGGGTGGCAGTGGATGCCGCCAGCCGGGGTTATAAGACCCTTTTGCTGGAACAGAGTGATTTTGCCAAGGGAACCTCCAGCCGGAGCACCAAGCTGGTGCATGGGGGGGTGCGGTATCTTCAGCAGGGGGATATTGCCCTGGTGATGGAGGCTCTCAGGGAGCGCGGACTGATGATCAGCAATGCGCCCCATCTGGTCTCCAACCGCTCCTTTGTGATTCCCAGCTACGAATGGTGGGGGAGTAGTTTTTACACGATGGGACTGAAGGTATACGACCTGTTGGCGGGCAAGCTGGGATTGGGTTCCTCGCGGATGCTCAACCGGGAGGAGGCGGTGGAGGCGCTGCCCACCCTGGTGCAGGAGGGGCTCAAGGGGGGTACGATATACCACGACGGACAGTTTGACGATGCCCGGATGGCGGTCAGTCTGGCCCAGACCTGCGCCGACCACGGCGGAGTGCTGCTGAACTACTGCAAAGTGACGGGCCTTCTTCATGAAAACGACCAGGTATGCGGGGTGACGGCCACCGATTTGCTCAAGGGCGAGGAGTTCAGGCTGAAAGCGCGTGCCGTGGTGAATGCCACGGGG
>Ga0209607_1002923_pt1 | contig 13328 bp, 12 predicted proteins | sample AD_UKC117_MetaG_FD_184413 | JGI IMG/M metagenome (GOLD analysis project Ga0209607, IMG submission 184413) | Active sludge microbial communities of municipal wastewater-treating anaerobic digesters from Hong Kong - AD_UKC117_MetaG (SPAdes)... | ecosystem: Engineered > Bioreactor > Anaerobic >... | reverse complement strand
GTCGCTGCTCATTGGCGAAACAACCCGCCGCCTTCCGTGTAATGGCCTGCCGCCTTCCGTGAAACGACCTGCCGTCATCCCGTGAAACGACCTGCCGTCATCCCGTGAAACGACCTGCCGTCATCCCGTGAAATACGCACAGCACTCCTCAAACTTGCTAGGAGAACCTTGCTCATGCATCCCTATATTACTTTTTGTCTGATCACCCGTGAGGCGCATCGCGCCAATGCACGTCTCATGCAGGTCCGTGGGAGGGGAGCCTTCCGGGCGCGGACGCTATCTTGGTCCCGAGAGATGCGTTTCCTGCAAAGAAAGCTCTTGTAAAGTGGGTTGATTTAGCGCAAGCATAAAAAATTTCGTCTTTCTCAATGGAGAGCACCATGACCAATCCGACTGTGAAATTCTGGATTTCGGCGTTTATCCCCAAGACGGTGAAGGGCTATACCCAGGTTATTCCCAAAGGTGTGCACGCGGGAAAAACGGCCGTACCCTTGCCAGGCGTTGCCCGGACCTGGCCAGGCAACTGGGGTAAAGATTGGGATGCCGGCTACCTGACGGACCAGCGAGGTTTCAGTAGCTTACAAAGCGCCAGCCATCGCATGCAGTCTTCCGCGGTTGTGGATCTCGTCACCAAACGCCTGATCCATTCCGCGCACACGACCTCCGGAACCACAGAGGTGAACCTCGTCACCGGTAAACAAACAGGGTTCAAAAACGCGGATATGTCGCGGTGCTCGCTGGAACAGAAGGCGCCGGTATTCCGGGGTCCGCCGCCTTTTGGCGGTGTGGGCGCACATCTGCGCGCCACTCAGGGTGGGACGACGTTTCCCGGTCAAATCCGGCCGGATCCACCCGCCACCGGCCCGGCGGTATTGAGTCTCGTCGCCAAAGCGGGCGATCCCTTAGTCGGCATGGCGGCTGATATTGACTTCGTTGGGATCTTTACGGTGTCACCCACCGGGGCGAACGGTAAATTCAGCGTCTCGTTTGAGGGGAAAATTGACGATTTTCCTGCCTATGAATGTTATGTGACCTTCAATGGCGTCACCAAGAAACTGTTTACCAACTCGCCGCCGCCCGGGAACACGGTGGTCGATCTGCTGGGCTTTGCCAAGAGACCTGTTTCGGGTTCAATGTCGTTTCCCTGAAGGTCAATGACGCCAAAATGGCGGTGGGATCCGCCCTGGGCCGGAAGCTCCTGGGGTATGCTTTCTGAAATGGCCCAAGAGGCCAGATGAAATGCAAGGTGGCTTCCTATACCTTGCTTGTTGATAGCCTCACATTTCAGAATTCCCTGGTCAATCAGGATTAAAGTCCCCCACTCAGTCCGATCACGGCCCCGGCGGCCATCAGCCACAGCGGATGCAACGCCGGGTAGCGTAGATTCAGCACGACGGTAACCAGCACAATGACCCAAGCACCCCCGTGAAAATCGGCGGCTTGCGCAATAAGGGTGGCCCCGGACAAGACTAGACCAACGGCCAACGGCGCGACGCCCAAACGGATCGCTTGTTGCCAGCGTTGACCGGAATAACGCTCCCAATGGTTCACCAGCCCGTAAATCAGCACGCTCATCGGTAGACACAGGCCCAGCGTAGCCGCCAGAGCGCCCCCCAAACCGGCCACTTCCCAACCGATAAGCGTGGCCACCAGCACATTCGGCCCCGGCGCGGCCTGCGCGATGGCATAGAGATGCGTGAAGGTCGTATCGTCCAACCAGTGATGATGGTCGACCGTGACGCGATGCAGTTCCGGCAGCAACGCGGTTGCGCCGCCAAAAGCTACGAAGGACAGCCCGGCAAACTCAAGAAATAACGTGATGAGAATCATTTGCGTCCGAGCGTCCAGTACGCGAGGCCGCTGGACACCAGCAGACCGGTGGCCATCACCCCAGGCAGGGGCCAGTGCAGCAGGGCAATAGCGCTCACCGTGAACACGGTGAACGGCCAGAACACCTGTTTCTGCGGAATCGCCCGCGCCATGCGCCAGGCCATGGCGAACAATAAACCGCATCCGACCGCTGCCAAACCGCGCAACAGGTTTTGCACCGGAGGCCACGCGCCGTAATGGTCATACAGCCGGGCCAGCACCAACACGATCAGCACCGGACCCGCAAGCAGCCCCAGCGGCGCGACCAGCGCGCCCCATAGTCCCTGATAACGTTTGCCCACGATCACCGCTAAATTGACCACGTTCGGACCCGGCAGAAACTGGCACAGGCCGAGCTGCGCATTAAATTCTTCGGCGGTCATCCAGCGGCGCTTTTCGACCAACAGACGCCGGGCGAACGGCAAGACTCCGCCAAAACCCGATAGACCGACTGACGAAAAGCCCCAAAACAGCGCCGTCAAGGTGGGGGCCGGTTCGGTTGCGGAAGGCGGAATGTTGTGCTGTGCCGTGCTCACGGGAATACACTACTGGCGTGTGGAAAATCCGTTGATGGCTGCCCGATCCATCTTGTCCCCGAGCAGGCGCCGCACCACGACGAAGAAGACCGGCACGAACAGCACGCCAAGCACGGTCGCGCCCAGCATGCCGCCCATGACGCCGGTGCCGATGGCGTGCCGGCTGTTGGCGCCTGCGCCGGTGGAAATGGCCAGTGGCGTCACGCCGAGAATGAAGGCGATGGAGGTCATCAGAATGGGCCGGAAGCGTAACCGGCAGGCTTCCAGGGTCGACTCGATCAGGCCACGGCCAGCCTGGCGCAAGGTGTTGGCGAATTCGATGATCAGAATGGCGTTCTTGGCCGACAGGCCGATGACCGCGATGAGTCCGACCTTGAAATAGACGTCGTTCTCCAGGCCTCGCAGCCAGGTAAGGCCCAGGGCGCCAAGCACGCCCAGCGGCACCACCAGCATAACCGCCACCGGGATCGACCAACTCTCGTAAAGCGCAGCTAGGGCCAGAAACACCACCAGCAGCGACAGGGCGAACAGCATCGGGGCCTGCTGGCCCGAGATGATCTCCTGCAACGAGGCGCCGGCCCATTCGTAGCCGATCCCTGCCGGCGTGTCCTTCTCTACGATGTCCCGCATGGCGACCACGGCTTCGCCGGAGCTGTGTCCCGGGGCGGCGCCGCCGTTGATCTGGATCGCCTCGTAGCCGTTAAAGTGGTCGATGGCCGGGGCCGCAAGGCTCCAATCGGCCTTGACGATGCTGCTCAGGGGAACCATGTCGTCGATGCCGCCCTTGCTGCTGGGGATGTAGTAATAACTCAGATCCTCGGGGCGACTGCGGAATGGGGCTTCGGCTTGTAGCAGAACCTTGAGAACCCGCCCCTCGTAGTTGAAGTCGTTCGCGTAGACCGGGGCCAGCATCAGCTGGATGGCGGCGTAAATGTCCGACAGGGATAACCCCATGGCCTGGGCCTGAATCCGGTCGACGCCCAGATGCAGTTGGGGTGCGTCCTCCAACTGGTTCGGACGAACCCCGGACAGGACTGGGTCCCGGGCCGCCGCGCCCAGCAGGGCGTCGCGCGCTTCCATGAGTTTGGCATGACCGAGTCCGGCGCGGTCCTCGAGACGAAAGTCGAAGCCGCCAAAGCGCCCCAAGCCGCGCACGGTCGGCATGTTCACCACGAAAATTCGAGCCCCCTCGATGGCCTGCAGGGCACCGTTGGCCTGCCTGATGAACGCCTGGATCTGTTGGCTCGGGGCGGTCCTTTGACCCCAGTCCTTGAGACGGATGAAGCCCAAACCGACGTTCTCGCCTTGGCCTACGAAGCTGAATCCGGCGACGTCCAGCACTTTCTCGACCGCCGGATTCCGCTTCAGGATCGATTCCATCTCCCGCAGCACCTGGCCGGTACGCTCCATGTTGGCCCCCGGCGGCAATTGGATGATCGCGAAGGCGTAGCCTTGATCCTCCTCAGGCAGGAAGCTGGTAGGCAAGCGCATAAACAGAAATCCGGCAAGAGCGGTGAGGGCAAGGAAGGCGACCATCCAGCGTGGGGTGTGGCGCACTGCCTGGGTGACTCGGGCCAGGTAGGTGCGCGAGAGCCAAAGGTAAAAGCGGTTGAATGCGCGCAGGAACCTGTTGTGCTCCGCCTCCGGTGGCTTGAGCAGGCTCGCGCACAGGGCCGGCGTGAAGCTCAGGGCCATGAGGGCGGAGATCCCCATGGAGATGGCGATGGTCAGGGCAAACTGGCGGTAGATGACACCCACGCTGCCGCTCACCAGCGCCATGGGGATGAAGACCGCCGCTAGCACCAGGGTCATGGCGATGACCGCCCCGGTGATCTGGTCCATGGCCTTGCGCGCCGCTTCCTTCGGAGGGAGACTCTCTTCGGTCATGATCCGTTCGACGTTTTCCACCACCACGATGGCGTCGTCCACCACCAGCCCGATGGCCAGCACCAGGCCAAACAGGCTCAGCACGTTGATCGAGAATCCGAACAGGTACATGCCGGCAAAGGCTCCGGTCAGCGCCACCGGCACTACTAGGGTCGGGATCAGGGTTGCCCTCAGGTTTTGCAGGAACAGCAGGATGACCAGGAACACCAGCACCACCGCCTCGAATAGGGTGTAGACCACCTCCTCGATGGAGATGCGGATGAACTGGGTGCTGTCGTAGGGCGTGATCCAGGTAACGCTCGCCGGGAAATAGCGCTGCAACTCGTCCATCTTAGCGCGAACCGCATCGGCCACCTGCAGGGCGTTCGCCTCGGGGGCGAGCTGGATCGCGAAACCGGCGATCGGCTCTCCCTCCAAGTGCACATCGTGTCCGTAGGCTTCGGCACCCAAGCCGATGCGGGCTACGTCCTTCAGGCGTACATTGCTCCCATCGGAATTGGCCCGCAGGATGATGTCGCCGAACTCCTCGGCAGTAGTGAATCGGGTCGCGGCGCTGACCGATGCGGTAAAACCCTGCCCCGGTACGCTGGGCTCCGCGCCGATGGCTCCGGTGGCGATTTGTATGTTCTGCTCGCGCACGGCCTTGAGGGCGTCCGCAGCGCTCAGGGCATGGCCGTGCAACTGGTCTGGCCGAAGCCAGATTCGCATCGCGTAGCCCGAGCCGAACTGAGTTGCCCCGCCCACGCCGGGCAAGCGCCGGATCGGGTCCAGCACTTGCGCCGCGATCAGATTGTTCAGGGCATAACTATCGATGGCCGGATCGGACGATTGCAGGGCGACGACCATCAGGAAGTCGTTATTGGCCTTGGCGACGATGATGCCGTTTCTCACCACCTCCTCGGGCAGGCGGGGCGAGGCGACGCTCAGACGGTTCTGCACCTGCACGGCGGCGATGTCCGGATCGGTGCCGTTCAGAAAGGTCAGGGTGATCTGCACCGAGCCATTGGAGCGGGAAGTGGAATCGAAGTAAATCAGGTTGTCCACCCCCGTGAGCTGCTGCTCGATCACCGAGGTCACGGTTTTCTCGACCACCTCCGCGCTCGCTCCTGGGTAACTCGCGCTGATGCTGACCTGGGGCGGTGCGATGGGAGGATAGGCGGAGACGGGCAGATTGAGCAGAGCAATCGTTCCCGCCAAGGTGATGAGAATGGCCAGCACCCAGGCAAAGACAGGCCGGTCGATGAAGAAACGTGGCATGACTACCTCAGGACTTGGCCGGGGCCGTGGGAGCGGTGTCGGCTGCCGCCTCGGCCTTCACCTCGGCGCCCGGCTTGACCTTCTGAAGCCCGAGGACGATGACCTGGTCGCCGTCCGCGAGCGCGCCGGTGAGGATCCAATCCTCGCGCGTCATACCGTGAGTCTCGACGCGCCGTTGCTCGACCTTGCCGGCGGCGTTCACGATCAACACAAAGGCGCCGCTTGAGTCCCGCTGTACAGCCGCCTGGGGGATCAGGAAGGCGCGGTCGATCCGGCCTGCTGTCAGCCGCAGGGTGACGAACATGCCCGGCAACAGGTGCCTCGTGGGGTTGGGCGCCACGGCCCGCAGCGAGACCGCTCCCGTGGCCGGATCCACGTCCTTGCCCGAGAAGTCGATGGTGCCCGTATGGGGATACGGGGCGCCGTCGGGCAGCACGATCTCCACCTTGGGCTCGGGCCGCGAGTCCACCCCTTGCCCGAGCGAGTTCCCGGTATCCTCGAGCCGTGCCAGCTCCGCCACCGACTGGCTGAAGTTCACGTAGATCGGATCGATCCGCTCGACGGTCGTGAGAGGGGTTGCCTCGTTCAGACCGACCAGCGCTCCTTCGGTGACCAGTGCGCGACCGGCGCGACCGGCGATAGGAGCCGTGACCGTGGCGTAGGAGAGATTCAGCTTGGCGCTCTCGACATTGGCCAGCGCCTGCTTGACTGCTGCAGCCGTCGTGCGCTCGTTGGCTAGGGCCGTGTCAAGATCCTGTTGGGCCAGGGTGTGCTTCTCGCGCAACTCGAGATAGCGCTTCGCGATCAGGGCCGCATTGGCCGCGTCGGCCTCCGCCTTCGCTAGCGCCGCCATCTGCGCGTGCAGAGTGGCCTCCAACTGAGCCGGATCGATCCGGAACAACACATCACCCGCCTTGACGTCGGCGCCTTCGGTGTAGACCCGGCTGAGAATGATACCGGCGACGCGAGCCCGGACTTGAGCGACCCGCGTGGCGGCAAGGCGGCCTACCAGCTCGCGGGTCAAGGGTACGGATTGGGCTTTGGCCCGAACAATCGTGACCTTCGGGACTGGCATGGCGGGACCGGAAACATTCTGGGCCACCGGTTTGTCGCAGGCAACGAGGAGAAGGGTGGGGACAATCAGCGCCACGCCGAGTGGCGGAATCGATCTCATACTATTCCTTCAAAAGTGGGGGATCTCAATCATCGTGGTGTTCTCACCTCAACGCGCCAAAGAATTGATTAACGCGGTAAACCTCGGCTCCAGTCGGAAGGATACCCCCATCCGGCCCCTTCCATCGCGTTCACTATCGGTGAGTTTGGGGGCATCGAACATCGCGTTAAAGAATCAATACTATAAACCTATAGCGTACGTTTTCGTACCGTTGGACTTCAAGCCTCGATTTCAAACCCCTAAATATTGCGCCTTTCGAGGGGCTGGACAAAAACATCTCCCACCGTCAAGACCCCGATGATCGCGAGGTGGGCAATACGCGATGTCATCGGCGAATAAATGTTCGGCTCCTTGCGCACCCGCATCAAGGCGGAAATGGCGCGATCCAGCACCTTGGCCACTAGCGCGCCGGAGGTGTTCGCTCGCGCCGCCCGTTTCCTGGGTATCAAGGACAGGACTTTCGCTTGGCTACCATATAAAGTATGGTAATGATCAATAAATATCTATATATAGTAAAAAATAGCCCATAAGCGAAAGTCCTGAAGGAGTAAGTGTTCTTCAGGCTGTTCAAACACTATGTGGTGGATTATTCCGGTAGTGTTCCAAACATGGATTTCATACTAAAACCCATGTGACGCCGGAATGTCTGGCCGGCGGGCCATTGGCCAAAGTGCGCGATGGCGAGCGGGGCGCACTCGAAGTGCGGGTCGCCGAATCGGAATGGGCCATGCGCCAGCCTGAACCGGTGAACTTGAGCGATGACTATTGTCTTGCTCGCCGTTATCCCTACATTCCGGGTCATGGCTATTCACTGCAGCGGTACGCGGTGCGTACCCTACTCTTGAATGATCGGTATCAATGTCGTCGATGTAGGGTACGCACTGCGTACCTTGGAATGCAGGCTAAACAGGTTGCTAGACTATAGCACGGTCTGGGTCGCGAGCTGTTTGCGGTGTTTCGCGCCAACCCGACGAGTTTGCTGAGGCAGTGGACGCCAGCGCCCGTTTCGGCGTGAGTCCTGGCCTGACTTCAGCGCTGATCGAAGCAGCGCGGGAGAGCGGCTTGCCGCTGTTGCCGGGCGTGATGACCCCCTCGGATGTGATCGTCGCTCGACAGGCCGGTTTTCGCGAATTAAAACTGTTCCCGGCCCAGCAAGCCGGTGGCGTTGGCATGTTGAAAGCACTGGCCGGGCCGTTCCCGAATGTCACCTTTTGTCCCACCGGCGGGATTACGGCGGAAACGGCCCTGGAATTTCTGGCATTGCTTAATGTCGCCTGCGTCGGCGAGTCCTGGTTGACACTCAAGGCCGCGTTGCTCGCCGGTGACTGAGGCCGGATAACGGAACTGGCGCGAGAGGCGAGCGCCCTCGGGTCCTGGTGAACGCCGATCAGGTTCTCAATTGGAGGACTAGGTAGGCGCGTAGCTTACCGAAACCGAAGACCTTCCACTCACGCAACAGAACCACCAGATCGCGACCGGCAGGCGAGGCCGGTCGACACGTGGCCGGCGCTGGCCTCGCGAGGGAGCGGGCCAGCAGAAGCCCAGTGAGCCACTGGTCTCGTCGTTCTCCGCTCAGGTTTTGTCCGATAGTCCTTATCGTGTTTTCGCCAAGCAGGCTACTGGACCCGCTCGATGATCACCTCGACCACGGGGTTGCGCCAATCGTATGTCGCGGGGTCCAGTCCACCTGAACCCCCGATACCCTGAATACCCGCATGAACGTGGATGTAGCCCTCGCCATTTTCATTGATCCCAGCGCCTGTTATGGGGTCGTCGTCCATCGCGCCGAGCGCGCCCACGGTGGCGGCACTCTCGGCGTTCGCCTCGCTACCCGCATCGTAGGCATTGGCCTGGACGTGGACCCGGTCGCCCATGCCACGCGGCAGCGGTACGCCGCGCACAGCGTAGAAGGCGTCATTGGTCGCTCCGAGCATGGCCGCGGCGCTGAGGTATTGAGCATCGCGCGATGCGCTGATGGTTATAGCATTGGACTCGCCAGGAAGCAGGACCGGCGGGGTACGATCCGTCGGTAACGCCTCTACCTCCCAGACGCCCGTCGAGGCGGCGACCTGATCACGCAAGGGGAACGGAAGGCCGGTCTCTGCCATCGTCGCCAGCGCAAAGTAGTAGGCATAATCCGCATCGCCTGGCTTCGGGGTCGGTCCCAGCTCAAAGAGCCGGAACGCGTCCGTATGGGTCGCGATCACCGACGGCGCGACGGGCTGGCCTCGGGTGGCATTCGTGATTGTGACGCGGTACATGCGCGCACCCTGGTCACGACCCGCCATCGCTGGCGATGTGAGCGCGATAGTCCCGGCGGCCAAGATGGCGCCGAGCAACCCGACTTTCGAAATGGATGTTTTCATGTGAGAATCTCCTGGCGCATGAGTATGTGCAAGTGTGTTGGAGGGTTCAGACTGAGATCTCACTTTGCCAGCGAGTTATCACGCCCGTATCACGTAAACATCAAGATTCTATTGCGTGATTCGGCGTATGATCTAGAATTAGGTAGTGTTCTAGATTTGGATATTCTATATTTTAGCCTAAAATCCGTTTAAGTATTTTTAGGTAATGTTTAGTGGATATTTATTGCGAGTTACCCAAGGTCCGACATGAAAAAGTTTTTATTATTATTTCCATTGATTTTCATACTTTCGCCCGCATGGGCGCGCATTCCCGCCACCCCAGTAATGACCCTTTATCAGTTCAATGGGAAGCTTGAAGTGCCTTATTATGACATTGAGAGTTTTGCAAAATCTGGCGCATCCCGACCAGCGGGTTACCTTGCCCAAGGAACATCCCTGATCCCCTGTTTGGTGGTAAGGAGCGGTCGCCCCCTGACAAATCGCCAAGGTACGCCCTATGTCGGCTTTCAAATTGTCGTCAATTCCCGCACGGCGACGCCTGTTGATACAGAGGTCTTTAAAACTGCACTTCAGCAGCGTCGAAACTTGAAGGTTACTAATCATCATTGTGATGCTGCTGTTCAGCATGTAATAAGTATCCAAAAGATGTACGCGCTAGACAAGGCGCCTTTTTTCGATCCGCCGCTCCCGACCGGAGTCAATCGGGCCATTCCGCAACGAAAATATCACAGCGAACTCGATCAGATCGTCCAGGCGTTTCATAACTCAACCTATTGCGCGGCAGCTAATCGCCGCCTAATCGGGCGTCGTCACGCGCTACAACATGCCTGGGAGCAATTTATTAGCGTCCAGCAGCATTCATGGCCTCGTCAAGCCTTGCAACGCGCCCGGCATCTGGATTACGCAATGCGCACAGCAATTTTCGAGGGCCACCTGGATCGCGGTTGCAATGCCTATGGCGCTTGCGAACGAAACATTATCGCATTGTCCATTCGTAATCGGGCTAGAGAATCCTGCGCAAAAAAAGGCCAGGGTTGTCGCTTTCGCGGAGATTTTCAGGGCGTATCCTCCCGCGTTTCCCAATACAACATCTGGGATGAATATCTGACCCAGATTTCCGGGCTGACTGCTTGTTTCCTGCGTCAGGATTTGGGCTATGATGCATCAACCACGGGAAACCGGCATAGCTATAATGTGGCTTATTACGACAAGATTCAGGCCATGTATCGACAGAACTTGCCAGACGTTGAACGGCTCCTGTTCGGCGATGACCACGATCTTCAGGCGCTTTTTCCCGGCGTTCCCTTAAGAAATCTGAAAGATCTGCGACATTATTACCATGCGCCCGCCATGGGTCAGTGCTTTCCCCAGCATGATCGCGTGGAATACCTGTCAGGAGCGGTGGCTCGCAACGGACAAAATTTCGCATTGATCGCTAATACGCGCATTCATGTGGACCAGCGAACCCAAGGAGGGTATTTTTTCCGGGATTTTGTAGTGCAACGACAACCGGACCGTGACGTCGTGCGCGTGGTTGACCGCTATCCAGGATTTATTGTGGATGGCGGAAAAGTATTGCTGGGCAGAAGTTCAGTCTGTCCTCCTTATGGAATCCCGCGCGGATGCCAATTTAAAACCATTGGTCGCTATCGAAAAACTCCGTCCTGGCTGAAGGCGGGGACGCCATTGGCATTAACCTGTCGCATTCAGGATCGCGGAGAGCAGTGCCAGGCGCAAGGTGTGCTGCAAAAAGTCACAGTCGGCGGTATATGCGATACCCAAATGCGCCCCGTGGCGGGGGTTGATTAGATTTATTGTAACTACCTACCTCCACCTTTCGCAAACACGGCGAGGGCGTCTTTGCCCGGTTGCATGAGTTATTCTCGCCCCCCTCTGCTGCTACAACGGCATGAGGTAGTAATACCAATTCTCGTTATGTTAGCGAATATAGCTGATAGGGTCAGCGCAGAAGCTCCCCCTTTTGCTAAAGGAGGGAACCTATGATTCAAAACTTATCGAGAAACGGTATAAGTAGTTACGGTTTTTTTACTTTATCTTTTTTCCTCTTGTGATCGCTCACTGGGCTGATTGCCGTTCTCAGAACCTCCTACATTGTGAATCATATTGAGCATTTCTTCATAAAAAGCATCATCGAAGATCCCAGTGAATGCGTTTCTACTGACACCCCCAGACGGAATCGCCATCTTGTCGAGCGCACGCCGGATATAGTTTTGCAGTTGACCTTTGTTAAGATTCGATTTGCCTTTACGCGACTGCGTACTGGAGGCGTCTGCCAGCAACAGGGTTAACCCGGCAATGACCTGGAGCAACGCCTCGTGGCTGTTATTTTGGGGCGCGGGAGGTCGCTTTGGTTTCGGGGTTGCTAAAGTTGCCAGGGCTGCCAGGGTTGCCAAAGGGATCGCTCGTTGTTTACACCAGTTGAGCAGCGCCTGTCGAGTGATGCGGGTGGTTTGCCAGTCGATCAACGTTCGATCCTGATCGACATAAGCATAGGTTGCGGGCAGGACCTGACGCTGAATGGCGTTAATCAGATCACGTTCGTGTCGCGTAATTTGGGCAGGGGCGGCCTCTTTGCTGCTCACGCCAGCCAGCGCACAGGCAACTTCTTCAATCGTGAAAACCTCCCTCAGCACTACCTCCTCATTGAGTAACGCTGTATCCATATCGTCGCTCTCCGTCTGCAAAGCGATGCAAGATTTTTGTAATGGGCGAAAAACTTGACGATCCGCACGTCTGTAAGGCTTCTATCCTGACCGAAGATGACCCCATTCAGCAAGTCTCCTCACGAACTGTCAAGGGGAAGGCGCGCTAGGAAACCGAAGTTAATTACCGAGCTATCCAGTAGACTAGATTGCGTGTATAATAAGAACTGTTGTCTTATTAGTGTGAATAATGAGGAGATCCATTATGATTATCGACAGCGCCGCCGCAAGTTCCAATCTATTGGCGATTGGCAGAATGGGCATTCAGGCCGGGACTAACCTGATGGATCAAAGCGCTCAAACGATTGCTCATCAGTCCGTGACGGCGACGGAATCCACCGGAAGCGCCTCATCGCCCTCATCCAGCGGTGACCTGACAGGAACTTTGGTTCAACAAGCAGAAGGCTTGTATCAGGTGAAGGCCAGCGTCAAGGGCCTTGAGATCGCTAATCAAACCCTGGACAGCGTGTTTCGGGCCATGGCCTGAAGGGCGAACGTGTGGAATAAACGCCCAACAACGGTCGATTACTGACGAAATAAGCCCCTCATGAATTACCGCCCACTGACTGAAAATCCATCCAGGGCGTCCGATGCGGCGCCCGATCACCCCACACGGATTCCCCGTGCGGCGCAAGCTCGACTCCTGCTGCATAACGAGGAGGCTGATCCGCGCTTTATGGAGGCGCTGAACGCGGCGTTACCCGATGAAGATGCTCGCCTGGCGTATTTGAATCATTTGGCCTGGCAAGCGCGGTCATAATCTGCTGGAGAGACCCGAATGACTGACTTTGACCTTCGCGCCGCCACCTGGGATGCTGATCCGATCAAGCAGGAACGGGCGCTGGCGGTGGCCCAGGCAATTCGCCAACAGATTCCCCTGGCGCCCACCTGGCGGGCGCTGGAATACGGTTGCGGAACCGGTCTGCTCAGTTTTGCGCTGCACAAAGATTTAGGCGACATCACTCTGGCGGACGCTTCGCCAGGGATGCTGGCGGTGTTGGAAGGCAAGATCGCAGCAGCAGGTCTGCTGCACATGCACCCATTGTTGCTGGATTTGACGCATGATTCGCGGTCTGCTGAGCGTTATGACCTGATCCATACGTTAATGACGCTGCATCATGTTGCCGATACCGAGCGGTTGTTGCAGGATTTTTATGCCTTGTTGCGTCCGGGCGGTTGGCTGGCCATTGCTGACCTGGACCAGGAAGACGGTTCGTTTCATGGCCCTGGCTTTATCGGGCATTACGGTTTTGACCGGGCCGTCCTGGGGGCGCAAATGGAGTCAGCCGGCTTTAACAATATCGCGTTCTCGACCTGCTACGTGATGCGCAAGCCTACTGACCAGGGGATGCGCGAGTATCCGCTGTTTCTGGCCATCGCTACTCGACTCTAGTGGGCTGACACAGAAGTTTTGACAGGTTCAGAGGTTTCTAGGTCCACCGGGGTTTCAGAAGATTTCAAGGGAGGATAGAGGCGCTTGAGTTTGACCCGGGCCAAGTCGGTGCCGAACTGCCAG
>Ga0209607_1002922_pt1 | contig 13334 bp, 9 predicted proteins | sample AD_UKC117_MetaG_FD_184413 | JGI IMG/M metagenome (GOLD analysis project Ga0209607, IMG submission 184413) | Active sludge microbial communities of municipal wastewater-treating anaerobic digesters from Hong Kong - AD_UKC117_MetaG (SPAdes)... | ecosystem: Engineered > Bioreactor > Anaerobic >... | reverse complement strand
CTCTCTGGTCGGACCAGTTGTGCGAGGCGCTGCGTGCGGCGGGAAAAGAGGTAGAATGTTTCCACTACCCCGATCAGCCGCACAACTTCGACAGCACCGCTCGCCAGCGCCTGCTGCGGAACACCCGCGATTTTTTCAGCCGAAATTGAGGCTTCGCTGAGGCAAACCAGTCATTCGCGCTGCCAACTCAAACCAGCCCGCTAACCACGGCCGCCCCTGCCGCCGCCAGAACGAGAAACGACCAGGCATCCAGCCTTCGCTGTCTGGCGAGAAAGAGCAGGCGCGGCGGACCAAACAGCAGCAGTAAAGCGGCAAAGGCAAGCAAGAACGGGCCGACAACGGCCGTGCCGCCCCACAAGACCACTACCGCTCTCATTTGCGCCACGAGAAAAACAAACATGACGTTGATGCACAGCAGCCCGGCCAGCGCCTGCCAGAAATAACGGCCGTCGCCCCAGGCAACTGTCGGCGTTACCTGCAGGGCCAGAAACGCGGTGTAAAGCAGCGACATACCCAGCCACGCCCCTGGCGCAAATGCAAACAGTGTCGCCGATTCCCCTTCGCCCAGGGCCAGCGTATCCACCACAAAAATGGCGTCGAAATAACCAAACTGGAAAGCCATCACCGTCATCATCGCCAGCCCGAAGATCACGCCGAGAACGATGCGGGTCGGCCGCGCCTGCAGCAGGCTGCCCGCCGACAGGCCGACATCGTCCGGCGCAGGCTGCAGTTTACGCAGCAAAAACACCCCGGCGCACATCAAAATATACGCGCCGATGAGGTAAACCACGTTGATGCCGGAAGGGGTTTGCAGGGGAGAAACGGCCGTGGGCAAAACCACCCATAAAGCAATCAGCGCCAACCCGTCGGCGGCCACTCGTATCCACTTCATCCAGTTCAATTGTTGTGTTCTAAGCATGGAAACCCCTTCAATTTGCCCCCGTCTGCCCCGCCTCTTCGTGGCGCACCACCATTGTGGCGCAGTGGGCGTTCTTCATCACGCGCTCCGCCACGCTGCCGAATAGCCAGAACTGGAAGCCTGAAGATCCCAGGCTGGACAAGACAATAAGGTCGATCTGGTTGGCGTCGGCGAAGTCGATAATGGCTTCGGCCGCTGGCCCGGCGGCGACCTGACAGGAAGTTTTGACGCCCCACGATTGCAGGTTTTGTCGTACTTTTTCCAAATAAGCCTGGGCCGTCTGCAGTTCGCTGGGGGACACGGCCGTTTCCTCCAACCCCCGGGCAAAAGGCACCACCGGCTCTATCACCCGCAGCAGCAGCACTTCCGCCTGCAGATCACGGGCGACGGTAAGGGTAGGCTCCAACACCGCTTCGGCCAGCGGCGACCCATCCAGCGGCAGCAGTACGCGCCGGATGTGTTCCGGAGCCAGGGCCTGCTCGCTGCGGAGGATGACAGTGGGGCACGGCGCGCGGCGCAGTACTTTTTCGGCCACCCGGCCCAGCGTCCAGCGTGTAAGACCGGAACGGCCGTGTGTGGTCATGATGATCAGATCCACCGCCTGCTCTTTGGCGTAGGTAATGATGGTTTGAGCGGCAGGACCGGAGAGAACGGCCGTTTCCACCGCCGCCGAAGAAGGCAAAAAGCGATTCCGCACCCCTTTTAAGTAGAGCCCGGCCTCATAGCGGCGCGTTTGCACCACCCCTTCCACCGTATCCGCATGGTCGGGGCGCGGCAGCGGCGAAACGACCGTCAATAACATCATATCCGCCCGGATAGCCTCCGCCAGCCGGATGGCCGGCAACACCACCCGCTCCGCCAGCTCGGAACCATCCAGCGGCACTAGAATTTTCTTAAATGTCTTCACGCTGCTCCCTCCGCAGATTGGCGCTGTTTGCCCCACACCCTGCCCCAGCGCCGAAAATTTGTGACCAAGGTCTTAGTGAGCCAGAGTTGAAAGTGAGGCATAATGACCATGTAGATAAACCCAAAGCCCGCAAAGGCTGTACAGAGGATACCACAATCCCCTCATCCCCCGCACAGACTTCCGGCGAAAACTGGCGATGGTGCAGCACCCGACCAACGACCAAAGGAGACTCTAAACAAGCATCATGGACTGGATCATTATCGCCATATTTGTGCTCTTACTTCTGCTGACTTTTCTGCCAGAACCTCCTGCTAATAAAATATCTGCTGAGAAATCGCTGCCAGAGGCGCAGGAAGCGAAACGGCCGTGCTAAAATACGCGCATGTCCGACCTATTACTGGAACCCCGCATTGTCCGTATGCCGGAGTTTGGCCCCGGCAGCTGGCTAAACACCAACCAGACCACCATTTCCAAAAGCCAGCTTCGTGAACACGTCGTTTTGCTTGATTTTTGGGATTACACCTGCATCAACTGCATCCGCACGCTGCCCTACCTTACGCGCTGGCACGAACGCTATCACGATAAAGGTCTCATCGTCATCGGCGTCCATGCTCCCGAATTTAAATTTGGACAGATCCAGACCCAACTTGAAGCAGCCCTACACGAATATCAGATAACTTATCCCATCCTGCTGGACAACAATTACGAAACGTGGTCCCGCTTTGCCAACAAGGCCTGGCCCACCAAGTATCTCATCGACGGCCAGGGCTATATTCGTTTCCGCCGCCAGGGGGAAGGCTACTATCGCGAAACAGAGGAAGCCATCCAGGTGCTGTTAAAGCAGCAATCCCCAGATCTGGCCCTGCCCGATGTGTTGCCTCCCCTACGAGAAGAAGATGCCCCTGGCGCGGTGTGCTACCGCCCGACGCCGGAACTGTACGCCGGATATCAGGGGGGCGGCCTGTTTGGCGGTGCTTTGGGCAACCCGGATGGCTACCAGCCACAGAGTCCGGTTTTTTATGATATGCCGCCAGGAAAGGAGCGCCAGGAAGGGCAGTTTTATGTGTCTGGTGTATGGCAGGCGTGGCCGGAGGCGTTGGCTTTTGCCGGGCAGTCGGGCGGGCAGGTTGTGCTGCCTTACCGGGCTGCAACGGTGAATGCGGTGCTCAGCCCATCGGCGGATATGGTGGAGGTGGCGCTGGATTTACGGCCGTCTGCCACCGACCCGCTCATTTTTGTGCAGCAAGACGGCCGTTTCCTCACCCCCCACATCGCCGGAGCCGACGTAGAGTTTGCCGCCAACGGCCAGAGCTACGTGCGCGTCAACCGGCCGCGCCTCTATCAGCTCGTCCGCAACCCCCGCTATGCCGCCCACGACCTCACGCTAACTTTTGCCGCTCCCGGCCTGGCCCTCTACGCTTTCACCTTCACCACCTGCATCACGCCCACGCCCGCCGCCAATCACCCCAACGCCATCCGCACGAAGTAACCCCAGCCGGCTCATCCGCCGGCATATTGCCTTGCTTATCCGACTTTTGGCCTGTTGACAAATTGCCACCAGCTTGTTAGCCTTTTCCTTAGTAAAGAAAAGGAGGTGAGGCTTTATGCTTTTCCTGCCACGAGAAGAAGGTCAGGGAATGACCGAATACGGCATTACCATCGTCTTGGTGGCAATCGTGATTGTGGCAATTTTAACCATTCTTGGTCCGCAAATTGGGAACATGTTTAGCCGCATCACAAATGGCTTCCCGGACTAGATCGGGCATTATCTATCGATCATTTTTTTATCTCCCTTTCATCTTTTTTTGTTTTTGCGCTCCCTCGTGGGGCGCTTTTTTTTCTGTGCTATAATCTCCCCGCATTGGTCCACGCAGTAGCCGCGGAGAACCAACTATGACGATTCCTAGTCTAGAAACCATCACTTCCTTCCTGACAATTTTTGCGGCCGTCATGGGCGCCCTGTTGGCGGCCTTATGGCTCAGCCTGATCATTTGGGCATTCCGCGATATGCGCGCCCGCTCCCGCGACCCGTTTGCCCAGATTTTGGCAGCGCTGGTGGTGGCGGCGCTCCCATTTGTGGGCCTGATCATCTACTTCATCCTGCGACCGCCGGAAACGCTGGCCCAGGCTTATGAACGCGCCCTGGAAGAGGAAGCTCTGCTGCAAGAAATTGAAGAGCGCCCGGCCTGCCCTGGCTGTTCTCGTACCATCGATGCCAACTGGATTCTTTGTCCTTACTGCCACACACGCCTGCGTAAAGCCTGCCCAGACTGCCATGCGCTGATGGAATTGTCGTGGAATCTTTGCCCGTTTTGTGGCAACCAGCACGTAGACCCCTATCGCGTCGATTTGCCAGACAGTAGAACAACGCCGCCCCCCTTGCCGGAAGCGACGGATTTCACTCTCGATGACCAGGAAGCGGGTCAGGTTCAGGAGGAGGGGAAAGAAAGTAAACCGACGGCCGTTTCTCCCGTCTTAGAAGAGAAACCTGCCTTTCGCTTAAAAGATTGACCAATCTAAAACTCAAGTTTGTGCCTGAATTTACTTTAGAGACAGGCCGTTTTTCAGACAAAACCTTTGTGCTAACAATTAATATAGAAAGCTTGTTCTTACTCAAAAGTTTTACATCGCCAACGTCGTCCAAAACAAGTCTACAACCTATTTCTGGTAAAAAATACGTCTCCATAACACTGTCTTTCTCTAAGCAGAGGCTGAAACCTACAAGTATTGCTTTTGCCCGAAAAAACAGTCGGAAGGCAGTTTTATCAACAAAATCACATGTTATCGCCGAGCTTTTCTCGCTTCGAGGGACTGGCAAGGCGGTGTTTAGTAGTCTGGCAATGTTCTTTTGACGCATGTAGCCGGGGCAGCCTTCCCCCGCTCCGTCAGGCGCGATAAGAATTCGCGGCTACATCGCAACCGGCAAACTTATTTGTTGGACTACCAGGTTTCCCACGGTTTGTAAGTTCACGAGTCTGGTTACCTTACAATGTCAGTACAACCGGCATCTACAAGTCCATCCGGGAGATTGACTTATGTTTGCGGAAATTAGTCCCCAAATAAAGTTGGGGAGAGCTTTCAAGCACACACTACAATATTTTGAGCGTCCTGTTGTCATCTTCCGGACATATGATCGCCGCTATCTGCGCCCTGATCTTATCGCCGGGTTGACGATAGCAGTTATTCTGCTGCCCCAAGCCATCGCCTTTGCCCTCATTGCCGAACTGCCACCGCAAATGGGCCTTTACACGGCCGTAGTTGGCGCCGTTTTTGCCGCCTTATGGGGCTCCTCTAACCAAATGCAGACTGGACCGACTAATTCCATCTCCCTGCTCGTCTCGTCAACCCTCGCCGGAATTTACGTGGCCGGCACACCGGAATATATCGTGGCAGCCGGTATGATGGCGTTCATGGCTGGTGTTTTACAACTGTCCATGGGGTTAGCGCGGCTGGGCATCCTCATTAATTTTGTTTCCCATTCGTTACTGGTGGGTTTTGCCACCGGCGCCGGCATCATCATTGCCATCAGACAGATCGAATCGCTGCTGGGCTTGGATTTGCCTGGCGGCACGGTTATTGACACAGTGACGAATGTGGTGGTTCACTTTTCCCAGTCCCATGTGGAAACGGCCGTTATCGGTTTTGGCACCATGATCTTCATCATTGTGATCAAGCGCATTAACCCCAAACTGCCCGCCGCCCTGCTGAGCATCGTGCTCGCTTCCTTCATCGTCTTCATCTTTCATTTGGACCAGGCCGGGGTTGAGGTCGTTGGAGAGCTTAGCGGGCAGTTTCCTCCCATTGTCCCCCTGCCCATCTTCGACTTCGACCTGATTGCCCAGCTTTCCCCCGGCGCCCTGGCCATTGGCATCATCGGCCTTATAGAAGGCGCTGCCATTGGCCGGACGCTTTCCAACCAAACCAGACAGCGCCTGAACAACAACCAGGAATTTGTAGGCCAGGGTTTAGCCAACATGGCCTGCGGCATTTTCTCCGGTTTCGCCGTAGACGGTTCCTATTCCCGTTCCGCCATCAGCTACGAGGCTGGGGCGCGCACCCCATTGGCGGCTCTCTTTTCCGCCGCTTTTGTGGTGTTAGCCATGCTCTTGATTGCCCCTCTGGGCCGTTATATTCCCACGTCTGCCCTCTCTGGCGTCCTGATCGTCACGGCCCTCAACATGATTGACCACACAGAAATCAAACGCATCTGGCGAGGCGCTCCCGGCGACGCCGCTATCATGCTCCTGACCCTATTTGGCACCCTCTTCCTGTCACTGGAGTTCGCTGTGTTGTTGGGCATTTTGCTCTCTTTTGCCCTGTACGTGCTGCGTACCAGCACCCCACGCGTGCAGGCTGTCCAGCCAGATGCTACCTTCAAACACTTCACCTACCAGCCAGACAAAGACCCTTGCCCGCAACTGAACGTTACCGAGATTCTAGGCGATCTTTACTTTGGAGCGGTGAACCACGTAGAAGAAACGATTTTGGAGCATCTAACCCGTCACCCCGACCAGTTATTTTTGCTGCTGCGTATGCACAGCGTGGCCCAGCTCGATTTTAGTGGCATCCACATGCTCGAATCCATTGTCCGCACCTATCGGGAGCGCGGCGGCGATGTGTATATGGTGCGCGTCAGTCCGGCCGTCATGCGAATTATGGAATCGACAGGCTTCGACGAGTTTTTAGGCAGCGCCAATTTTCTGGACGAAGATACAGCCATCTCTTACCTTTTTTACCGCCAGCTAGATCCGGCCATCTGCATTTATGAGTGTCCCTGGCGTGTGTTTAAAGAGTGCCAGAACCTTCCCAAACGGATTGATCTGATCGGCCTGCCGAAAATCAGTGAACCGTCGTCGAATGGGATACATACCCTGACCCCCCAACAAGTGTGGGCACGGCTGCACGGTCCTAACAAAGAAGATTTCGAGTTGGTGGATGTGCGCGAACCACGCGAGTACAGTCGGGGGCATATTCCAGAGGCCCGTTTGCTGCCACTGGCGGAGATTATGTCTAAGGAAACGGCCGTTCCCCCCAACAAACCCATCGTCTTCGTCTGCCGTCGCGGACGCCGCAGCCGCCGGGCAGCCGCCCTCCTGCAGCAGCGCGGCGTTACCGACGTTAGCGTCATGGAAGGCGGCATGGTCGCCTGGGAAGCCGCCGGTCTACTAGAGGCTATTGAACTATGACAGTCGAACATCCCCCTCGCAACATCGGTTTAGACCTGGTGCGCGTCACCGAAACGGCCGCGCTAGCGGCCGGCCATTGGCTTGGTTCAGGCGACCAAAGGGCAGCTCATCGCGCGGCCACCCGGGCGATGGCCTCGGCCCTGGATACGCTGGATATGGACGGCCGTATCGTCATCGGCGAAGATAGAGAACTGAACGGCGCTTCTCTCCTCTCCAGCGGCCAAAAAGTCGGCAACGGCAACGGCGCAGAAGTAGACCTGGCCGTCGATCCCATCGACGGCACCAATCTGCTCATCAAAGGGCGGCCCGGAGCCATCTCTGTCGTGGGTATCACGCCGCGCGGCACACTTTGGTCACCTGGCCCGGCCGACTACATGGAAAAAATCATTGTCGATCTGGAAGCCGCCCACGCCCTCGTGCCTGAATGTTTGGATGCGCCCGCCGCCTGGACGCTCGCCCTCATCGCCCGTGTCAAAAAAAAGGCGGTGCGCGATCTCACCGTCATCGTACTGGATAGACCCCGCAACGAACCCCTCATACAAGAAATCCGCGATACAGGCGCGCATATTCTGCTGAAAGATGAAGGGGACGCCGAAGGCGCACTCGTTACGCTGTCGCCCGGCACCGGTGTGGACATTTTGATGGGGATCGGGGGCGCCCACCAGGGGGTACTGGCCGCCTGCGCCGTCAAGGCCATGGACGGCGGCATGTTGGCCCGCCTCGCCCCACAGACCAAAGAAGAGCGGGCCATCGTCGAAGAAGCCGGCCTGGATGTCAAAAAGATTATGACTTGCGCCGAACTCGTACGCACGGACGAGATTTTTTTTGCAGCTACTGGCATTACCGACAGCGCCTTACTGCCTGCCATGCGCTTTCGCAGCGACGTGGCCGAAACCCACTCCCTGCTCATCCGCTCGGAAACGGGCACGCGCCGCTTCATCCACGCTGAACACGGCCTGCGGGTGAAGCCGTAAGAGGGAGATTGGAGATGAGAACAACCCCAGTCTCCAATCTCTAGTTATACTTTGCGCCAGGGTAGACGAATGTCGTACACCCGCAGCGTTTCGGGATGGAACAGCCAGGCCAGACCCAGCAGCGGTTGAATCAAAGGAAAGAAACCATAGTCTGCCCCAAAATGCCGCCAGACGGTGCTGCCGATGACGTCGGGAATGACAAAACTTAGCGTACCGACGAGCAGCGTTAGCAGCGATTCAAACGCCAGCACCGTTACCGACAGTTTCCACGCCCAACGCCGGCGCACGGCAAACCCGACCGTTGCCAGAAGGTACAGCGTCGCGGCCGTGGCGCTGAGATAGACCGGCAGGTAATTCGCTACCCCTTCTTTGAGAAAGAGCTGATAGAGCGCGCGTGCGCCGGTGGAGAGAGCCAGTACCGGATACGAGACGGCCAGAATTACACCTGCCGCGCTGATGAAACCCGATAAGCCGTTCTGGGCCACCGTGCCTGGCTGGTTTTCTTTCTCGGTGTGGTTGGATTGGGTCATAGCCTTCACCTTCAGTTCCCTTTGGGCGTTAAGCTGCAGCACCGGTTACCGGGGAGCAAACGAAAGCCGGACGAGGAGCGGATCGTGGTCTGAGACGTGGCGGGCGGTATCGTCTGCCGGGTCGGAAAGCGGGAAGTCGGCGTCGATGTGCAGGGGGGTAACGGCCGTTACCCGCTCCCACAACCCCGCCGTCATCAGAATATGATCCAGAGCCTGCGTCTTGCCTTCAAAAATATACGTGTAAGGCAGCGGCTCGTCCGCCGGGGTCAGGTCGAAGACATGGTATAGTCCACCCGCCTGCAGCGTGTCGATGGGCAGCGTCTGGTAAAACGAATTCAGATCGCCCAGCACCACAACTTGCCCGGCCGGATCAGCTGCCAGAATCTGGTCTACCAATGTCACGTTCCAGGCGGCCTGCGCCGTGCGCTGCGGCTCCGTAGCCTCTTCCCCGGCGGAGAGCGAAAGGAAGTGATTGTTAATCACCGTGATGGTTTGGGGGCCAGAGGCAAGCTGCACCGTAGCCGTCAGCACCAGGGGCGGGCGGCTAGTCAGTTCGTTGGGGCCAGGGTAGCTGTCAAAACTGTCTACCGTAGCCACATCGCCGCGCACGAGAAAGCCCACGTCGATACCCCGCGAGTCGAAGCCTTCGATTAACACCGGCTGGTAGGCGAATTCGGTTAGCTGGGCCAGCGCTGCCAGATCTTCCAGCACGCCGATGTTTTCCACCTCCTGCAAACCGATGATGGTGGGTGCGCCCATTGCCAGAATGGCCTCGGCCACTTTGTTGAGCCGCGTTTGGTACTGCGCGGGCGTGGGTTTGGGGGGATCGTCGGGATTGGGATCGGCCGCATCGAAAAGGTTTTCCACGTTGAAGGTAGCAATGGTGATTTCGTCGGGGCCGGGCGGGGCAAAGGCGGGTAACGGCCGTTCCGCCGCCGTCACCGTTGGCTGCGCCAGCGGCTCTATTTTGTAGTTGTCGAAGGTGTAAGCCAGGGGGCCAGTCAGGTTGCTTATCAGGTCGCCCTTGGCTACTGTGTAAGGCAGCGTGGTGGCCTCCGTGTGGGCTACGTTGGAACCATCGTCGGCGAAGAGCAGATAGCCCACGTCCTCGGTGCGGCCAACCTCGCTAACGTCCAACTTTTGCGGGATGAAGGCGTATTCGCCGTACTGTGTGCTGGGGGCCACAACCACGGCCGTGCCGGGAACCGTCACCAGCATCCCTTCCAGCGCTTCTTTGTAGAGCAGCGCCTCGGCCGGATCGGCTGGGGGATCATAGGGAACGGCGGCGGGTGGGTTGTTGCCGGCGTTGAGGATCACGACGGCCGTTTCGTCTGCCGGAGCCAGGGTTGTCTGGCCGGAAAGTTCGCGCACACGGCCGTTCACCTGCACCCGATCGCCAATGGCCAGGTCGGCCGGAAGCGCCGGGCTGAGGACAAACACGCCTTCGGAAGTGGCCGGGTTGTCGTCGGCGGTGATGGACTGCAGCCAGAAGCCGCCGAGGTCAGGGAAAACGGCCGTGACCAACCCTTCGGCCGTCAGATCTTGCCCCACGTAGGGCGAACGGTCAGCGTCGCCCTGAATAGCGCCGATAGGAACGGCCGTGCCCACATAGGTCACAAACGGAGCAGACGCCACAGGCTCGCTTTGCCCCGCAAATTGCACCGTCACTGGCTCGGCCACCAGGGGAGCAGCCGCATTGCCCGGCACGATGACGGTGTATTGATACTCGGCGCGGCCGCCATTGGCCGCAATCTCTGCCTCGGTCCAGCTCACCGCCCCCGACCCGTCAGGCGGCTGAGCAGTGATTTCTACCTCGCGCAAAGGCTGATCGGTGTAATTGCGGACGGTAACGGTGTAAGTCAGCATCTCACCGGGCAAAATGCTGGTGTCTGCACTCTGGTCTACTAGCACAACAGGCGGATACACTTCGGAAATGTCGGCCTGGAAGCGCGGTTTAATCTGCCGCACGGTGCTGTAAAACTCGCTGATGCCCGTAATGCGGTACTTCTGGCCAATTTCCATCAGTTCGGGATTGGCACCAGTCTCTTTTTCGATATAGACCAGCGTGGTATTGCCCGCTTCGTCGGTCAGCTCAATTTCGTAGGAAAATGAGAATTCATCGATGCGTACGGCCGTGCCTTCCAGCATATTCAGCTTCCCAAGCACACTATCATCAGTCTCGTTTTGCAAAATGGTGATGGGCGTAGGCGCCAGCCCTGCATCCGTGGCCTCCGCCAGAACTTCCACGTCATCCGGCAGCGTGGCAGGCACAATCTCCAACGAATCGCGGTACACTTCAATACCGCCGGTCACCCGTACTTGATCGCCCACGTTAACGGTGACAATGTCCATGCCGCCGGGCACATACACCTGAATCCCGCCGGTTTCATCTTCCAGATAAAACTTGGTGCCTGTGGTCCCAGCGAAGTAGCCACCGGTGTACATAGTAGCCGTACCTTCGATGGTGACTGTGCTGCCGGGCAGCGTGCGCGCTGCGGCGATGGGAATAGCACCGCCAGCGACGGCTACCGGCTGCACCGGGCCGTAGGTGCGCGGCAGGCCATCAGCCACCGCATAATAACCGCCAACGAACATATCGAGGTAGGTGTACGGACTGCGGAACACAAATTCTGCCTGCGCGGATTCTCCGGAGGGCAGATCGCCCACCGTCCACTGTACGGCACTGTCCGTCTGGATGGCGTTCTCCGGCAGCTGCACAACTTCCAGATAATCGGGTACGGGCAAATTGACCAGAGCATTGGCAGCGAGGGCGGAAGAGAGATTTTCAACGGTAACAGCATAAATGAGTTCGCTGCCGGGTTCGACGCTTTCCGGAGCTTCCAGCCGAATACCGAGGCGCTCATCGGGCAGCGGGGTCATTTCGCTGCCGGTATTTTGCGGGTTGGGGATAATGGCAGCGACGAAATCGGCGGCGTTATTACCGCTGTTAGCGCCGTTGCCAGCCACACTACCGGGCAAGCGTTCCAGACTGCCTCCCGGTTCGGGTGCGGGTGCGGGGGAGCCGAAAACGGCCGTATCCGGTGCATTCTCACCCCAGCCCAACGAATCCACCAGCTCTCCTGCCGCATCTCGCAGGATAAGGCCGCCGCGCCGCTCAAACAGCGATTCGGTGAAGACGGCGTCGGGCGTCTGGCCTACATCCTGGCCTTCGTGGACCAGCAGGTAATGGCCGTAAGCAGGGATGTCGGCTACGGCCGTATCGCTCCACTGGTACAGCACGGTCTCCTCATCGCCAGCGTTTAGCAGATATGCCAGCGACCAGCCGCGCAGATCCACTGCTTCCTGTCCGGCGTTGTACAGTTCAACAAACTCCGTACCGTTGCTTCCCGGCATGCCGGGAAGCAGTTCACTGATCAACACGCCGCCTGATGGCCCGGCAGCCGGTTCGGTAGGGGATACGGCGGCAGGAACGGCCGTGGGGGAAACGGGTGTAACGGCCGTGGGTTCCAGTGTGGCCGCTGGGGGCGGCGTCTGCTCGCAGGCGCTAAGGCCAAAAATGAGCGCCAGCAGTAAGAGAGTAAGGGAGAAGGTTCGTGAAATGTTCATAAGGTTATCGTCCAGGTTGTCCGGTGGTATGGCCGAGATGAGAAACGGCCGTAAAAGTCCTACGCCGGAAAAGCGAGCGAGATTATACCATGCCTGCCCCACGGCGGCTGAATTCAGAAAAGCGGCGAAGGAAATCTATTAACACAACCTTTACAAGTTGTTAGCCAGGCTTTAACTCCCGGGCCGTGTATTTCAGTTTAAGCGTGTTGCCGTGACAATGTGCCATGATATAATGCGTTAGATTTGATTCTGAAAGTGGGATAAAGATGACGGGGATTTCAACATGAGTGACACCTTAATACCCTCCGAGACCAGCGTTTCAGAACAAGGTGTGCAGCAGACCGGTCTCAAAATTTTTGCTGGTCGTAAAGGGCGAAAGCTAAGGGAATATTTACTGGCATACGCACTTCTCTTGCCAGCTTTCATTATTATATTTACCTTTGGTATTTTTCCCCTCGCGTTCTCCGCGTATGAAAGTACCCTGACGGGGCTTAACAAAATTGTCGGCACCTATGTCGGTCTTGATAATTATGTCAAGGCTATAGACAATTTGACGTACGTTATTAGCTTTTGGCTGTCGATTGTGTTTCTGTTTATGGGCGTGCAAAACGTACAGAAGGTTAGAACGCTGGCAAAAGAACGAGAGGAACGGCCGTGGCTGTGGTCCATTCCAGCCACTTTGCTCTCCATTGGCTTCTTGCTCTTCCTTCGCTTCTTTTTCCTCTTTCTCCCCGAACTGCTGCGCGTGGCCGACAAAATGCGAACGGCACAGCGCGCCGGTGAAGGTCCACCGTCACTGCTGTTCCGCCAGTTCGTCGGTGAGGCGTTCCGTCTGCCAAATATTCAGCAAGCATTCTGGATTTCCATCGCCATGCTGGTGGTAGCGGTTGTGGTAGCCTACGTTTTCACTCGTTTCATGCCCCAAAGCCGCCATCAGGGTGAATATTACGGCCTTTTTGTCCAAGCCTCGCTGGTTATAATGGGCGCTATGATTCTTGGCTGGTACACCTGGTCAGAGGTGCAACGCGCTTATGCCGAGGCCATCGCCAACGGCGAATCGTTGGACATTTGGACACAGGTCATCACGATTAGCGCGGGGTTTGTGCTGCTGCTGCTTTCCTGGTGGCTTTGGACTAGCGCCAGCAAACGCAACTCCAATTTAAGCATGGTGCTTCGCTTGGGCGCGGCCATTGTGCTGATGATTGGCGGCTATCTCCTCATCGTAGAACTGCCTCAGGCTATCGGCGCAGG
>Ga0209607_1002916_pt1 | contig 13352 bp, 12 predicted proteins | sample AD_UKC117_MetaG_FD_184413 | JGI IMG/M metagenome (GOLD analysis project Ga0209607, IMG submission 184413) | Active sludge microbial communities of municipal wastewater-treating anaerobic digesters from Hong Kong - AD_UKC117_MetaG (SPAdes)... | ecosystem: Engineered > Bioreactor > Anaerobic >... | reverse complement strand
TTGTTCGAAGTGAGATTATTCAAATCTTTTGACCTGACCGACGACCTTGAATTGATAGACACCTGGATGGTCGTGTTGAATGTCTCAACCTTTGTTGAATAAGACAGGGGCTGCTTCTACCTGAAAGACCTCCCCTTCCAGAGCAAGTTCGGTTTCAGGGAAGATCTCTCTGGCTTCTTCCAGCAAGGGCGACAGATCTTCGTACTTGGCACTGAAGTGTCCAATGAGCAGACGGCTCACTCCGGCTTTTTGTGCAATCGTGGCAGCATGCTCAGTGGTACCATGATAGGTTTGAACAGCACGGTCAGTACCGGCTTTGTCAAATGTGCAGTCATGGTAAAGAATATCTGCATCTTTTATCTGGTCAATTAGGGGCTCGTAGTAGGCGGTATCACTGCAGTAGGCGTAACTGCGTTCATGATTTGGCGGAAGCGTTAGCTTTTTGTTTGACAGGAACTCGCCTGTGCTGGGGTCCTGAACATCTTCACCTGCTTTCAGCCGGGGTGCCAGGTGATGAGGCAACTGCATCGCTTCGAACAGTTCCTTGTTGATGCGGCGCTCTTTCTTTTTCTCTCTGAACAGAAATCCGCTGCAGGGTATCCGGTGATTGAGCGGAAGTGACCAGACTTCCATTTGCCTGTTTTCAAAGATCATCTGATGCCGTTCAGTATCCACAATATGGAAATGCAACGGATAACAAAGTTCCGTTTGTCCCGCCTCCAGTTGCACACGAATGATCTCTTCCAGCCCTGTCGGCGAAAAAATATCCAGCGGCTTATTACGTCTTAACAAATGATAGGAAGAAATGAGACCGATCAGACCAAAGTAATGATCGCCATGTAAATGGCTGATGAAGATCTGTTCGATGCGGCTGGACTTTATACCATACTGCGAGAAACGCATCTGGGTGCCCTCTCCGCAATCTATCAGATAGGGTTTCTTGCTGATCTCCACGACCTGGGCGCTAGGGTTTCTGCCGTGTGCAGGAACGGCTGAATTGCTGCCCAGAATGGTGATCTGAAAGGTCATAGGCTACTCACCTTCAATTTCACGCTGTACTTCCTCCATCAGGATATAGTCAGTAGCCTCGCTTTCTGTAGGTACTACATTCAGAATGGAATCCAGCTGTGAAATTTTGATGAGTTTTTGAACCGCTTCGTTGCATCCCATCAGCACAAAAGTGCCTTTTGACTCCTGACAAAGACGATGTCCGGTCAGTAAACTGCTGAGTCCGGAACTGTCAATGAAAGTAACCGGGCTGAGATCGCAGATGATGTTTCTGTATCCCTCCTGGTTCAGAATGACCAGCTCGCTTTTAAGATCCGGGCTGAGCAGGCTGTTCAATTTGTCTTCATCGGGCCTGAAAATGCAGTATCTTTCCTTTTTATCAACAGTGAATTTCATGTACTTGATTTGTGAACAATGATAAAAACTTTTAGGCACTTGTGGATAACAGGTAATGGAGATTATTTCACAAATTTGTGAGAAGAGCGCAGCCTCCGGCAGGGAATCTTTTTTCTGTCATAAAAACGGCTCTTAAACTGCGTTACAGAACAATCCACCCGAAGGTGCCGTTGTAATTCTGTCATGTTTCTCCTTATTGGTGCAATTTTTGAACGTACACACATATATGGATGCAAAATTTTCTCCGAAAGTAAAAGAGGTCATATCCTACAGCAGGGAAGAAGCCCTGCGGCTGGGGCATGACCACATCGGCACAGAACACCTGCTGTTAGGCCTGATCCGCGAAGGCGAAGGTGTGGCAATGAAAGTGCTCAGTAGTCTGGATGTAGATGTGCTGCTGCTGCGCAAATCAGTAGAAGATGCCATTCGTGATAAAGCTCCGCGTCAGTCATTCAGCGCCGGAAGCCTGCCACTTACCAAACAGGCTGAAAAAGTTCTCAAGATCACCGTGCTGGAGGCTAAAGTGCTGAAGAGCGAAACCATCGGCACGGAGCACCTGATGCTTTCCATTTTGAAGAATAAAGACAATATCGCCACTCAGATACTCGGACAATTTGACGTGGATTATGACATCTTCCGCCAGGAACTGGATTTCGTAAAAGACGGTACTGCTCCTGACCTGCCTTCCAACTCAACAGAAGATGAACCTTATGATGATGATGAAAAAGGCGAACGTCAGTTCAGCGTTCCCAGAAAACCGGGTGCCGCCAAAAGCAAAACACCCGTACTGGACAACTTTGGCCGTGATGTGACCCGTGCCGCCGAAGAAGGCAGACTGGATCCCATTGTAGGCAGACAGGTGGAAATTGAACGTGTCAGCCAGATCCTCAGTCGGCGCAAAAAGAATAACCCGATCCTGATTGGTGAACCCGGTGTCGGAAAGACCGCCATCGTAGAAGGCCTTGCATTGCGCATCATCCAGCGTAAGGTTAGCCGGGTGCTGTTTGACAAACGCATCATTATGCTGGACCTCGCAGCGCTGGTGGCAGGTACCAAATACAGGGGCCAGTTTGAAGAACGCATGAAAGCCATCATGAATGAGCTGGAAAAGAACCGCGACGTCATCCTCTTCATTGACGAGATACATACCATCGTTGGAGCTGGCGGGGCTACCGGTTCACTGGATGCTTCCAATATTTTCAAACCAGCTCTGGCCAGAGGTGAACTGCAATGCATCGGAGCTTCCACCCTGGATGAATACAGACAATACATCGAAAAGGACGGAGCACTTGACAGACGCTTTCAGAAGGTTCTGGTAGATCCGCCAACTGCCGATGAAACCATAGAGATTCTCAGCAACATCAGGCCTAAATATGAAGAATTTCATAATGTTGAATACAGCGAAGAGGCCATCAAAGCCTGTGTGACACTCAGTAACCGATACATCAGCGATCGCTTCCTGCCCGATAAGGCCATTGATGTAATGGATGAAGTAGGCGCTCGTGTGCACCTGAAGAACATCCATGTTCCTGATGAGGTAGTGCAGCTGGAAGGAAAGATCGAAGAGATCAAGGAAGAGAAGAATAAGGTGGTCAAGAGCCAGCGATATGAAGAGGCTGCCAAACTTCGCGATACAGAAAAACGCCTGTTGGAAGAACTGGAGACCGCCAAAAATAAATGGGAAGAACAGGTCAAGACAGAAAAATACCCTGTCGGGGAAGAAGATATTGCAGAAGTAGTGGCCATGATGACCGGCATTCCTACAAGACGTATTGCCCAAAGTGAAGGCAACAAACTGGTAGGTATGGCCGATGAATTGAAACAGGGAGTCATCGGGCAGGACGAAGCCATCGTCAAGATCACCAGGGCTATCCAGCGCAACCGGGTGGGACTGAAAGATCCTAAAAAACCCATTGGCTCATTCATATTCCTGGGGCCTACCGGTGTGGGCAAAACAGAACTGGCCAAGGTACTCAGTGAGTTCATGTTTGATTCCAAAGACGCTCTCATTCGAATAGATATGAGTGAGTACATGGAAAAATTCAGTGTGAGCAGACTGATCGGTGCGCCTCCGGGTTATGTTGGGTATGAAGAAGGCGGGCAGCTGACCGAAAAGGTCAGACGCAAACCATACAGTGTAGTGCTGCTCGATGAAATTGAAAAAGCTCACCCTGACATTTTCAATATTCTGTTGCAGGTTCTTGATGATGGCCAGCTTACAGACGGGCTCGGACGCAAGGTTGACTTCAAGAACACACTCATCATCATGACCTCCAACATTGGTGCCCGTCAGCTGAAAGATTTCGGTCAGGGCGTGGGCTTCAGTACCGGCGCCAAACAGGCAGCCGCTGAAGACCATAGTAAAGGTGTGATAGAAAGTGCCCTGAAGCGCACTTTCTCTCCTGAATTCCTGAACAGGATAGATGATGTGGTCATCTTTAATTCACTGGGTAAGGAAGATATTTTCAGGATCATTGACATCACCCTGCGTGAAGTGGTTGGAAGACTGGAAACTCTTGGTTATGGTCTGAAACTGGAAGATTCTGCCAAAGACTTCCTGGCTGAAAAAGGATATGATCCTCAGTTCGGTGCAAGACCTTTGCACCGTGCCATTCAGAAGTATCTGGAAGACCCGCTCGCAGAACAGATCCTGGCAGGCACCTTTAAAACAGGCGATACCATTAAGGTAACGTTCAACGAACAGGAAGGCAGGCTCGAAATTGCTCCCGCTTCAACAGGCAAGAAAAAGGCAAAGAAGGAAGAAGAATCTGAAGAGAAGCCGGAAGAGCAGAATGAAGAGAAAGACTGATCCTTCAGCCATTAGATGAACAGACACGGCCCGGGTTTTCCCGGGCCTTTTTAACAGTTGATCTTTCCTGTCGTCCGCAAATTTCTTCGAAAGTCAGATGTGATTGTCGGGATGACCGGATGGTTGACACGATCCATAAAAGTGGGGTGAACTAACCCCATCTGCGTATGCTTCGCATTCGTGTGTCCGCCAATAAAAAAACGACCTCAGGTGAAACCCGGGTCGTCGTTTTTTTGCCGTCCACAACTTTCTTCGAAAGTCAGATGTGATTGTCGGGATGACTGGATTGTTGATACGATCCATAAAAGTGGGGTGAACTAACCCCATCTGCGTATGCTTCGCATTCGTGTGTCCGCCAATAAAAAAACGACCTCAGGTGAAACCCGGGCCGTCTTTTTTTTGCCGTCCACAACTTTCTTCGAAAGTCAGATGTGATTGTCGGGATGACTGGATTCGAACCAGCGACCACTCGCCCCCCAGACGAGTACTCTACCGGACTGAGCTACATCCCGAAACGGGGCTCAAAATTATCTGATTTCCCCCGCATTTTCGCAATCCGGGTAAATTGTAGCCTGGCTTTTGTTATTTTGGCACACTTTTAGCATTACTCTGAACATACTAAAAAACAAGATCATGAAGAAACTGACCATGCTGATAACTGCCGGACTGATGTTCCTGGGTGCTTCTGCTTATGCCCAGAATGCAGGCCAGGTGACCAAGCAACAAAAGAAAGACCATATGACTGAAAAATACAGTGAAAGTGGTCGCTCCAAAGCAGAAGTGAAACAACATCATGCAGCAAGTGCAGACGGTAATGACCGCCAGGAAAAGAAAGAGGCCATGATCGATCACTATGGCTCTAAAGATGCTGCCAAAGAAGCTGCCCGCGAACATCGTATGGAGCAGCGTGAGGGGGCAGACCGTAAAGACCAGATGCGGGCCAGAGCCAATGAAGACCCTGCAAGAAAGGATGCCATGCAGCAAAAGATGCAGGAAAAGAAAAGAAAGAAGAACGGTCAATAATAGCGCATGAAAAAACCCGCCCGCAGGCGGGTTTTTTCATGCATGTTTGTATAGAAATACAAGAAACAGGAACAACCACAGATAGTCAATGGTATGCCAGTATCTGGCAAGCAGCTCCAGCCTTCGCCTGCGCACAGGATCACTGAAATATACCAGTGCTGTGGCGGCATGTTGCAGCAACCTTCGGCTTTTTGTCAGAGAAACCAGGAGCATGATGATACCTACACCCACATGCACTACATGTAACCCGGACAGCACATACAGGTAGCCTGCAGCCGGCGTATCCTGAAGGGTAATACCCTGCTGATGCAAACCTGTCCAGCCAATCCATTGACAAACAACAAAAAGCAATGCAGTTACGGTTGCTGCAAGTAACCATCCTGACAGTGTAGAACTGTTATCACGCTCATAGGCTTTCAACACCCGACGCATGGACAGTGACACCAGTAAAACCAGGATACTGCTGAGCCAGAAGATTCGGGGTATGCGAAAACCGGCCTCTTCACCTGCATCCGGACCGATCAGGTAGGCCGCAGTAAGGCCTGCAAACAATATGATAATACCCAGCAGCACCAGGTGGATCATGAGCCAGACCGGTTCTCTGAAAAGACGGCTGCGGGAAGTATCTCTGCCGGTGTTCATCGGCTAAAAATAACGGTCAAATAGCTTCAAATGTTTATTTTTGGAACGATGCGCAATACTATTCTATGTACGCTGATCCTCCTGATAGCCTTTCCTGTTTTCGGGCAGCAAGCTTCCCGTCAGAAGAAAGCAAAGCCTTACAGGGTAGAGATCAATGATGCCTCTTTTACCAATTCCAAGCCGGAATTCGGAGCTACACTTTCAGGTATCTATGAGCATGATACCCTCATGGAAATGAAAGCCTGGTTTGGTTTCAGTTATGGAGATATTCAGCGTACTTTTTTCTATTGGAAAGGAGAACTGATCACGGTTACAGAAGTACACCGTGTGTACAATGCCTATGACCCGGGCATGCCGGTTGACAGCATCAGCCCCTCCTTCAACGCACGCTATGTGTATGAAAATGGAAAACTGACACTGATCAAGCAGAACGGCACCTACAGCCTTATTGATGCCCCGCAGGATAAGGCTTCAGTAGAAGCCATGTACCTGAATTTTTCTGAACAGTACACCCGTGCCCTGGATGAAAAAAGGGCTGTCAAAAAGAACAGAAAAAAAATAAAAAAACGTAACCAATAACCCAACCTATGTCTAACCAATTGCTGAAAGGAAAAAGAGGGATCATCTTTGGCGCTCTTGATGAAAGTTCCATTGCCTGGAAAGTGGCTGAGAAGTGCTTTGAAGAAGGGGCCACTTTCACTCTGACCAATGCCCCCATCGCCATGCGTATGGGTGAGATCAACAAACTGGCAGAAAAGTGCAATACCACTATCATTCCGGCTGATGCCACCAGTATGGAAGACCTGGAAAAACTCATAGATGAAAGTGTGGAAAGGCTGGGAGGTAAACTGGATTTCATTCTGCACAGCATCGGCATGTCGCCAAACGTTCGCAAGAACAGACCTTATACAGATCTGTCATATGATTTTCTTCAAAAAACACTGGACGTTTCTGCCATCTCTTTCCATAAGGTCATGCAGACAGCCTACCAGAAGGACGCTATAAATGAATGGGGTAGTGTAGTGGGGCTGACCTATATAGCTGCCCAACGCACTTTTCCCTCTTATTCTGATATGGCAGAAGCGAAATCAACTCTGGAAAGTATTGCCCGCAGTTTCGGTTACCACTATGGTAAGCACCGCAAAGTGCGGGTGAATACCATCTCTCAATCACCCACCTGGACCACAGCAGGCAGCGGGGTCAAAGGATTTGATGCCTTTTATGCCTATGCAGATAAACTCTCTCCGCTTGGAAATGCAAGTGCAGAAAGCTGTGCTGACTACTGCCTCTTCCTGTTCAGCGATATGAGCCGGATGGTCACAATGCAAAACCTCTACAATGACGGGGGATTCAGCAGCGTTGGTGTAAGCGATGAGATCATGCAGATGCTCACCAAAGAACTGGAGCAATAGGTCATTGCCTGATCACCTGGCGGGTAACCATACCTTCTTCGTATTGTATCCAGATGTAATAGTTGCCTGCAGGCAATTCTTCAAAGGGTATGACCACCCGTTTGGTGCCGGGGCCCATTTCTTCACCACGCATGCCAAATACCTGATACCCCTGCCTGTCCAGCACAGTGATGCGCACGTTATGCAAAGTGTACCTGCAACTGAGTCGCACCACCAGATAGTCCTGCACCGGAACCGGATACATCTGCACGATCAACGGGGCCTCTTCGTTTCCAAGTTCATCGGTCATGAACATATCAAAATCAACAGGATCCTGAGAAAATACCTCCTGATCGCTGCCGATCTGGTTATCAGGAATCTGGCTTTGTACCGGTATCAACCAGAACAGAAGCATTATGTAGGTAAGATATCTTTTCATGGCTTTGCCTTTGTTTCCAAGTTAGGATGGTATGGCCGGTCAGCAATTGATGAATGTCATGTAAAGACCTGATGTTCGGCCGGAGTAAACAATATTCTGAACTGTGCTGTGTTAGGTGGTGGATACTATCTTTACATGATGAGTTTTCTGGCACCTGGTATGTTGTGGGGTTTGCTGTTGCTGGCCGTGCCGGTAATCATCCACCTGTTCAGCTTTCGTCGTTTTAAAACGGTTTACTTTCCTGACATTAGATTTCTGAAGCAGGTCAGAGAAGAAAGTGCAACCAGAAACAGACTGAAGCAATGGTTGATACTGGCTGCCAGAATGCTGGCCGTTTTCTTTCTTGTCATGGCATTTGCCCAGCCTTTTCTGCCCGGAGCAGAAAAGGCGGTAACCGGCAGCTCACATGCTGTGAGTGTCTATGTGGACAATTCCTTTAGTATGGAAGCGGAGCATGACGGGCTCTCATTACTGGAAGCAGCCCGGCAGCAGGCCCGGGCCGTGGTAAATGCATATGGTCTTGATGATCGTTTTCAGATTTTGAGTAATACACCAGATGCCCTGTCTCAGCAATGGCTTTCTAAAGAAGAGGCCCTGGATGTAATAGGGCTGATCGAAACCGGTCCGGAAGTACAGACCATTTCAGAGGTGACGGTGCAGCAATTCAATATGCTGAGACGGGCCGGAGATGCTGAACCTGCCGCATTTTTGATCAGCGATTTTCAACGGTCAACAACCGATGCAATCTCTGATACCTCCTATGCAGTTACCTGCATTCATCTTGGCAGCAGATCTGTTGCCAACCTGGCTGTTGACAGCGCATGGTGGGAATCGCCGGTCCAGGTTAACGGAGAACAAAGTACCCTCCTCTATCAGGTGACCAATTACGGCGATGAAGACAGGAAGAATATGGGGGTGACCCTGCGGATTGATGGGCAGGTAAAAGGAGTAGAGACCATTGACGTGCGTGGAGGTGAAACCATTCGCGACAGCATTTCTTTTTTGGTTCAGGGAACAGGCTGGCAGGAACTGGAACTGAGTGTGGAAGACTATCCTGTCAATTTTGATGACAGGTTGTATCTCAGCTTTCGCCCTGTAACCAGGGTGCGTGTCACAGAGATCGGATTTGGTAGTACAGACAGAATACTGCCTGGAATCTTCAGCAATGCCCTGTTCAGTTTTGCATCTGTACCTGCAGGAAATATAGACTATAACAGACTGGCTGATAATGATCTGATCATACTGCATGAACTGGATGACCTGTCGTCGGGTTTGCAAAGCAGTCTGGAAAAAGCCCTGCGTGCCGGAACTTCCTTGTTGCTGATACCCGGGTCAACGATGAACCTGCAGGCAGTGAACAGTTTTCTGGCGCCAATGGGTGCGGTAGCCCTGGAGCCCTTTTCAGGAAAACGACAGGCCTCTTCCGTCAACCTGCAACATGCCATATTTGACGGGGTCTTTGACCGTGTGCCAAAGAATCTTGCCCTGCCGTTTCAGCAAAATGGCTGGGCGATCAAACCATCAGTACGTTCTGACGGTGAGTCAGTCATTTCATTTGCAGATGGAACCCCCATGGTGTATTCCATGCCGGCGGGTTCCGGAACTTTGTACCTGCTCGGAACACCGCTGGATCAGGCGCATACAGACCTGCCCGGTCAGGGCGCCATATTTGTTCCGATGATCTACCGGATGGCATTACTGAGCAAAGGATATCAGATTCCCTATCTCATTGCCGGAAGAGAGCAATGGGTTTCACTTGCTGCCAATGGAAGTGCTGCAGAAGAAACTGTGGCAACTGTTTCAGGTAACGGAGAGGAATTCATCGCTGCAGTCAGACAGTTGCAGGATCATACCGAGATCAGTCTATACCCGTATGCCCGCGAAGCCGGATTTTATAAAGTGTCAGCTGATTCGGTCAGCAAGGTCATTGCGCTGAACGCCGACAGAAGAGAAAGCCAACTGGAATGCTTGTCTGTTAACGAACTAAAAGAACTGGGAAATGACAGGCTTGCGGTGCTGGAAGGCAGTGAGCGTTTCGTTGCTGATTCTGTACTGCGACTGCGGGACGGCCGACAGTTGTGGAAAATTTGCGTTATTTTAGCGCTGTTAGCCCTGGCATCAGAGATACTGCTGCTGCGTTTTCTGCCAGTGTAAAAAACATCGCATGCAACTGCTAATTCAGCGTATCCGCATCGTTGACCCAGCTTCCCCTCATCATTTTTCTGTTCGTGATATACGCATCAGCAACGGGATCATTACAGCAATATCTGAAAAGCTCCATGCAGAAGAGGGAGAAACATTATGGCAGGCAGATGGATCATCCGTTTCTCCGGGATGGGTGGATCTTTTGGCTGCCTCCGGCGATCCCGGACAGGAATACCGGGAAGACCTGCACTCACTCGCAGCTGCTGCAGTTGCCGGAGGTTATACCGGTGTCGCTGTCATGCCCTCCACTCACCCTGCCCTGCAAACCAAGGCAGATATTGAATATGTTATTCATAAGACCGCAGGTAAAGCGGTTGAATGTTATCCGCTGGGAGCCGTTACCCGAAACAGAGATGGGAAAGAGCTGACAGAGATCTATGATATGCGCTCAGCCGGTGCCGTGGCGTTCACTGATGCTGATCTGCCTGTTGCAGATGCAGGCATCATGCTGCGCACGCTGCAATACGTCAAACAGTTTGACGGTACCATCATCAATGTACCCAGCGATCATCGGATCGTGGGAAATGCCACCATCAACGAAGGGGTCATGAGCACCCGGTTGGGCATGTATGGCATTCCTGACGTACTGGAAGAGGTGATGGTGGAAAGAGATATCCTGCTGGCCGAATATGCTGCGTCTAAGGTTCATATTACCGGTATTTCTACAGCCAGGGCATTAGACCGAATCCGTCTGGCGAAACAAAAAGGAATACAGGTTACATGTTCTGTCACACCATACCACCTCTATTTTGATGAAGAGATGCTGGGTGATTATGATACCAATTTCAAGGTCAATCCGCCTTTGCGCACCGCCAGAGATGTGGCTGCCTTAAAAGAAGGAGTGGCTGATGGTACCATTGATGCCGTGGCCAGTTTCCATATTCCATGGGATACCGACGCAAAAGCATGCGAGTTTGAATATGCCGGTTTTGGAATGGCTACACTTGAAACCTGCTTCGGGGCAGTTTGTTCTGCACTGACCGGTTATGTACCTGTTGACAAAGTCATACAACTGTTTACCTCCGGCCCTAGAAACATCCTGGGTCTGCCGCCTGTAAGCATTGCAGAAGGTCAGACAGCCAATTTGACCTTATTCAATGAAACCGATGCCTGGACCAGATCAGATTTCGTATCTAAAGGAGTCAATCAGGCTTTTGCCGGGCAACCACTTACAGGACGACCACTTGCTACCTTCTTTGCAAATCAATTCGTAACACTAATAAACAACTGATCATGGAAAACCTCGACCAGAATCAACTGACTGAAGAACAAGGCGTACCCCGTAATTCGATCGTCTGGAAGTTCGCCATCATTTTTGGCCTGATCTTTATTATATATATTATATTAAGTAATATGTTTAGAGAGCAGATGATGGAACAGAGCACCCTGGTGACCATCCTGACCGGACTGATCATGCTGGCCGGGATCATCATTACACAGATGCAGGTAAGAGACAAGTCGTTTATGGGTACCATGAATTTTTCCAAAGGTCTGGGAACAGGTATGCTGTTTACTATATACCTGACTCTGATCATTGTAGTGTTCGGCCTGTTGTTCAATACGGTCATCTTTCCTGAAACCCTGCAGGAACAGCAGCAACTTGCCATAGACCAGATGCGTGAACAGGAAATGTCGCAGGAGCAAATAGACCAGGCCATGAAATTTACCGGATTTATGTTCAAACCCGTAGGTGCTGCACTGGTTGGTCTGTTCAGTAACCTGTTCTTCGGCCTCATCCTCTCACTGATAGGAGCTGCTGTTACCAGCCGGAATAAATAGTATGCAGGTCAGTGTAGTCATCCCGCTCTTTAATGAGGAAGAGTCACTGCCTGAATTGGCAGAATGGCTGGGGCATGTGCTCGAGGGTAAAGACTGGGAAGTCATTTTTGTGGACGATGGCAGCAAAGATGGTTCCTGGAGGGTGGTGGAACAATTGCACAGACAAGAGACAAGGTTCAAAGGCATCAGATTCAGACGCAATTACGGCAAGAGTGCCGCACTCAGTCAGGGGTTCGGAATGGCGCAGGGAGATGTGGTCATTACCATGGATGCTGATCTTCAGGACAGCCCGGATGAAATACCTGAACTGATGGACATGATCAGCAAAGATGGATTTGATCTGGTCAGTGGATGGAAGAAAAAACGCTATGACCCTGTCATGAAGACCATACCATCTAAATTCTTCAATGGTGTTACCCGTATGATGAGTGGTATCAGGCTGCATGACTTTAACTGCGGGCTGAAAGCCTACAGACGCGAAGTGGTCAAGAGTATCGAAGTGTACGGAGAGATGCACCGTTATATTCCGGTAATTGCCAAGGCTGCCGGATTTAACAGGATAGGTGAGAAGGTAGTGGAACACCGTGCACGGAAATATGGCGTAACAAAATTCGGTTGGGAACGTTTTGTGAATGGATTTCTCGATCTGTTATCCATTATGTTCGTTTCCCGTTTTGGTAAAAGACCAATGCATCTGTTTGGTACAGTAGGGACACTTTCATTTTTGACAGGTGGTGTACTGACCATCTGGCTCATCGCTGTTAAGCTGATCAGATTGCATAATGGTGTACCCTTCCGGCAGGTAACAGATCAACCCCTGTTCTATGTAGCACTGGTGGCTATGATCGTTGGCGTGCAATTATTTGTTGCAGGCTTTCTGGGTGAGCTTATCTCAAGATCTTCTATAGATCGCAACAAATACCAGGTTGATCAAATATTGGATCGTCCATGAAGGTGGTCCTGCTGGGAACAGCGCATCCTTTTCGCGGAGGCCTGGCTTCCTTCAATGAAAGGCTGATACTGGAATTCATCAGGCAGGGCCACGAAGCTTCCATCAGCACTTTTACCACCCAATATCCCGGCATTCTCTTTCCCGGAACCAGCCAGTTCAGCAAGTCGCCGGCCCCCGATATTCCTATTAAGCGGGAAGTTTCCAGCATTGATCCGGTCAGCTGGTGGAAACTGGGAAGAAAACTCAAAAAGCAGAGTCCTGACATCCTGATCATCAAGTACTGGTTGCCTTTTATGGCACCATGCTTTGGTACGGTGGCTGCTATCGCACGAAAGAATAAGCATACCAAAGTGATCTGCATTGCAGATAATATCATCCCCCATGAACCGAAGTTCTATGACAGATTCTTCACCCGCTATTTTCTGAAACGCTGCGATGCATTCATCACCATGTCAAATAGTGTACTGCATGATCTGGCTGCTTTTGACAGAAAGAAACTGCGTGCTTCCAATCCACATCCTCTGTTTGACAATTTCGGAAGCAGGCTTGAAAAAACAGATGCGTGCAGATATCTGAATATTTTTCCGGATAAAAAATATATACTTTTCTTTGGTTTTATCCGCGACTACAAAGGTCTGGATCTGTTGTTGCAGGCTTTGCAGGATGAAAGACTGAGTTCCCTGCATTTGATAGTGGCCGGAGAGTTCT
>Ga0209607_1002913_pt1 | contig 13355 bp, 10 predicted proteins | sample AD_UKC117_MetaG_FD_184413 | JGI IMG/M metagenome (GOLD analysis project Ga0209607, IMG submission 184413) | Active sludge microbial communities of municipal wastewater-treating anaerobic digesters from Hong Kong - AD_UKC117_MetaG (SPAdes)... | ecosystem: Engineered > Bioreactor > Anaerobic >... | reverse complement strand
GTTGAAGCAGCCATCCTGCAGGAAGGCATCCTCCTTCAGCGTGCCGCGCAATTCCATGATGAAGGTGTGGATGTCGAGGTCCTCATGAAGGCAGTCCACCGCTTCTGCGAACAGCTCGCGGTTGGCATCGAGATAAGCGAGATCGCCAGGGCTCTTCTGCATGAAGTTCTCGGTGACCCAGTACTTTCCGAAAATGCCCTGCGCGCCTTTCAGCCCCATCAGCGCGAGCCGCGCGCCGGTCACACTGGTCAGTGTCTGCTCGATATGCCGCGCGAACCAGTCGGGACGGATTTCGCCCATCGGATCATGGTTGAAGCAGCAATTCGCCAGAACGGTCAGGCCGACCTTCGGATTGGCCGCAAGCCTGTAGCCGAACGTGTTCGACGTTCCCATACAGACCAGCACGGCACTGTCATGGCCGAGCCCGTTCAGGAACTCGCCAATAAGCCCCACTTGCCCCTCGATATCGGCGAGGGGCGGACATTTGCCATATCCGGGGCGCCGCACACCGAAGACAAGATATCCGTATGCCCGGGCCAGGGCGCAGAAATCAGGAGACGGCCACCCCGGATATTCAAGGGATTGCAGCACCACCAACGGGCGCAGCCCTTCGTCTTCCTCTCCTCCCACCAGGAACTCGAACCAATGGGCACCCAGCTGGAATATCCGGATTTCACGCCCGAATGCATCTCTGGACGGGCCTCTGGGAGGCGTAACATTGTCCATTTACCGAGATCTCCGCATGCCCATAGAAGCCCACAATCACCGGGCGCAATTTTCAGTTTTACGTCTACAACTGCAGTGGCAACAAAAATGAAATGCCGTCATTCGATTTGACCTGCAACGCTTCTAAATATGCGGGATCATGCACTCGAAAAATTCAACTGCAGACTGGTAGATCACCTGCGTATCTCCGGCAGAAAGGTAGGCTGCTGGCGGCAGACCCAGCCTTCCCGCTTCAGAATCGACACCCTGCTTCCAGGAAGCATTCGTCTCAAGACCTGAGACAGTTATCGCCGGCACGTCCCGGAACAGGCCATCCACAAGGAACGGATCGCGGATCAACGAAGCGGCGAGTTCCGCCATGAAGGTCGGCACATCGAGGCGTGCCTGCATCATTCCGATGGCCTCACGAACCAGTTCCGGATTTTCCCGGAGGAAGGTGAGATCGCCGGAACTCTTGCTCCACATGTTCTCATGGACCCATGTCGAGCCAAAAATACCCCAGGAACTCTTCAGGGACATCAGCGAAAGACGCGCGCCCGCCGGCTTTGTGAGGGCCTGCTCGAGCGTCCGCGCGAACCAGTCCGGCTGGAACTCCGCCAGCTGGTCGTAGTTGAAGCCGCAATTGGCGAAAACGGACAGGGCGATCCGCGGGTTGCCGGAAACAGCGAGGCGGTGCCCAATCGGATTCGCGGTGCCCTTCGAGACGACGATCGCGTCATGGATATCTTCCGCATCCAGAAGTTGCGCGACGAGACTGGCCTGGTCGTCCATGTCGGCGAGCGGCGGATTCGCGCCGAAACCCGGGCGGCGGACTGTCACGATCCGGAACCCCGCCGCTGCTGCCAGTTCGCAAAACCCCACCGGAGGCCACCCCGGATATTCCAGCGATTGCAGGATAACGATCGGACGTAGTTCCGGTTCGCCGCAGACCATGTACTCGAGCGAGTGGGCGTCGTTCTGGAAGCGTCTCACGTCACGGCCGAAAGGATCTTCGGAACTGGGCCAGCGGGGGAAGCCCTGACCATCATTCGCCGATCTGAAGCGTTTCCGATTTGGCATTCCATCATTCCGAAACTGCCGGAAGTGGCCGGCGAATCGCGAAATACTAACGGCGAACGAATGCGGCTCCAGACCGCGCCTCATCACATTTTCATCACCTGCCGGAGCCTGCCTGTCTGTCAGGCAGCGCTCCCAGGATCATGCTACTCCGCCCCGGCACCGACCGGCTCATGGATCTCGGGCACGTCGGCGAAGGGTCGGATACCGAACGATGGGTAGATTTCGCTCGGGAAGTAGACCGTATCCCCCTTCGAGACGAGCCGGATCGTCTTGATCGCCTTCAGGTCCTCGACCGGATTGCCGGGCACGAGCAGGAAGTCCGCCTTCTTGCCGGGCTCAATGGAGCCGAGCTCGCCGCCAAGGTCCATGTACTCGGCCTCTTCCAGTGTCGCGCGGGCGAGAATGTCCGCCGGGGTGAAGCCGACATTCTGGTAGAGCTCCAACTCGCGATGCAGGGTCAGCGCGCCGCCCATATCGGTGCCGAAGACGATGAAGATGCCGCGATCCTTCATCCGTTGGATGGTGCCGGTGATCTGGTCAAAGGCGCCCTTGTAGGCCGCGTCCTCCTCGGGACTGCCGATCGCCGACCATGCGGCCTTGGCCTGACGCTGCACGCTGACCGGCATATGGTCGACATAGTCCGCCATGCCGGCCTGCGTCTCACCGTTGCGGGAAAGGAGCAGCGCCTCGTGGATCGCGTAGGTCGGGTCGATGGCGACGCCCTTCTTGACCATGAGATCAATCGTGTGGGTGACCGCAGGCCCGTCCAGGTCGAGCCCCGGCAGGCGCTGCAGGGCGGTCAGGCGCAGGAGGGTGCGGGTGTCTTCGCCCTGCGCAAGGACCCAGCCCAGCATGACCTGGTTGATATGGGTCATCTCGTCATAGCCGGCCTCGATCATGTGGTCGGCATCGGTGAAGGCCGGGACGTGGCCGGTGACCCGAAGGCCGCGTTCATGTGCCCGCTTCACGACGGCCGGCACCCAGGCCGGGTTCATCGAGTTGTAGACCTTGATCTCCCAGAAATCGCCCTGGTCGGCATACCAGTCGACTGCGGCGACGGCCTCTTCCTCGCTGGTGACGAGAATGCCGTTGTTCGAATTGAACGGGCTCTTGCCCTCGATGAAGCCGGAGCGGACGATGCGCGGGCCGGCCAGCGTGCCGGCCTGAATCTTGCCGATCAGCTCGCTGAGGACGGCATTGTCGTTGCCCATGTCGCGCATCAGGGTGACGCCGGCGGCGATGTTCTTCAGGGCTCCGTCCTGGCTGACATGGCCGTGCATGTCGATCAGGCCCGGCACGAGCGTCCCGCCCTGCCCGTCGATCACGTAGGCACCGTCAGGCGCGCCCGAAGTGCTCACCGCGGTGATCGTATCGCCGGTGACGGTGACCGTGGAAGGTGCCGTCAGCGCCTTTGCCTTCGGATCGAAGATGCGCACATTGGTGATCGCCAGCGGCGCGTCGAACCTGTGGGCCGTAGCGGCCTGGATGGCTTCCAGCCGTTCGGTCGAGAGGCGTGCGGCGAAATCCGTCAGCTGGTCCTCGGCGGCTTCATAGCCTTCGCGAACGAGGACGAAGCGCGGGGAGATGACCGCGAAGAGGTTGCCGCCTGCTTCAGCGAGGAAATAGGTCGGGTCGACATCGTCGCCGACGAGGGCGTAGGCCGTGGTCTCGACCGGGCCGCCGGCACCGTCGACCGTGACCGGTTCCAGCGCGTCGAGCGTCAGTTCGCCCGCGGGCCAGGCCGGGAGCTTGTGGTCCGCATCTGCCAGCAGTGCCTTGGCATAGATGGCAAGCGCATAGGGCGAGCCGTTCTGCGGGATGTAGAGGGCGGGTTCGGTGCGGGGCGCGCTGCCGGGACCGGTCGTGTCGATCCAGCTGGCGACGCCGTCCTTCAGGGTGAAGGACTCGTGGACCTTGTTGCCGAACGTGGTCGCCCCGTCGACCTGCCAGCCGACCGGCAGGCCGTCCGGGCCGAGCGTGATCGTCTCGGCCAGCGTCGGGCCGCGGCCGTTGTTGCGGTATTCGTAGTCGACGGTGACCGTGTCGCCTTCGGTCGTGGCGACCATCTGGCCGAGCGTCGTGCCGAAGAGACGGGCCGACCAGGTTTCGGTGAGGGGAGCAGCGGCTTCGGGCGTGGGCGCGGGCTCGGCCGCGTCGTGCGTACAGGCCCCAAGCAGGATCAGCGCGCCGAGCGCCGTGCAGCCAAACCGGTTGAACATGTATGCCTCCTCCGCGTCCGCCCCGGCCGGGACGATTCCGGACGCATTGGTGGCACAGCGAAGGCGCAGAGGAAACCTTTGGGGCGCGCGCAATGTCAGCACCAGCACGTGCGACGCCCGTGAAGGCGCCGTGGGGTGGTTTCAGGTTTTCGGGAGCAGATTGCGGCCTAGGAGGCCGGGATCGGCAGGCCAACAGATGCCCGGAGACATGCCCGAACACGCGCCGGAATTGCCCGAATAGTTCGGGCATGTTGCGCATAGCGTCGGGAAGCATCAGTTCGCCGCTGAGGGCGGCCGCGACGCGCTTGCTTTCGTGGAGCGCGGGATTGACCCATGCAGGCGCTTCGGTCTGCCCCGGCACCCACTCGATGCCGGCGAGGAAAACGCGGCCGTACGGCGTCACGCTCCAGTGGTATTGTGTGCCCTTTCCTCATGTGGCCCGCACATAGGCGCGCAGCGCCAGGATCTGGACCCAGATGAGGGGCCAGATCACGGCGAGATGCACAGGGAATCCGGCAGGTGGATGGAGCAGCGACATGCCCGTATCATACGTCCGGATACGGAAGTGTCGGACAAGTTTGTTGCGATGGCAATGAGGGCGGCAGAACAGGCGGTCCCTGCCGTCGGACAAGCGTCGTCAGCTTCAAGTCAGGAAGCAGGTCTAGACGTTCCTGTGAGGGCGAAAGGACATCCAGTCATGCAAAGAACGATTCTGACGGCCATCATCTTCTGTCTCGGTGCGGGCCCAGCCAGCGCCAGCCCGGAGTCCGAGAGCCATGTGAGGGGCTTCATCGAACAGATGCACAACGGCGCCCGGGGGCACGAGGCGGCCTTCATCGTCGATGAAGTGGACATGCCGCGCGTGTCGAAATTCGTGCTTGGAAAGTATGGCCGCGAGGCCTCGGCCGACGACCTCAACCTGTTCGCCACGCGGCTGGACAGTTTCATGCGCAACTTCCTCGCGTCCCGGTCGGACGAATTGTCCGATTCCGATGTGGAAGTCCTCTCCTCGGTGGATCGGACGCCGACCGACTCCATCGTGACGACGCGCGTTTCGTCGCCGACCCGCGAGCCGATGATCATGCGCTGGCGCGTACTGATGCGGGACGGCGACTGGCGGCTGGTCGATGTCGAGGTCCACGGCCTGTGGCTGGCGATCGAACAGCGCGCGCAAGTGGTCAGCCTGCTGGACAAGAACGGTGCGCGCATAAGGGATGTCTATCCGTCGGAGAGCGCGGACCCCGCCGCCGGTGAATAGGCGCGAGCGCCCACCCGCCTGCCCCTGCGCGGGCGCCTACCGGCTCTGCTTCAATCCGCCTTATGACTGCCCGCTGAAGACCGGACCGAATCCAGCTGCTTCATCGATGAAATGTGGATCAGCGCAAACAGAAACGCCCCAACCGGCAGACCCACCAGAGCCGCAGGCGACGGATACACCGCCGCGCCGGTGAACAGCCATTTCGCCAGCAGGAAGCCGCCGAAGAGATAGACCAGAAGGCCGCCGGCCAGCACGAACGCGTAGCGGCGATAGCGGCCTTCCCTTGAAAAGAGCGGTGCGAGCATCGGCCGGTTCCTACGTGAACTGAGGTTTCAGGACCGCGAGGCCCACGACCAAGAGGCCGAAGAACATGATCGGCCAGGTGACGGTGACGAGGAAGCGCCAGTGCAGGCGGATATTGCGCTCATACTCGTCCATGTCGCCGGCGAGGCGGTGGCGCTTCTTGCTGCCCCGGAAATGCGAGAGGTGGTAATCCGCGATCTCGATGGGCAGGAAGATGCCGAACACGATCAGCATCTTCAGCACGAACCAGTCGCTGTTTGCGCCGTAGCCGGACAGAACCCACAGGATCGGGCCGGTGATCATGATGACCGGAAAGGCGATATGTTCGAGGATCACGCCGCGGTCGAACCGTTCCATGGCGAGGTTGCGCATGGCGATGGTCTGCGTGTCCGACGGCGCAGCGATCCACGCCTTGAAGGCGGGCACGAGATAGTTCTGGTAGCCGACCGCGGTGCTGAACAGCCAGACCATCACGGCCAGCATGTGCACGAGCTTGATCTGCATGTACCAGGGCGCTAGCGCGTCCAGCATGATGCGACCCCCCCTCCCTCAGCCCCCTGCTTTGGAGGGCCTCACAGAGGGTGAGTACAATCCTATCCGCTGGAGAAAGAAAGAGGATTGTTAGAAGCGCTTGCCGAATTCCTAGAGCGGAATGTTGTCGTGCTTCTTCCAGGGGTTTTCGAGCTGCTTGTTCTTCAAGCTACGGAGGGCTTTCGCGACGCGGCGGCGGGTTGAGTGCGGCATGATGATGTCGTCGATGTAACCTTTGCGCGCAGCCACGTAGGGATTGGCGAAGTTGTCTTCGTACATCTTCGTATGCTCGGCGATTTTCGCGGCGTCGCCAATATCTTTCCGGAAGATGATTTCCACCGCGCCCTTCGCACCCATCACGGCGATCTCGGCCGTCGGCCAGGCATAGTTCACGTCGCCGCGCAGGTGTTTCGAGCTCATCACGTCATACGCGCCGCCATAGGCCTTCCGTGTAATGACGGTGACTTTCGGAACCGTCGCCTCGGCATAGGCGAACAGGAGTTTCGCGCCGTGCTTGATGAGGCCGCCATATTCCTGCTTGGTGCCCGGCATGAAGCCCGGCACGTCGACGAAGGTGACGATCGGGATGTTGAAGCAGTCGCAGAAGCGGACGAAACGCGCAGCCTTGCGGGAGGCGTCGATGTCGAGAACGCCGGCGAGCGTCATCGGCTGGTTCGCCACGAAGCCGACGGTCGAGCCCTCGATGCGGCCGAAGCCGCAGAGGATGTTGGCGCCGAACTTGGGGCTGATCTCGAAGAAGTCGCCTTCGTCGGCCACTTTCTCGATAAGCTCGCGCATGTCGTAGGGCGAGTTCGGGTTCGGCGGCACCAGCGTGTCGAGGCTGTCGTCGGTGCGCTCGATCGTGTCGAACACGTCGCGGACCGGCGGGTCTTCGCGGTTGGAGAGCGGCAGGTAGTCGAACAGGCGGCGCATCTGGACGAGGGCCTCGATGTCGTTCTCGAAGGCGCCGTCGACCACACCGGACTTGGCGGCATGGACCGAAGCCCCGCCGAGCGTCTCGTGAGTGACTTCCTCATTGGTGACGGTTTTCACGACGTCCGGGCCGGTGACGTACATGTAGGACGTGTCCTTCACCATGAAGATGAAGTCGGTCATGGCCGGGGAATAGACGTCGCCGCCGGCGCAGGGGCCCATGATGACCGAGATCTGCGGGATGACGCCGGAGGAGAGCACGTTCTCCATGAAGATGTCGGCATAGCCGGCGAGGCTGTCGACGCCCTCCTGGATGCGCGCGCCGCCGGCATCGAAAATGCCGATCACGGGCGCGCCGTTGCGGGCGGCGGCCTTCTGGACCTTGACGATCTTGTCGGCATGGGCGCGGGAGAGCGAGCCGCCGAACACTGTGAAATCCTTGGAGAAAACATAGACGAGGCGGCCATTGATCGTGCCCTGGCCGGTGACGACGCCGTCGCCGGGGATGCGCTGGGCGTCCATGCCGAAATCGCTGCAGCGGTGTTCGACGAACATGTCGAACTCCTCGAAGCTGCCTTCATCGAGCAGGCAGGCGATCCGCTCGCGGGCGGTCAGCTTGCCCTTGGCATGCTGGGACTCGATCCGCTTGGCCCCACCGCCCTGACGGGCCTCTTCCCGCTTCTGCTCCAGCGCTTCGATCACGTCTTTCATGGGCCACTCCAAGCCGGTCCTACCTGATTACGGACCTGCTTATACGGCGCGCCGGCAAAGGCAAGTGTCAGGACAGCCTGCCCACGCGGCAAAAGGAAACGCCCCGGATGTGCGGTCCGGGGCGCCCTTTCCTTGTTTTTGCTGCCGTTCTGGCGGCGGGAAGCCTGTTCAGACCCTAGCGGCGGTAATCGTAGCCGCGGTCGGAATAGCGCGGGCCGCCGCCCGGCCGCGGCAGGCCGTCGATGTCGGTGACGCGGCCATGACGGACAGTGCAGCTGACGCTGCGCTCGAACTCATGGCGGCGGCCTTCGAACTCGACCTCGCGGAAGCGGACCTCGTACCCGGCGCGGCCGATCGGCTGGGCCCAGGCCCGGCTGTCGAAGTCGACATCCCGGAAGCCCATGCGGCGGGCTTCATACCGGATGCTGGAGCGGCAGGCCTGGATGGCCTCGCGGCTGAGGCGGTCGACTTCGTTCATCCGGTAGTCCCGGTCACCGCGATAGCCGTAGCCGGCCGGGCGATAGTCGCGTCCGTCGGTGCCGACCTGGATGAACAGGGCGGAGTTGTCGCCGACTTTCGTGGCGAAGGTTGCCTTGGCAGCCGGTGCATCCGCAGCGGCCGGGAGAGCGAAGAGTGCCGACGCAGCAAGGGCAACGGCGGCCACTCCAGAAGTCATGATGCGGTTCATCATGGCTGCAGAAAAACACGCGTCTCCGGAACCCATCCTGAAGCACGCGTTCATTCAGCGTTGTTCAACCGCTTTTGTCGAATTCGGCTTTCGGGACATGGAAAAGCAGGCAGACTCCCCCCCTAGGGGAAAAGCGCATGCAAAATCCTGCCAAGAACTGCATTTTTGCCTTTCATTCCAATAATTAAGGTGACGTGGAACTATCATCCGGGCATGCGTCTGGATTAAATCGACAATCCAGAACGGATGGTGGGAGCCATGAGCAAATCTGTGGCCTGGAAACTGACGGCTGCGTCATTGGCAGTCTTGATGACCGCATGCGGAGGAGGCGGTGGTGGCGGCGGTGACTCCGGCGGCGTGCCAATTCCTGTTCCGCCACCGCCTCCCCCGCCGCCGTCGCCGCCGCCTCCCCCACCGCCGCCGCCCCCACCGCCGGCAACACAGGGAGACTCCGGATTCGCGACGCCTCAACGCACCTCGCGTTTCCTGACCCAGGCCACGTTTGGCCCGACCACGGAAGAAATCAATCGCCTGTCCGGAACAAGCGCCTCGCAGTGGCTGGTTCAGGAATTCGCCAAGCCGGCGAGCCTGAATCTCAACTGGGTCATCAATTTCATCGACAAGCCCGGCTCCCGCACCGTTGACGGCATCATCAACGAGGTTGGCGATGCGGCAACAACGCATTCCTTCTGGATCAACTCAATCACGGGCGATGACCAGCTTCGCCAGCGCACCGCGTTCGCCCTGTCCCAGATCATCGTCGTATCCCACCACAACACGGCCGCCGCGACCTTCCTGCGTCCGCGCGCCGTCGCGTATTATCAGGATGTCCTGACGCGGAACGCTTTTGGCAATTACCGAGACCTGCTTGAGGAAATCACCTACTCGCCGGCGATGGGCTTTTACCTCACCTATTACCAGAACAGGAAAGAAGACCCCGCCACGCACCGCATGCCGGACGAGAACTATGCACGCGAAATCATGCAGCTGTTCACGATCGGCCTGAATGAGCTGAACCATGACGGCACCCCGAAGACCGACATCAACGGCGCGACCATTCCCACCTTCGACAATTCCGATGTCACGGGACTGGCCAAGGTGTTCACGGGGCTGAGCCTCGCCAGCAACGACTTCCTGGACGCACCCGGAACGCTTCCGGAAAGCCTCCAGTCCACGCCCATGAACATGTTTCAGGAGTATCATTCCACGTCCGAGAAATCCTTCCTCGGCACAACGATCCCGGCCGGCACCGGCGGCAGGGAAAGCATCGACATTGCTCTGGACACACTGTTCCAGCACCCCAATCTCGGCCCCTTCCTCAGCCGGCAGATGATCCAGAGGTTCGTCACCTCCAACCCCTCGCCGGCCTATGTCGACCGTGTGGCAACGGCGTTCGAGACCGGCCGGTACACCCTGCCGGACGGGACGATCGTCGGCGACGGCCGGCGCGGTTCACTCGAAGCGATGATTGCGGCCATTCTCATGGATGCCGAGGCGCGTTCGGACGATACGCTGAGCTACACCAATTTCGGCAAGGTGCGCGAACCCGCACTCCGCTTTACCGACTGGGCCCGCGCCTTCGACGCCTCGACAGTGACGCCCGACATCGCGTTCTACCCCTACTACCCGTCCGTCAATGAGCCGATCGGTCAGTGGCCATATGAGTCCCCGTCGGTGTTCAACTTCTACCGCCCCGGCTTCGTGGCCCCGGGTAGCAGCACGGGCGCTGCCGGCATGACCGTCCCGGAACTCCAGATCACGAACAGTTCCACCATGGTCGCCTACGCGAACTTCATCGGGTTCTTCGCCTTCGAAGACGCGTTGCAGTTCGGAAACGCGGCACAGAAGACGAGCTTCATTCCCGACTATTCGGACGAACTTCCCCTGGCGAGCAATCCGTCCGCCCTGGTCGATCACCTGGATCTGCTTCTGACGGCGGGCACGCTCTCTGCGGAAACCCGCAGCACGATCATCCAGACGCTGGACGCCATACCGCTAACGAGTGAAGGGGGTGGAAGTTATGACGGGCCGCGAACCCGGGTCCACACCGCCATTCTGATGGTCATGACGTCCCCCGACTACATTGTGCAGCGTTAGGAGGAAACAATGAGCATTTCCCGCAGACACCTGCTCAAAGGCATCGGCGCAACCGCCCTCAGTGCGGCAACCCTCAGTACGCTGAGCCAGGCGCTCAACGGTTTCCAGTCGGCCAATGCCGCCGTGGTGACGGGCTACAAGGCCCTGGTGTGCATTTTCCTGTATGGCGGTTGCGATACACATGATGTGCTGCTGCCCTACGACCAGACCTCGTACAACAAGTTCGTCAACATTCGCTCCTCCATGCTCGGCGCGTATAATGGCGCGCGCGACCGCACCAGGCTGCTCGCGCTGACACCGACCAATTCTGCAGACTTCGGCGGACGCCAGTTCGCCCTGCCGCCGGAAATGCCCGGCCTGCACGGCCTCTTCCAGGCCGGTAACGCCGCGATCGTGGCCAATACCGGCCCCCTCATCAAGCCACTGAACCGGACCCAGTGGGAACAGCAGACGGTGCCGGTGCCGAAGCAACTTTTCTCCCACAACGACCAGCAGTCGACCTGGGTTGCCAGCGCGCCGGAAGGCGCACAGTTCGGATGGGGCGGCCGGTTTGGCGACGCTGTCGTTGTGTCCGGTGCAAACAACAACCGCGAATTCACGACGATCACAACCAGCGAGAACGATCTGTTCCTGACGGGCGCGAATGTCCTGCCCTACCAGGTCGGGTTGAAGGGAACGTCCGAGATCAATGCGCTGACCGAGTTCACCGATCCGGCCATATCGAACCTTCTGCGGCGCCATTTCGCCGCGATGGATTTCCGGCGCAACAATCTGATCGAAACGGATGTCGCGCGGATTGCCGAGAAATCGGTTGTCCTGAACGAAGCCTACAATGACGCGCTGGCCAACCTCATTCCGCTGAACACGGATTTTCCGCCATCCTATCTGGGATCCCAAATGCAGGCGATTGCCAATGCCATCGCGATCCGGGACAACCTGTCGGTCCGCCGCCAGGTGTTCTTCGCCTCTATCGGCGGGTTCGACACGCATTCCGGCCAGGCCAGAGAATTGCCGGCACTCTTGGCCGACCTGGATGCGACCATCTCGGCGTTCTACGCGGCCATGGGCGAACTCGGCTTGGCCGATTCCGTCACCCTCTTCACCGCTTCGGATTTTGGCCGCACGCTCGCCCCCAACGGCGATGGCACCGATCATGGATGGGGCTCCCACCATTTCGTTGTCGGCAAGGCCGTGCAGGGGCAGAAGATCTACGGACAGGTGCCGCAGCCGGAATTCGGGCACGCCCAGGACGCGGGCAACGGCCGGCTCATCCCGACGACCTCGGTCGAGCAGTTTGCCGAACCGCTGGGCCGTTGGTTTGGGCTGAACGATGCGGAAATCGCGACCGCGCTTCCGAACCTCAGCAGCTTCAACACCGCCAGTGCCGTGCAGCAGATCATGAAGGCGAGCGCCTGACGACGCCCGCCCCTCACGGGTCAGAGCAGGTAATGATCGCCTGAGGCGCGCACGGTGACTTCGCCGACGGAAACGCCCCAGGGCTGGTCAATCGCGTGCAGGACCTCAGCGGCGATGAAGGCCGGGTCGAGCACGAGATAGCCGATCTGTTCCGGGTCGAGGGCTTCGCGGTCGAGCGTGCCGGTACGCAGGGCTTCCAGCGCGGCGCCGAATTCCAGGATGTTTTGCCCAACGATACCGACGACGGCGGCGGGGTTGATCACGCCCGAGCCGAGGCCGGTCCCCGGCACGCCGGTCGGCTTCACGATGGTGACCTTAATCTTGCCGCGCGATTCCATGCGCAGCGACTCCGACAGGAAGTTCACCGCCGCCTTGGTCGCGCCGTAGACGCCCGCGCCGACGACCGGGAAGTTGCCGTAGATGGACGAGATGTTGATCACGTGGCCGCGGCCCTGTTTCATCATCTGGTCGTGCACGGCGACCATGCCGTTCAGGACACCGCGGAAGTTGATGTCGATGCAGCGGTGCCAGGCGCTCATCGCGTCCTTGTGGTCGGCAAAGAAGGCCAGCGGCATGATGCCGGCATTGTTGATCATGACATCGATGGCTCCAAAACTGTCCACCGCCGTCGCGGCCAGCGCGGCCATGTCCTCGGCGGAGGTGACGTCTGCTCGCGTGGCAACCGCTTCGCCGCCGGCAGCCTTGACCAGATCTGCGGTCTCCTGCGCGGCCTGTTCGTTGATGTCGGCGCAAACCATCTTCGCGCCGCGCGCCGCCGCCTGCTGGGAGATCAGGCGGCCGAAGCCCCCGCCCCCGCCGGTGACCACGATAACCTTGCCTTTCACATGATCCGTATCGGCCATGTCTTCCTCCCGTTTTTGTTATGATCTAGCCGGCCAGGCCCTTCATCCAGACGCCGAGCGCTTTGGCTTCCTTGCGGCGGGCTTCGGTGGCCGCCTTGGCCTCCTCGTCCTCGCCCCATTGTTCGATCTGCCAGGCCTCGTCGATGCGCGAGACTTCGAAGGCGTTCTCGGCCGTCATCTGTTCCTCGGCGACTGCCAGCGCGAGCAGCGCGGAGCCGAATAGTCCGCAGGCAAACAGAGTGCCGGTGAGCCGGAAATCGTCCATCGAGAGCGCAACCTCCCGCGCGGCTTCCAGCGAGGCGTCGGGCTGCGGCGAGGCGAGCACGCCCTCGACCGGCACGAGCAGGATGCCCAGTTCGCGGCCGGCCCAGTCGCGCACCGGACGCCAGTATGCCTCCTCGCGCTCGGCCAGTTCCTCGGGCCCTTCCGCGATGTGGCAGAGCAGGTCGGTCTCGCAATAGCGGGCGAGCTCGTCAGCCATCTCCTCGCGCACGTCCGGCGTACGGTCGATGGCGACATTGGCGAGGCGGGTCAGGTGCATGGCCATCAGG
>Ga0209607_1002904_pt1 | contig 13379 bp, 9 predicted proteins | sample AD_UKC117_MetaG_FD_184413 | JGI IMG/M metagenome (GOLD analysis project Ga0209607, IMG submission 184413) | Active sludge microbial communities of municipal wastewater-treating anaerobic digesters from Hong Kong - AD_UKC117_MetaG (SPAdes)... | ecosystem: Engineered > Bioreactor > Anaerobic >... | reverse complement strand
TTTATGAAAACGACCTGGCTTATAAAAAAAGCGCGGCTGTAAACTGGTGCCCTTCCTGCCAGACTGTACTTGCCAATGAGCAAGTAGTGGACGGAGCCTGCGAGCGCTGTGAAACCGTCGTGGAAAAGAAAAAGCTCAGCCAATGGTTTTTCAAAATAACCGATTATGCGCAAAGACTGCTTGATAATTTGGAAGTGCTGCCGGGATGGCCGGAAAAGGTTAAAACAATGCAGCGCAACTGGATCGGCCGCAGTGAAGGCTGTGAATTCGATCTGGCCATCGAAGGCCGGGAAGAAAAAATGACGGTTTTCACCACCCGTCCGGATACGGTCTTTGGTGTAACATATATGGTTCTGTCCCCCGAACATCCGCTGGTAGATATTATTTCTGCCGGAACTGAACAGGAGGCAGCAGTCAAAGAATTTGTGCACCGCATGCAGTTTATCAGCGATGTGGCCCGCACCTCTACAGATACAGAAAAAGAAGGGGTCTTTACCGGGGCTTATGCCATCAACCCCATGAACAATGAAAGAATTCCCATTTGGATTGCCAATTATGTATTAATGGACTACGGCACCGGCGCCATCATGGCTGTTCCGGCGCATGATGAACGTGACTTTGATTTTGCCCGTAAATACAATATCCCCATCCGGATCGTAATCAAAAGCGAAGATTCACCGGCTGATGACAGCCAAATGACTGAAGCCTATACCGGCTCGGGCAAAATGGTCAATTCCGGTGAATATGACGGACTTGCCTATGAAGAAGGCAAGAAAAAAATCACCGCATATATGGAATCCATTGGAATCGGTAAAGCTACCATCAACTTCCGTCTGCGCGACTGGCTGATCTCCCGCCAGCGCTATTGGGGTGCACCTATCCCCATAATTTATTGTGATGATTGCGGTGCATTGCCGGTACCTGAAAAAGATCTGCCGGTCTTGCTGCCTGAAAACGTAGCTTTCAAGCCCAGCGGCGAATCACCGCTGACCTATGTGCAGAGTTTTTATGAAACCGTATGTCCCTGCTGCGGCAAGCCCGCCCGCCGGGAAACCGATACCATGGATACGTTTGTTTGTTCATCGTGGTATTTTGCCCGTTACTGTGATCCGCACAATTCTGAACTGCCATTTGCCAAAGACAAAACCGATTACTGGATGGCAGTCGATCAATATATCGGCGGCGTTGAACATGCCATACTGCACTTGATGTATGCACGCTTCTTCACCATGTTCTTACATGACATTAAAATGCTTTCCGTTGAGGAGCCCTTTACCAACCTGTTGACCCAGGGCATGGTTCTGAAAGACGGCAGTAAAATGTCAAAAACCAAAGGCAATGTAGTAAGTCCCGAAGAAATCATCAAAACCTACGGTGCTGATACGGCACGTCTTTTCATTCTCTTCGCTGCACCTCCGGAAAGAGATCTGGAATGGAGCGACCAGGGCGTGGAAGGATCTTACCGTTTCCTCAACCGCGTCTGGCGCATCGTAACCGAATGCATGGAGATGATTCAGGATGTGAATCTGCCGGAAACCTTTGCCGAACTTGATCCCGAGGCGCGGGAGTTAAGATACCGCACCCATGCAGCCATAAAAAAAGTGTCCGAAGATGTTGGAGAACGTTTCAACTTCAATACCGCCATCAGTGCCATCATGGAACTAAGCAACAGTATAAACAGCTATCGCAATCAGGACGAATTGGATCTCCCGGTCCTCAAAGAAGCAATTGAAGCGATGCTGCTGCTCTTAAGTCCGTTCTCCCCGCACATAGCAGAAGAACTGTGGCAATATTGCGGTCACCAGACCAGCATTTACAGTCAGTCATGGCCCGAATGGGATGAAAGCGCTCTGGTCAAGGATGAAGTGGAAATCGCATTGCAGGTTCTGGGCAAGGTTCGTGACAGAGTCATGGTCCCCAGCGAAATCAGCAAAGAAGAGCTGGAGAAAATCGCCCTGGCCAACGAGCGGGTCCAGGAATTCAGCCAGAGTAAGCAGGTCGTAAAAGTAATTGTGGTACCGGGGAAACTGGTTAATGTGGTAGTGAGATAAGCCGCACCGGCGTATCAACTTTTTAAATTGTCAAGGCCTTCTGATTCGTAATAGATCAGAAGGCCTTTGTGTTTTTATCTCATTTCTTCTTTTTAACCAGTATCCGCTGGACTTTTGAAGAATTAAAAACGTCGTTTAAAAAACAATCAACTTCATGCCGTATAAGTATTTTTAACTGAACGCTGTTTTAATCCTGTTTACCCTTCTGCTTCGGTTTGCCGTAGTTGTTCCTCAATATCACGTCCGCCATATATAATTCGGATAATTGCCACTGTCGTTTTTGTTTCTACAGGCAGATAAAACGCCAAATAGTTGTCAACCGACAAAACCCTCAAGCCTTTGCTTTGCAAAGGCTCTTTTGCGTAAAGGGGATATCGCAGCGGCATTTGATTCAGCTTCGCGACCATGTCCATAATTCGCCGTGATTGATTCTTTGCAACCTCTGGCTCAAGCAAGGAAAAGGCAATATACTCGAATATGCTGCGTAAGTCACGCTCTGCTTGCTCTGTGTAGACAACCTTCCATTCGCTCATATGCCATAGTCCTGACGCATTCTATCGATGACGGCTTCGGAAGAAACAACTCTCCCGGCGGTCAAATCAGCAAACCCCTTCTCGATTTCGGAATTAAATTGTTCCTCGGTAAGCAAACTTACTGACAGTGGCTTGCTTTGCGGCAGCTTCAATTCGAAAGGAATCCCTCGCTGAAGAACAACCTGTCTGAGGAAAAGTCCGATTGCGTTTGACATCGGGATACCAAGCTGCTCTAAAACAAGCTCCGCCTGTTCTTTAACTTCCGGCTCGACACGGGCAAATATATTTGATGTTCTTGCCATAACGAAGACCTCCTATTCTGCCATTATTATACTAAATTGTATTGCGGAATGCAATCTGTTAGCTAACGATCCTAGATCTAATTTTAATACGATAACTTGATTAGTCATAAATTTCCGATAAGACGGAACTGAAGGAAGACGGTAAGGAATTTGAAATATAAACCGTCTCCGTGTTCATAAAATCTGCAAAACTATTGGAGAATGACAGACCTTGTTCATCTCTGTAGTGCCATTCTTTTTTAAAATACACAAGAGAAGGGCGATTGATAAATGGGCGAAAATATTGATAAACGATTCGCAAACGGAATTCAAATGACATCTCTCCTCTACTGAATGCGAATGTTTCTCTATCCCATTAAAAGTAGTACGATTTTTTCGCGAAGTTTGTCTGGAACTGATCCGTTTTATTCCACAACTGAACATAATGTTTCACGTGAAACATTTCTGCATCAAGAATGCCTGACTAACGCGATTTGTGTTTTGAAAAAATGTAAAATTCCATGCTTAAGGTAGCTCCAAGTCGCCGACAAATTTTAACAAACAAGCGTTGAATTGAAAAACCAATTCTTGTTTTAATAATCAAAATGGTTTTTCATTAAAACTCATCGGGAATTTCATAAAATCAATCCGGATTTTATAAAAAGCAAAATCATTTTTCGAATTTACGACTGTAATTTCAAAAGAAAATTTCATTTTCGTAAAAATCCAGACACGATTTTTCAGCATCACAGTCAAACGGCAATCGTACTCATTTCTCCATAACCGTAAGCATCTTCACCATGCTGGGTAAGATCCAGACCGTTTTCTTCTTCTTCATCGGATACCCGCAATGGAGCAAGCCGGCTCAACCCCTTCAGGATTAGGAAGGTTACCGCTGAGGCGAATATTATAGTTGCAACGACGGCAATCAACTGCACCAGCAACTGATGAGGATTCCCGTACAGTAATCCAGTGCCGGCCGGATTGACGGCGGGATTGGCCAGTACTCCTGTCGCCAGCGCTCCGAAGATTCCGCCTGCACCATGAATCCCGAAGGCGTCCAGTGAATCGTCGTAACCGAGTTTGGCCTTCATTTTACTTACGGCGAAGTAGCACAGCGGGCCTACGATCAAACCCATGATCACTGCACTGACCGGACCTACAAAACCTGCAGCCGGAGTAATAGCTACCAGTCCTGCTACCAGTCCGCTGGCTACGCCCAACGTGGTGGGTTTGCCATGCTGCAGCCACTCTGCCGCCGCCCAACCGATGGCACCGGCCGCCGCGCAGGTATTGGTGACCAGGAAGGCGGAAGCGGCCAAACCGTTTGCAGCCAGGGCGCTGCCGGCATTAAAGCCGAACCATCCGAACCACAGCAGCGCAGCCCCCAGCATCGTAAAGGGTAAATTGTGGGGGATCATCGGCTCTGCGCCTGACTTGTTCCGGCGCCCCAGTAAAATGGAGGCCACCAGTCCTGAGATACCGGAGCTGATATGAACGACAGTACCGCCGGCAAAATCCAATGCTCCCAGGTTGAAGAGCCAGCCATCCGCAGCCCATACCCAGTGCGCCAGCGGATCATAGACAAGGGTCGTCCAGAGCAACACAAAAGCAACGAAAATCGAAAATCTCATTCTTTCAGCAAAGGCGCCTGAGATCAAAGCCACGGTAATAATCGCAAACATGAGCTGATAAAAGACGAAAACAAAATGAGGAATGGTGTTTGCATAATTCGCACTGGGATCACCGGTTACTCCGGACAGCCCCAGAAAGCTCAAGCCTCCCAGCAAATGATGCATATCCGGGCCAAAGGACAAGGTGTAACCCAGCAGCACCCACTGCACCGATACCAGGGCCAGGGCAGCAAAACTCTGCATGATGGTACCCATAACATTTTTCTTGCGCACCATGCCTCCGTAAAAGAATGCCAGACCTGGCGTCATGATCATCACCAAAGCAGCACAAATAATCATAAAGGCTGTATCACCGCTGTTCATCGTCGGTGCATCGGCTGCGAATGCGACAGCCGGCAGTCCCAATATGAATGCAGCCAGTATTGTTAACATTGAAAGCCATTTGGATTTTGTTTTCATGTATACCCCTTCTTTCCTTAATCATTTCTGACTTTTTTGATTCTGAAATATTATCGCTGCAGGATATTTCGCAATAGTAAAGGCACCTATGGTCAGAAATCTTTTTCTACCATAAGCGCCTTTGCTTATCAGTATCGAACTCTCCCTGCTTTTTACAGGGCAGCGCACCCTTCTTCCCGGGTGCTGATGCGGATGATCCGTTCCACCGGATAGACAAATATCTTTCCATCGCCCTTCTTGCCTGTCTTGCAGGTTTTGATTATTTGCGAAATGATATTTTCAACTGACTCATCCTGACACACAATTTCCAGCTTTACTTTGGGAAACAAATCAATGGAATGTTCCTGCCCCCGGTAATATTGTTTCTCAGCGCACTGTAAACCGCGGCCCTTGACATCGTAGACCGTCATTCCCCGGACACCTACCGCTTCCAGGGCTGTCTTCAATTCTTCCAGCTTGGCAGGTCTGATGATTGCCTCTATTTTTTTCATAAAACGACCCCCTTTGAACTTGAATTTGCTTGATTCTAAATTGGTTTCTAAAATGAAAAGGTGCCGGCACAATAATCCTTGCGTAAGGACTATTCTGCGGACACCTTTGCCCTCAATATTTCAACTTCCTGTTTCAAATTTGCCTGAAGACCAATAAAAACAGAAAGTCTCCGTATTTACACGGAGACTTCATCGTCTTGGTTCAGCCTTGACCGGCTGGATTTATGAACTTGTAGTATATAAATATAATATGCTTTTCTGCTGCAAATACAACCTGTTTTTTGGATGTATGAAGTATACTTTCAGACTGATCCTTGATTATATTTCAACGGTTCCTGCAAAAATAGTTTCCGGTTTGCCGGTCATGAATACCGTATCATCCGTATATTTGACGATTAAATTGCCGCCTTTTTGTTTGACCAGAATATGCTGATCCTTGCGACACCAACCATTCAGTACGGCGGCGACAACCCCGGCGCAGGCACTGGTCCCGGTTGAAAGCGTTTCGCCGTTGCCGCGTTCCCAAACCCGCATTTTGATCGTATTTTGATCAATGACCGTCACGAATTCAACATTCACTCTTTCAGGAAATAGCATCGAATATTCAAAAGCCGGCCCGACCTCATCCATATCAATACTGGCCAGACTCTCGTCAAAAACGACGCAATGCGGATTGCCCATGGACACACAGGTAATACGGTATTCACGACCGGCAATATTGACCGGCCGATCAATAATTTGTTGACCGTCCAGATAGACCGGTATTTTCTCATGTCTTAGCTCAGCCGGTCCCATATCGATGCAGACTGAATGCACTTTTTCATTTTTAACATAAAGTTTCAGTTTTTTTATGCCGCTCAGCGTTTCTATAGTAATCTGGTCTTTGACTGCAATGTTATTCTCGTAAATATATTTCCCCATACAGGTAAGGGCATTGCCGCTCATTCCGCTTTCGCTGCCGTCCAGGTTAAACATCTTCATTTTCGCATCAGCTATTTCGGAAGGACAGATCAGTACGATCCCGTCACTGCCAATGCTGTAATGCCGGTCAGATAAATATACGCTTAAGGATTCCGGACTTACGATTTCCTGGTCAAAACAATCAAAATAGATATAATCGTTGCCACAGGACTGCATTTTGGTAAAAGCCAGCCGCATACGTTCGTTCCTCATATGATTGATATCCACCAACTCAGTATTGCTTTGCGAATAGCGGCTCTTCAAGCTGTTGGCCAAAGCACTGGCGGTATCCAGCGAGGTCAGGCAGGGAATGGCTGACTCCACCGCCTTACGACGAATTTTAACACTGTCCCGACCGGGCAGTCTGCCCTTGGAGGAAGTGGATATAATATAATTGATCCGGCCGCTTTCCAAAAGCGTTTGGATATTGTCATGGTCGGCTTCATGGATCTTCTTGACCGAAATCGCCGGCAGTCCGGCTTGATTGAGAAGATTGGCCGTTCCACCGGTGGCATACAGCGTGAAACCCAGTTCAGCGTATTGTCTGGCAATATCAACGATCTCAGGCTTATCCGTGTCCCGAACGGTAATTAGCACACCCCCCTGTTTTACCATCTTGTAACCGGCCGCCACCAGTCCCTTGTACAGAGCCTCTGCCAGGGTTTTGCCGATCCCCAGCACTTCACCCGTAGACTTCATTTCCGGTCCCAGCGCGACATCCACATCCATCAGTTTTTCAAAGGAGAAGACCGGCACCTTGACGGCAACATAAGGCGGCGTTTTGTATAAGCCCGTACCATAGCCCATATCACGTAATTTCTCACCCAGCATTGCCCGGGTGGCCAGATCCACCATCGGCACCCCGGTCACTTTGCTGATATAGGGAATCGTTCGGGAAGACCTGGGGTTAACTTCAATCACATAGATCTCTCCGCCATGAATGACATATTGGATATTGACCAGTCCTTGGGTGTCCAGGGCCAGGGCCAGTTTTTTCGAATCATCGATCACCTGCTCGATCAATTCTCCGCTGAGATTCCAGGCAGGATATACGGCAATCGAGTCACCGGAATGGATGCCGGCTCGTTCAATATGTTCAATGATACCGGGAATTAATATATCCTCTCCGTCACAGATGGCATCGATCTCGATTTCGATCCCCATGAGATATTTATCGATCAAAACCGGATTTTCAATGTTGTAGGCAAGAATAATGTCCATGTATTCGCGGATATCATCATCGCTGAAAGCAATGATCATGTTTTGCCCGCCCAGCACATAAGAAGGCCGCATTAAAACCGGATATTCCAGTTTGTTGGCAGCTTGCAGGGCTTCCTGGGTATTCATCACCGTATGGCCCTGGGGACGTTTAATGGATAATTTCCCCAGCAGATCGTCAAAACGCTCCCGATCCTCGGCAGCATCGATACTATCGGCAGGTGTACCTAATATCAGAACACCCTGCGCCTCCAGGAACCTGGTCAGCTTGATGGCGGTCTGACCTCCAAAAGCGACCACCACTCCATAAGGCTGCTCCGTATGGATCACGTTCATCACATCTTCATTGCTCAAAGGTTCAAAATACAACCGATCAGCGGTATCGAAGTCGGTTGAAACGGTTTCGGGGTTGTTGTTGACGATGACCACTTCATAACCGGCTTTTTTCAGCGCCCACACACAATGCACGGAAGCGTAGTCAAACTCGATCCCCTGCCCGATCCGGATCGGACCGGAGCCGAATACAATCACGGTTTTTTTGCCGCTGCTCCTGGCTTGGATAAACTGCTCCGCTTCATTGACCTCATCATAGGTGGAGTAAAAATATGGCGTCTCCGCCTCAAATTCAGCCGCGCAGGTATCCACCATCTTGTAGGAAGCCTGCCGCGGATTTTTGATTTCACAACCGGAAAGACGGGTGATGACTTTATCGGGATATCCCATATTTTTCGCGGTAAGATATAATTCTGGGGATAAATTGCCTTTGGCCAGTTCTTTTTCCAGCATTACCAGATTGGTCAGCTTGTGCAGGAACCATAGATCAATTTTAGTGGTATCATGAATGGCTGCACAGGAAACACCTCTTTGCAGGGCTGCAAAGATTACAAAAAGGCGTTCATCATTACATTCTGTGAGCAGTTGTTCTATTTGTAGATCGGACAGTTCTTTCAGCTTGGGCAGATTGAGACTGTCCAGGGAAATCTCTGCTCCCCGCACCGCTTTCATGATGCACTGTTCAAAGCTGGTTCCAATCGCCATTACTTCTCCGGTGGCCTTCATCTGCGTGCCCAGCGTACGCTGGGCGTAAACGAATTTGTCAAAGGGCCATTTGGGCAGTTTGACAACTACATAATCAAGCGCCGGTTCAAAACAGGCATAGGTTTTTCCGGTCACAGCGTTTTTGATCTCATCCAGGGTATAGCCAATGGCGATCTTGGCTGCCACCTTGGCGATCGGATACCCGGTTGCCTTGGAAGCCAGCGCGGATGAACGGGATACTCGGGGGTTGACCTCAATCACGGCATACTCAAAACTGGTGGGATGCAGCGCAAACTGACAATTGCACCCCCCTTCCACTTCCAGGGCACTGATAATATTTAAGGCGGCGGAACGCAGCATCTGATATTCTTTGTCCGAAAGGGTCACGGCCGGCGCAATAACAATGCTGTCCCCGGTATGCACGCCCACCGGATCGAAATTCTCCATGCTGCAGACAGTGATGACATTGCCGGCACTGTCCCGCATTACTTCAAATTCGATTTCCTTCCACCCAGCCACACTTTGTTCGATCAGCACCTGGGTAATAGGAGAAAGCCTAAGGCCGTTGGCGGCAATTTCCTGCAATTCCTTCTGGTTGGAAGCAATTCCTCCGCCCGTTCCCCCCAGTGTAAAAGCGGGACGAACGATAACCGGATAGCCAATCTCCTCCGCAAAAGCCAGGGCAGCAGGAACATCAGTCACGACCAGGGATGGAATGACCGGCTCACCAATCGATTGCATGGTGTCCTTAAACATTTGCCGGTCCTCGGCCTTGTCGATGGTTGCCGGATTGGCCCCCAATAATTTGACCCCGTGTTTCTGCAAAAATCCTTCTTTGGCCAGCTGCATGGACAGGGTCAGGCCGGTTTGTCCTCCCAGGGTTGATAAAACGCTGTCAGGGCGTTCCTTGATGATGATCCGCTTGATGGTTTCCAGTGTCATCGGCTCGATATAGATTTGATCGGCCATGGCATAATCGGTCATAATAGTAGCCGGATTGGAGTTGACCAGGACGACCTCCAGTCCCTCTTCTTTCAGGGCCCGGCAGGCTTGCGTCCCTGCATAGTCAAATTCGGCGGCCTGGCCGATGACAATCGGTCCCGAGCCAATCACAAGCACTTTTTTTATATTCTGGTTCAGCGGCATTTTGCTTTCTCCTCCCGCATGAGATCCATAAACTGGTCAAATAAATAGCAGGTATCCAGAGGCCCTGCTGAAGCTTCCGGGTGAAACTGGGTCGAAAAAGCCGGCATGTTTTTATACTCGATCCCTTCGCAAGTACCGTCATTGACATTGACAAAGCGCATGACCGCGTGGGAAGGAAGACTTTCAGCCACAACTGCATACCCGTGGTTTTGGCTGGTAATATATACTTTGCCTTGGTTCAAATCCTTGACCGGCTGGTTGGCTCCGCGATGACCGTATTTGAGTTTGGCGGTTTGCCCTCCCTGGGCTAAGGCCAGCAGCTGATGCCCCAGGCAGATCCCATAGATCGGCAGGCCGGTTTCAGTCAATCTGGCCAGTTCGCTGATAATCTCTGTATTGTCGGCTGGATCGCCCGGTCCGTTGGAAAGCATGATCCCGTCCGGTTTAAAACCCGCTATGGCTTGGGCCGTTGTATGGGAAGGTACTGTAATCACTTCACAGCCGCGTTTCAGCAACTCGCGGCGGATATTTTCCTTGGCTCCGAAATCCCACAGCACCACTTTAAAACCGCCCGGTTCTCCTTGTTCTATCGATATCTCGCTGCTGCTGACGTTCTCCACAGCATTTTCGATCCGGTAACTGCGGATTTCTGCCAGTATTTTATCGAGATCATCGATTTCCGAGGTGATTTTGGCATTCATGACCCCAACTTCTCTGATCACTTTGGTCAGTTCCCGGGTATCGATGCCATAGACACCGGGAATATTATGCCGCTTTAAAAAAGCGTCAAGCTCACCCTCACTGCGAAAATTGGATGGAACCTGACACCACTCACGAACTATATAGGCCTTAACTTTAGGGGAAGAATTTTCAAAGTCGGCGGGGATCACTCCGTAGTTACCAATCAAGGGAAAGGTTTGAATGACGATCTGACCGTAATAGCTGGGGTCGGTCAATGTTTCCAGATAACCGGTCATGCCGGTGGTAAAAACGATTTCACCGAGGATATCTCCTTCTGCCCCAAATGGTTTACCGCTGAAAACCTGCCCGTTTTCCAGAACAACAAAGCGGTTTGGTCTCATCCTGAACGCTCCTTTTCCTTATGACAGCATGGCGGAAGGATCACTGCCATTTCTTTTCAAGCTGCCACATTATAATGATGGTTTATGATAATACTATTTCTTCATGGCCAGGGACCTAATATTATCCCGAACAATTTTATCCATAATGGTTTCAATTTGCTTGCGGTCCAGGCCTGACTGGCAGTATAGCTTTATCATTTCGCGGCTGGCAAAATCAAACCTGGCCATTAATTCACCTATACTTGGTTTTATGTTGCCCGGCCACAGCTCAGCCATATTTTTCAGCCCTTGTCTGTAAACCCCGCAATACTTGCATAATTCGTATTCATGGCTTCTTTGCGCCCGGCAATATGTACACTGTTTACCAAATTCAAAGTGTTCATTCGGGGCATTTTTTCCGTTGCGCTCTTTCATTATTATCCCTCAAATCTATTTCTTCAGAGATACCATTTTTACCGGCCGCTATTGATCTATCTTCCGACATGGTCAGCTATTTGATCAAGCTGTCTCCGGTCAGATATCTATCCACGCTTCTGGCAGCCAATTTGCCTTCCTGGATCGCCCAGACGATCAAGCTTTGTCCCCTGCGCATATCGCCGGCGGCAAATACTTTTTCTGCACTGGTTTCGAATACTCCAAACTCAGCCTGGACGTTGCCATGCCCATCCCGGCTCAGTCTCATCTCTTCCGGAAGTTTATCTTCAGTTCCGACAAAACCCAGAGCCAGCAATACCAGATCGGCAGGCCATACTTTTTCACTGCCGGGTACTTCCATGGGCTCCAAACATCCGGAAGCATTTTTAAACCAATTGACTCCTACGGTATGCACTGCCCGTACCCGGCCGTGCTTGTCGCCCTCAATCTTTTTGGTGGCGAGCAGATAATGCCGGGGATCCTCGCCGCTGATGCTGATGGCCTCTGCCTGGCCGTAGTCCACTTTTTGTTTGCGCGGCCATTCCGGCCAGGGATTGGATGGTTTGATCCGCCGGTCCGGGGGTTCCGGCTGGATTTCAAACTGATAAACACTTTGGCATTTCTGACGGATGGCGGTGGCTGCACAGTCTGTCCCGGTATCTCCGCCGCCGATCACGATCACGTTTTTGTCGCGGGCATTGATAAAGAGGCTGTCATTTTTATTTTCATCCAACATGCTGCGGGTACTGCCTTTGAGAAAATCAAGCGCCAAATAAACGCCCTTGAGATCATGCCCCTCCACCTGTAAATGTCGGGGCTTGCCTGCACCGGCACACAAAAGGACCGCATCGAAATTTCCAGTCAGATCGGCAGCCGGCAGATCGGTGCCGATTTCCGTATTGAGCACCAATTTGATCCCGGCCGCCTGCATCACTTCGATTCGTCTGGCAATAATTTTCTTGTCCAGCTTCATGTTGGGGATTCCATAAACCAATAAACCGCCGGGACGGTCGTCACGTTCAAAAACGGTTACATCATGGCCGACCGCATTCAAATAATGTGCCGCAGCCAACCCGGCCGGACCCGAACCTACCACCGCCACTTTGCAACCGGTGGGAGTTCCCTTTACCGGTTTGACCCAACCTTGCGCAAATGCCATCTCGATGATTTCGTATTCAATATTTTTTATCGTCACCGGATCCCAGAGATACCCGACCGTACAGGCTCCTTCACAGGGTGCAGGACATACCCGGCCGGTAAATTCCGGGAACGGGTTGGTGCGGGTCAGTCTCTGGTAAGCTTCCTTCCATCGTCCTTTGTAAACCAAATCATTCCATTCAGGGATCAAATTATGCAGCGGACATCCGGAAGTCATCCCGTTTAACAGGATACCGCTGTGACAGAATGGAATGCCGCAATTCATGCATCTGGCTGCTTGCCTTTGTAGGGCTTTCTGATCCTGCGGCAGCCTGATATCATGCCAATCTTTAATCCGTTCTTCAGGAGCCCGTTGGGCTGATTCAACTCTGGAGTATTCTAAAAAACCGGTTGCTTTTCCCATCACTACCCCCCCTGGTTCCATTCCTGGCGGTCTGTCTGCCAACCTGTGGCCGATTTGACCGTCGTTTTCCTTTTTGGTTTGGCAATATTCCGGGCTATCTCCTGCATGATCTGTTTATATACGGTCGGTATTATTTTGGTAAAGCGAGGCAGATAATTCTCCCAATCTTCAAGCACCTTCTTCCCCAGCGGACTTGCGGTATAGCCAACATGATGGCGGATCATCGCTTTAACCTCATCAATTTCTTCCGCAGCTTCAAGCGGCTCAAGGAGTACCATGGCTTTGTTGCAGCGCGCCTCGTCAAAATCAAGCACATAAGCAATCCCGCCTGACATGCCTGCGGCAAAATTACGCCCGGTATGGCCAAGTATCACGACTTTCCCGCCGGTCATGTATTCGCAGCCATGGTCGCCAACGCCTTCCACTACCGCCTGGATGCCGCTGTTTCTAACGCAGAATCTTTCCCCGGCAATCCCGCTGATAAAGGCTTCTCCGGCAGTCGCGCCATAGA
>Ga0209607_1002903_pt1 | contig 13384 bp, 14 predicted proteins | sample AD_UKC117_MetaG_FD_184413 | JGI IMG/M metagenome (GOLD analysis project Ga0209607, IMG submission 184413) | Active sludge microbial communities of municipal wastewater-treating anaerobic digesters from Hong Kong - AD_UKC117_MetaG (SPAdes)... | ecosystem: Engineered > Bioreactor > Anaerobic >... | reverse complement strand
GCCCGGCCCACCGTGAGCAGATGCAGGACAATGCCGGCGATAAGCGCCTTGGCCTCCTCGTTCCAGTGCGCCTCACCACGCTGGTCGGGCGGATCAGAAACCAGCGTATCAGCCACCAGCCGGGCATCATCGACGGCATCGGGTCCAAAGGGATCGATGGCCGCCAGCGGATCGAAAGCGGCAAGCCCCACTGATCCGGCACAACCACTGACACCATAGGGATCAAGCACGAACACCGCCTGCCCCAGCTCGTCCCGCCGCACGGCGGCGGTGATGCGGGCATTCTCGCCCTTGGGATCGATGCACAGCACCGAGCCCCCATAGGTCAAAAGATTGGGAATGATGGCTCCGACACCCTTGCCGGCGCGGGTGGGGGCAATGGTGAGCAGATGAGCCGGCCCGGGATAACGCAGCCGTTTGATCTCGGGCTTGTAGAGCGACAAGATCGGTTCTTTGAAAACCTGCTTGCCAAGAAGCAACCCCACCCCCGACAGCAGACCGGCCCGACTCATGTCATCCCGGCCGGCAAAGGCAGCAGTACCGTGGGTGTCCCCCTCCGATTCCCGTGCCAGCCCAGCCAGAACACCGCTGACGAACAGGGCAACGATAGTCAGCCCCGACAAAACACCGGCAACCGACCAGCCATCGAATCCTCTCTCGAAATCCATGCCGGTCCAGAGACCGAAGTCCAGGAGCGCATCACGAAAGCCATCGCTGTACCAGGCCAGCGCGCTCATGAGAAAAAACCAGCCGACCGCGATCATCGCCCAGAGCAGAACCATCGCCAGAGCGAAGCGGGCACTTCGAAACAGCCAGCCCGCCAGGGTGAGAGGGAGTGTCAAAAGGCCGAAGATCGCGAGCCCAAGCCATTTGAGCCCGGAGACCGCAAGGCCCCGCCCGTTCCGATTCGTTGTCTGTTGCAAGCCGCCCTACCCTTTCCACCGGCGGGTTTTGCGCCCCGACGGCTGATTATGCGTTTGGATCTATGGGCGCGGCTCTATCCCGAAGGGAAACAGTTGAGAAGTCGGAGCGAGTTCGAGCAATACGAGAGTGCATTCAGTTGCTGAACCGGGCGTCTGACAAAAAATACAGAATGGCGCACATTAGCATCGGGTTTCATGCTGGGGCCATGACATCGCGTACCGCCCGTCCTGACCCCAGCATGAAACCCGATGCGTGCGGCAGGGCCAGCCCTGCACCCGGTCAGACCTCTATCGTGGTCCGACATCCCAGATTGCCGGTTCGCTCTGCGGGACTTTGTCCCCCGGCACCCTCTGCCGGCGCGAGCGCCGGGGTGCGGCAACCGCTTTCGCGGTTTTTGTTGTTGGCGGGTGCCCGTGTGCGGGCATGGAGAGTTCCGTTTTGTGCTCTGTCCGTCAAGGGTCTGCGACCGGCCAGGGCCGGCGCGCTCAACGAGCGCGTCCTTGACGGACAGAGCACAAAACAGAGGAGGCTGGCCATCGCCTGTATGGCAGGCCCTGCCATACAGGCCGTGATGAGCAAACAGGCTTTTTTGTCAGCTCGAAACGCCGTGCGGGCGCGAGCTAAAATGCGGGATTCGGATTCACCCTTTTCGCTTTCGCGATCCGGCGGTTTCGGCTGATGGCGATCTACCATCTGCAGGTGAAAACCGTATCCCGTCGCGACGGACGTTCGTCGGTGGCGGCTGCCGCCTATCGCTCGGGCGAGCGGTTGCGTGATCAGCGCCTCGGCATCGAGCATGACTACACCCGCAAGCAGGGCGTGCTTGAGGCCGACATCATGGCGCCGGAGGGCGCGCCCGAATGGGTCTATGAGCGCGAGGAGCTTTGGAACGCCGCCGAGGCTGCCGAGAGCCGCAAGGACGCCAAGGTGGCGCGGGAATACGAAATCGCCCTGCCCCACGAGCTGACACCGGAGCAACGCAGCGAACTCGTGTTCGACTATGCCGGCTGGCTGGCCGAGCGGCACAAGGTGGTGGTGGATGTCGCCATCCATGCGCCGCACCGCGACGGCGACCAGAGGAATCACCATGCGCATCTGCTCACCACCACCCGCGAGGTGGACCGTGAGGGATTGGGTGCCAAGACAAGAGCGCTGGATGTCTCACGCACCAGCTCGGCGCTGATCGAGGAAGCGCGGGAGATGTGGGCGGAATACTGCAACGACAGTCTCGCCCGGGCGAAGGTGCAGCAGCAGGAGCTGGATCACCGCAGCTATGAGCGCCAGGGCCTGGACAAGGCCCCCACCCTGCACATGGGACCGGAAGCCACCGCCATGGAGCGGCGGGGCGAGGTCAGCCGCATCGGTGAGCAGAACCGGCTCATCCAGACGCTGAACCAGGCCCGCGAGATCGCCCGTGAACAGTTCGAGCGGGCCAAAGAGGCCCAATGACCTCATAGCTGTTCAAAATGGCCATCTGGTGTCTGGCGGCGTTGTATTCGGCGGTTTGAGCTTCTGGTAAGCTGGCAAAAATTCCCGGGAGTGTGCCGATTGTCAGAGATGAGCGAGGAGGAACTGTCGGCCGGCTGGAGCCTGAGCGTTGCCGAGATGGAATTTATCGGCAGGAAATCGCTGCGGCATCGATTGGGCCTGGCGGCGCAGTTGAAGTTCTATGCGTCGACGGGGCGCTTTCCCGAGAAGCGGACGGAATTGGCGGAAGCGGCGGCGCGTTATCTTTCCGAACAGCTTGGGCGGCCGCTTTCCGACCTCGCCAGCTATGACTGGACACATCGCAGCGGCCGCCGACACCGGGCCTCAATTCTGGGATATTTCGGCGTCCGTGACGCATCCGACAACGATCTGGCTGCACTGTCCCGTTGGATCGAGCAGGAACTCTGTCCGCACGACATCGGTCTGGACGATGCTGTCGAGGCGATCAACCGCCGATGCTTCTCATTACGTCACCGCGTGCCCAGTCGGAGCGTTTCCCTTCGTCTGGTTCGATCGGCGATGAGATCGTTCGAAGATCACGCGCTCAAACGGATCGCCACATCACTCTCGCGTCGGGCAACGATCGGGCTGGAGGCATGTCTCGATGGCTCCGCGGCCATCGATTTCGCCGATTTGAAGGCGGATCCCGGTGCTGTTTCGCTCGCGAGTGTCCTGAAGGCAGCCGAACGCCTGACATTCCTGCGTTCTCTCGAACTTCCGCACGGGCTTTTGCCCTCGGTTGGTGCCGGGCTCGCGAAGCGCCTTTCCCGTCGGGTGGCGCGCGAATCGGGCTGGGAGATGCGGCGGCATCGGCGCGAGCGGCGCCTTGGTATGGCAGCACTGTTCGCCATGACGCGCGAGACCGAATTGGTCGACGGTCTCGTCGATCTGCTGATCGACACGGTTCACAAGATCGGCGTGCGCGCCGAGCGCAAGGCGACAGCGGCCGCGGCGGAAGAGATCGAACGCGTCCACGGCAAGGAGCGGCTTTTGGCATTGATCGCGCGGGCTGCGGTGGATGACCCGGACGGGTCGGTGCGCAACGTCATTTTTCCGATCGCAGACGAGCGCAAGCTTCGCTCGATCATGGCTGACTATCGGGCCCGGGGTTCCTGGGACCGCGACGTTCAGCGAATCATGCGATCGTCCTATGCAAACCATTATCGGCGAATGCTCCCGGCGATCCTCGAGGCGCTCACCTTCTGTTCGAACAACAGAGCGCATCGCCCTATTCTGGACGCACTCGAGCACATGGCGAAGGCGCAATCAGAGGGGCGCCGGGTTCTTCGGCTTGCTGACGGCGCGCCGGTCGACGGCGTTGTCCCGGCCAAATGGCGGGACTTTCTCGTGGACGGTACCGGCGGTGACGCGAAAATTCCGTTGATCGACTATGAGCTGTGTGTCCTCAAAACCTTGCGTGATCGTGTTCGATGCAAGGAAATCTGGATCGAGGGTGCCCATCGTCACCGCGACCCGGACGAGGATTTGCCCAAGGATTTCACCGCCAGGCGCGCTGATTATTTCGCGGGGCTCGGTCTGACGCCGGAAGCCGGGAATTTTACCGCTGCCCTGCGCGTGGAGATGGAAAAAGAGCTTCGTCTCCTCAACACTGCTCTCGCCTCTTCGAGTGACGTTCGCGTTCTCGGACGTGGTGGCGGCCATATCTCGATCGCCAAGGCACCGCCTGACCCGGAACCGCCGGGATTGGCCGCTCTCAAGGCCGAACTGACCCGCCGCTGGCCGATGGTCGCCCTGATCGATCATTTGAAGGAGGCTGCGCTCGACACCGGTTTCCTCGATGTGTTTCGCAGCACGGGCGAACGGGTGGCGCTTGCACCCGAGACCTTGCACGAGCGCTTGCTTCTCTGTCTTTACGGACTTGGAACCAACGTCGGGATCAAGCGCATCAGTGCTGCTGGCGGCGTGAGCTACAAGGAATTGCTTCACGTCCGCAGGCGCTTTGTCAGCCGGGAGGCGTTGCGCGAAGCCTCGATACGCGTTGCCAACGCCATATTCGCGATCCGGGATCCCGGGATCTGGGGTGAGGTCGGCACGGCATGCGCATCGGACTCGAAGAAGTTCGGCGCCTGGGATCGCAATCCTTTGACTGAATGGCACGCCCGCTATGGCGGACCGGGTGTGATGATCTACTGGCATGTCGAGCGCCGGGCGACCTGCATCTATTCACAGCTCAAACGCTGTTCGTCATCCGAGGTGGCATCGATGATCGAGGGCGTGCTGCGTCATTGCACCGATCTCGAGATCCGCCGCCAGTATGTCGACAGCCATGGCCAGAGCGAGATTGCTTTCGCATTCTGCTATCTGCTCGGCTTCGAGCTCGCGCCGCGCTTGCGTGCGATCGCCCAGCAGAAGCTGTCGTTGCCCTACGCCGAATTGCGCGGTGAACTCGGCAATCTGGCACCTATCATAAGCGACGTGATCGACTGGCGGGCTGTCGAGCAGCAGTACGACGAGATGGTGAAGCACACCGCCGGCATGCGTTACCATACCGCCGAACCCGAGGTGATCTTGCGGCGATTTGCGCGTACAGAGGTCATGCATCCGACCTACAAGGCGCTCGCTGAATTGGGGCGGGCGGTGAAGACGATCTTTCTTTGCCGCTATTTGCGAAGCGAGTCCTACCGCCGCGAGGTTCACGCCGGGCTCAATGTGGTTGAGAACTGGAACAGTGTGAACAGCTTTGTCTTCTTCGGCAAGGGCGGCGAGATTGCGGCCAACAGGCTCGAGGAACAGGAAACCTCGGCGCTTGCCCTGCAGCTCTTGCAGAACTGCCTGGTCTACGTGAACACGCGCATGTTGCAGAGCATCCTGATCGAACCGGACTGGGCGCTGCGTATGACGCCGGCCGATCGCCGTGCGCTGTCACCCCTGGGCTATGCCAACGTCAATCCCTACGGCCGGATCGAAGTCGATCTCGCCAAACGCATCTATTTCATGTCGGCGGCCGCAGCATGATCAACTCTTTACAAAACACGCATTTTGTAAAGAGTGGACGCAGTCGGGTCGAGACAGATCAACGCTTTGGCGGAGCTGTGTAGGGCATGACCAAACGGCGAAATGTAAAGAGTATGCCGGGCGTCACCGCCGATGCCCACGAACGGGAGCGCGACTTCCTTTCCGAAGCCGAGCTCGATCGCCTGCTTGCGGCAGCGAAGCGCGGCCGGCATGGTGTTCGCGACCACATGCTGATTCTGGTGATGCACCGCCACGGGTTGCGTGTCTCCGAAGCGATAGCGCTTCGACGATCGGACATCGATCTTGCCCAGGCCCGTCTCTGGGTCACACGTCTGAAAAACGGTCTTTCCGTCGAACACCCGATCGCCGGTGACGAGCTCCGCGCCATCCGCCGTCTGCTCGCAGGACGCGATGACCGCCTTCCTTGGCTTTTTCTCTCCGAGCGCAAACAGCCGCTCACCCGTCAGGCCGTAAACTACATCATCGGCCAGGCCGGCCGCCGCGCCGGACTCGGCAAGATCCATCCCCACATGCTCCGCCATTCCTGCGGCTTCGCCCTCGCCAATCGTGGCTATGACCTGCGTCTGATCCAGGATTATCTCGGTCACCGCGACCCGCGCCACACCGCGCACTACACCCGAACCGCCGCCGTCCGGTTCGAAGGTCTGTGGTCATGAAGCAAATGGCCATTTTGAACAGCTATGAGGTCATTGGGCCAAAGAGGTTCTGGACGGTCTGGTGGAGCGGGTGAAGGAGCTTGGACAGGACGTCGCTGAAGGGCTCTCGGAGGGCCTCAGGCGCTTTCAGGAGAATTTGGAGTGGGGGAAGGTACACCGGATGGATCGAAAGGCTTCTGGAGGGCTCCCAGGGGCCTCCACGGGCCTTTCTGGAAGCCGGGCAGGATCGACTGTCGTTGTTGGAGGAGCGTTTTGTTGAGGCGCGGGACCGGCTGGACGCGTTTCGTGCCGAGCGTGACGGCAGCGAGGGCGAGGAGCGCCAGCGGGCGGAACAGCGCATGGAGTGGCAGCGCCCTGCCCTGCGGCAGAGCTTTGCCGCCATCGCCGAAGAGAACCCGCTGCGGGCGATGGATATCGCCTTGAGCGAAACGCCGAAATTCTTTGGTCGGGATGATGACCTGGCGGACATGGAATGGTGGACGGATCAGGTGATGCAACTGCAGCAGGTGCCCGAGGTTTACGACGACATCATGAAAACCGCCGAGGGCTATTACGCGAAGGAGCGTGAACAGGCGGCAGAGCTGGCACGCGAGCAGGCGAAAAAGGTCGAGAAGACCGTGCAGCAGAGCCTCGACCGGGGGCGCGGGCGTGGCATGGGAATGGATATCGACTTCGATTGAGGATGTGATTGCAGAAACCGGATAAAACAGCGATATTGAGCAAAACAGCTGTTTTGGAAAGTGTGATGACATTGAAGACAGTGACGTCGACGGAATTTCGGGCGCGGGCCGGGCAGTATCTCGATGAGGCGGCCAAAGCGCCGGTGATCATTACCAAGCACAATCGTCCGGCACGTGTTTTGATCGACATCGAGGAATACGACCGTTTGCAAAAACAGTCGGAACGTAAAGCCAGGTTGGCGGCGATTGCCCGCGAGGATCATGCACGGTTTGGCCCGCTCTATGAAAAACTGGCGAAGTGAGCCGGGACTATCTGACCCGTGATGATGTCCTGGCGATCCATGCCGAACAGATCGAACGCTATGGAGGCGCTGACGGGCTACGCGATTCCGGCCATTTGGACGCTGCAATCGCGCGTCCGCAATCCGGTTACTACGCTGACATCCAGCAGGAGGCGGCAGCGCTCTGGGAGAGTCTGTCGCAAAATCATCCGTTCATCGATGGCAACAAGCGAACGGCGTTTTCCGCGACCTATCGATTTTTGGCGTTGAACCATGTCGATATCACGGCGGATCATGAGCAGGTCTGGGCCTTTCTGAGCGAAGCCTATGAAACGGGCGGGATGAAGTTTGCAGTGCTCGACCGGTGGCTCCGTGAGAATACAGATCATCGGATTGATCGGGATCATGGTGATGACTGATCAGCAATTCGAGCGCGCAAAGGCGGAGGGTGAGGTGCTTCGCCGACAGGGGCATGCTGTTGCTGCGCGCTATGATCCCAAGGCGGACCGCTTGGTTGTCGGCCTACACAACGGTGTGGAACTGGCCGTTCCGGTTCGATTGGTTGAAGGGCTGGCCGGAACCGAGGCTCATGACCTTGCTCAGGCTTTTAACTCAATGATTTAGCAAAGTTATCCACAAAACCACACGCGCTCGTACATAGTGTTATATATGTGTTAAATACGTGTTACGGCATTTTTTTTGCGCGTAATCCATTGAAATATCAAGCGAATTCAAAATATCGGGTGTGTAAACCTACGAAAGATGGTGTGTAAACCTACGAAAGATGGTGTGTAAACCTACGAAAGATATCGTTTGGTGGGTGAAACTACGAAAATGTTTGACTTGGTGGGTGAATCTACGATGATGAGACTATGGTGTGTAAACCTACGAAAGACGATAAATCGCCTCTACTGCCGGAGCGTTACCCGCAAGGTGATTTTTTCGTGTGCGATATCTTCGATGCCGCGCCCAAGGGTGATATGGCCTCGATGGAACACCCTATTTTCTCTGTCGCTACCAAACCCGATCGAACGCCACGGTACTATCAGCAAGGCAAAACCTGGCTGGAAATCATACCCAGCGTGAAAGGTCTTGCCACCATCCATGACCGTGATGTTCTGATCTACTGCATCAGCCAGCTCATGGCCGCGCTCAATGACGGACGGGCGGTCTCACAGACGCTGCGCCTGCGCGCCTTCGATTTACTGACGGCGACCAACCGCCCCACTGGCGGCGAAGCCTATACACGCTTGCGAGCCGCCCTTCTGCGCCTGGCCGGAACGCGCATTGAGACAAATATTACTACCGGCGACACGGAGCAGCTTGACGGCTTCGGGCTGATTGAGAGCTACCGTATCGTGCGTGAGACCCGTGACGGGCGTATGCAGGAAGTTGAAATTAAGCTGTCGGACTGGGTGTTCAACGCCATCCGCCACAAGGAGGTTTTGACTCTTCATCGAGACTATTTCCGGCTGCGCAAGCCGCTAGAACGGCGCATGTACGAACTAGCGCGCAAGCATTGCGGGCGCAAAGACGAATGGCGCGTCTCACTAGCCATCCTTCAGAAAAAATGTGGCTCAAACTCGACGGCCAAGGAGTTTAAGCGGCTGGTCAGCACGATTGTCCATCAGGACACAGAGCACCACCACATGCCGGACTATGCCATTTGCCTGGCTGAAAATGACGTGGTGGTTTTCCGCAACCGCAACACCATGCCGCAAAAGATCGCGGCTATGAAGAGCGCAAGCGTGCCGCCACTTGATGCCGAGACTTACCACGATGCCCGCACCATCGCGGAAGGCTGGGATATCTATCACCTGGAACGAGAGTGGCGGGCATGGATCACCGAACCGCCACGTAACCCTGACGAGGCCTTCCTCGGATTCTGTCGCAAGTGGGTAGAACGGCGAGGTTCAGCCCGATAGCATGTGAGGTATCGTATGCGTGCTTTCATTTCATATTCTCATCAAGACGAAGACCTAAAAGACCGCCTTGTCGTTCATCTTGCTCAAATGCAACGTGACGGACTGATTGATACATGGCATGATCGGAAAATTCTTGCCGGTGGCAAATTCGCTGATGAAATTGATATCGAGCTAGATCGATTTGATCTTTTTATACCACTAGTCAGTCCGGACTTTATCTATTCTCGATATTGCTATGATATCGAAATGAGCCGTGCCATCGAGCGCTCTTCCAATTCTGATGTGTACATTGTGCCAATCATTCTTGAGCCGAGTGATTGGCATTCAACGCCACTTGGTCAGTTCAATGCGCTTCCGCGAGATGGCAAACCTGTAAGTGAATGGACGAACAAAAATACCGCACTCCATGAGGTTGTACGATCATTGCGAGAGCTTGTTTCAACAAGTGATTTTGCAACATCATCAAACAACCAACACCGGAATAAAGCAATTCAGACAAGTAAGAAATATCGCCTGAAACGCGATTTCGATCATGTTGACAAGGAGGATTTTAAAAATGAATCATATGCGTTGATACATCGATATTTTCAGGATGCTGTCGAGGAAATCGACACTATTGATAATATTAGTAGCAGAATGACTGATATTTCACCATTTAGCTTCACTTGCACAATAATAAATCGAAGTTGGCAGCGAGGAATTGCGCATATTACCGTTCATAAGAGCACTGGAAATACTGGTTTTGGTGACATTTACTATTCCAATTCGGAGAATGCATCAGAGGGGGCCGCAAACGGCATGTTCTCCATCAGCCACAATGAACACGACATGTTCTTTTCCCCGGATATGCTGCGACATGGTGGGAGTAAGGACGGCCAGTTGAGCGCACGCGATGTGGCCGAGCAGCTATGGAATGAACTGCTTGAGAATGCGGGGATCGTCGATGGCTGAGCGTGTTCGGTTTCGTTGCAACAATTGCGGGCATCGATTCGAGACCGAGGTGTTGAGCAAGGAAGAGGCCGAAGAAGCTCGCAGAAGAAACGAGCCAACGTCCTCCGTCCGCTGTCCGGAGTGCAAGCGCACCGATATACGACGCGGGTGGGACTAGATGGTTGCCAGCAAACAGCACCAATCAAGAGATAGCATCCTAGGATTGTAGGATCATGCGGTTCTAGCTTGATCGAAGGTCGCAAGAATGACACGCTAGATTTCTAGCAACGCAGGAACCTAGCATATGATCATATCGTTGATCTCACAGAAAGGTGGTGTCGGCAAAAGCGCCCTTGCCCGGCTCCTCGCCGTGGAATTCACCAAGGCCGGATGGACGGCCAAAATTGCCGACCTTGATCCTGCACAAGGCACTTCTACCAAATGGAAGGGGCGGCGCGATCTTGCGGGGTTTCAGCCGGACGTGGCGGTTGAGAAGTTCCGCACGGTTGACCGTGCCCTGAAAGAATCCGACCGCTACGACCTAATGATTCTGGACGGCCCGGCCCATGCTGAACAAGGAGGCAGGGTGATGGCGAAAGCCAGTGATCTAGTCCTCATGCCGACCGGCTACAGCCTCGATGATATGGAACCACAGGTAGAGGCGGCCTATGAGCTGGAGGACGCTGGCGTCGATCCTGAACGAGTTCTTTTCGTCTTCTGTCGCGCCAAAGGCTCCAATGCCGAGGACAAAGCCGCGCGCGCTTATCTCCGCAAGGCGCGCATGACGGTCCTCAATCCCGTACTTCCCGAACTGGCGTCGATCCGCCAAGGACACGCAGAAGGGCGTGCTGCATCCGAAGTCCCGTTCCCGAAAGTGCAGGAGAAGGTAATCGAAGTCGCACAAGAAATTGTCGATCAGCTTATGAAGCGGCGACGGGAGGCCGTCTAATGGCAAAGGGACTACAGATTGCCGAACCGCCACGCCGCCGGAGTGAGCCGGCAGAAGTACCACCGGAGACGTCACGAGAGGGTAGGGGGGAGAAGTTCACCCAGGTTGCAGAAGGCGAAAAGGTGCAATTCAACAAACGGGTGACGCGCGGCGTCGCCGATGGTTACGAGATGCTAGCAATCCGCACTCGCAAGAAGGTGCCAGAGCTGTTAGCCGAAGCTTTGGAGTTGCTCGAAGAACGCTATGGTCGAGTCTAACTTCGAAGGATTCTATAATCCTAGGATTATAGAATCCTTCGAAGTTAGCAAAACAAAGGTCGCTTGTGCCACCGGGCCACCTGAAACGTCCACCACGAAACCAGTGCCTGTGCGATAAGGCCCCTTTACGACAAATCATTCTATGCCGTGATGCCCGTCAGCCTCAGACCACGCAGGCGATCCATCACCGCATGACTGACAATCTCGGCAACAGCTTGCGGGAAGTCCTGGGGCAGGGCATTCGCAGCTGTTTCGAGAGCCTTGGGCGCTCTGGCTTCGATCTCTTCAATGATCGCAACTGCACGCGTTTGGGATAGACCGGCCCGCTTGGCTATCTGCACGAAATGTCGGCCATGGATCTGATCGAAGCGATAATGGCGGTTGTTCCCAACCGACATTGCCATCTTCATCTGCTTGCGTTCGATCTGGCGAGCATTCAATGCCGGTTGCGCCGTGACAATATCGTAAAGCGGTGTCATGCGGTAACCGCCGCCCGGGAACAGACGCACGCTGAAGTTTTTGGCATGCCCATCGGTTGCTCCGATCAGCCAGAAGAGCAGTTGGGCCTTGAGGAAAAGGTTCTGGTCCTCGACCGGCGTATCGCTACCCTGCAGCAGGTTGAGCACATCGATCATGCCAGGCCCGCCCTCATTCTGGTATTTGAGTGTTGGCGGCACGGACAACGCCTGGCAGCAATCTTCCTGCGGCAGACGCAACAAGCGGCCGTCACGTGTCCAGTGGCGATCAAAGCGTTCAATCACGAGTGCCTTGGTATTGCCGAACATCTCGATGGTCGCGGTGTTCACCGGCAGGTCGAATGCTCCGGTGAGCTTCAGGCAGTAATATTCGTTTTCGACACTGTCCGAGAGATCGATGCCGCCGGGCAATCTACCGATCTGGGTCTTGATAAGGTGTGTGGTCGGTGTCGCGCCATGAGGCTTGATCCATTGCCCGTCATACCGGAGCAGGGCAGTCTTTTCCTGAGCACCCGCAACGGAAATCCGGAAAGCATTATCGCCAGACAGGCCAAGCGGTGCCTGACTCAGGCCTTTCAGCATTTTTTCGATGGAAGCCGCATCGACAACTTCGCCGTTCATCTTGCCGATAGCGTCAGGTGCATCGTCATCCCCCGAGATGAACTGCAATGCACCCACACAATCGTGTCCGATTCTTGTCAGCAGGCTGTACGCATCGATGCCTCGGGCGCCGACCTTTTCTGCAACCAGGCGGCGCAGCTTGTCCGAGTCCGGCAGCAGGTTTTCAAAGACGGCTGCAACTGGTTCGCCGCGATAGGAGGTCTCTCGCAGCGGCAGCGAAAGCGAGACGGGCAGGGCATGGGTCCAGCCCAGCCAATCTTCGTGGTAACCAAAGCCGATGGCACCGCTGGTTTCGCGGCTCAGCGTGCCGACACGACGGTTGTTCAGATAAACGCGCAACGGTGCATAGGCCGGGCGCCGTCCCATCAGAACAGCTTCTCGATGTCCGACCCGTGGCCCTTGGAGCGCTCCCCAATTCTGAATTCCAGATCAAGAGCCGCAAGGACAGCCTGGATGGATTCCAGCTTTGCTGACTTTTCGCCTCTTTCGATCATGGAGATCGTCGCCTGGCGAAGACCGGCCCGCTCGGCGAGCTGCATCTGCGTCCAGTCACACTTCTTGCGCGCGCGCTGTATGATGGCGCCGATCTGCCTTGGTGTGCGTGCCAATTCACTCATTCAGACTATATACGGCATGGCGCATAAAATGTCAATATACGCCATATCGTATTATTTTTCTTTATACGCTATGCCGAACATTCAAAGCCTCTTCTTTGCGAAGAGACGCTATTTATTCTCCCATAAGTTGTCGTTATAATCACCATTATGACAAGAAATTCAAAGTCTTAATCGGCGATTATCGGAAAACGGGAAGTCATATTCTCGCATCGCGCGATTTATACTGAAAAACGCACTCTCGCGCCGCCCGTTCAGTACTTCGAGTTCGCACACGCAGCACAGTATTCATTGCGGCCAACGCCGCCGCGAAAGCGGGCGGCGTTCTCGTCACGGTTGCGAGGAAGCAAAGAGGTTGATCTATACGGCGTTGCCGTATATAATAGGTTCGATGCAGACCGTTGTTGAAACCGGAGAATTTTTACGTTGCGCCAAAAAAATTGGCATGGCGGATGATGAACGGTCGGATCTCGTTTCGATGCTGGCGGATAATCCGCAAGCCGGGGACGAAATCAGCGGCACAGGCGGAATGCGCAAATTACGGGTTGCCGCCAAAGGAAAGGGGAAAAGCGGCAACCCGTAATTT
>Ga0209607_1002902_pt1 | contig 13384 bp, 14 predicted proteins | sample AD_UKC117_MetaG_FD_184413 | JGI IMG/M metagenome (GOLD analysis project Ga0209607, IMG submission 184413) | Active sludge microbial communities of municipal wastewater-treating anaerobic digesters from Hong Kong - AD_UKC117_MetaG (SPAdes)... | ecosystem: Engineered > Bioreactor > Anaerobic >... | reverse complement strand
GGGTCGTGTCTTGCGCTTCTGGCGCGAACCTCGTTTAGTTTCACTCTATATTTTTGTCGGGGATTTTCAAGAAGACAGGGAAGGCAGCCGGGCCACGACCGGAGTGGAAAACCGCTTGCGCAAGCTGACGGCCCGCAGCGAACAGGCGCAGCAATTCAGCGAACTGCCCGTATTTCCTGAAGGTGATGATCTGGCTTACCGTACCCTGGGTTCCCTCTCGCGGGTGACCATCGAGGATTTGGGTCTGGCTGACATCACCGAGATTGAAGAGTTCACCGGCGTTTCCGGCTACTTGCGCCATATTACTGAACTGAAACAAAATCAGGTCCATGCCGCCGAAATTCCTGATGACATTGCCAGCGCTATGACTTATGAAGGTGAGCGCCACCTTCTCTACCTGCTCCTGCGTCACAAGCGCACCTATTTCTGGACGCTTTTTGACATCAAGCGCCAAACGCTGGAGGAAATTAAGGAAGACCGTTTGTTAAACCTGATACAGTGCCCTAAAGAAAAAGATATTGCGCCTATTGATGCCAGCGTTATCGAGCAACATGCACAAACCTGCCGCACGGAGTGGCTGGCCACGCGAATTGACGTGGACCCGGCGCTGGTTGAGCGAATTTGCGCCCTCTATTTGCTACCTTACAAAGACGAAGGGGATTTTGGTAAGATGCTACAGAGGAGCTGGCTAGAGAGATAAGCATGGTTGGAGTGAACAATAATTTATAATGAGAACATAGCTCGATGACCACACCTAAAACACCCTCGCCCTTGCAACTGCGCGCCGAATTGGACCGACTGTTACGTCAGAATTTACTCGGTCCGGGCGGGCGGCGAACGGTAAGAAATCGCCGAAGCCAATGTACGCGGTCGCCACATCGTCGGTCTGCTGGCCCCGAAGGGACAAAGCATTATTCTCGATGACGAAGACCCTCTGGCTGTGGATGGAGCCAGCGACGGGCAAGATGACAAGGCGGATTCGGCGGTTCCCCAAATTGCCTCCATGCTACTTTCCTCCATCGGCTTCACCTTTAGTATCATCGGGGGCGCGGCCGTTATTCACGTGGTCACCCGCTGGGGGCAGTACATGCGCGCCCACATCATCCCGCCGCCACCTGCGCCTATCACCATTCTCCACGGCACGGAGGATGAGGTTGTGCCGGTGACGACCAGTCGGGAGTATGCTGCCCGCTATCCGGAACAGGTACGGCTCATTGAGGTGGCCGCCGGGCATGACATCAACGACCACCTGTCGCTCATCTGGCGGCTGATGCAGCAGTTTCTCCTGGAACAGGCGGATGGCTGAGGCGAAGGTTATCCGGCAGGCTGTTGAAGGCAACCCACCATGAAACTCATCCTCAGCCGTAAAGGCTTCGATGCCGCCAACGGCCGTTTCCCCAGCCCCATCCTGTCCTCCGGCCAGCTCTGCTCCCTGCCCATTCCCGATACCCACCCAGAATGGCAAAAAACCCTCCGCCGTTACGCAGAGATTCAGGCTGGCGACATTTCGCTGGGCCAACTGGCAGCCGACCTCACGCGGGGGCGCATTCTGCCTACGACACCCGCCCACCTGGACCCGGACCTCAACGCCGCCAGCGTGCCGCGCCTACCCGGCTGGCGGCCGGTCTTCGGCCAGTCAGGCGCAGCCGAGACGCATTTGCAGCGGCAGGGCGTTGGTTCCGGCGACATTTTCCTGTTTTACGGCTGGTTCCGGCAGGCAGAGGTGGTGGACGGCCGTTTCCGCTACGCCCCCAACGCCCCCGACTGGCACGTCCTGTTTGGCTGGCTCCAAGTGGAACGGCGCACCCCCCTGACGGCCGTTGCCGACATCCCGCCCTGGGCTGCCGACCACCCCCACTGCCGGCGCCGCCAGCCGCTCAACCCGGACAGCCTCTACATCGCCCGCGCGAAGCTGAACCTGCCCGGCGTGAACCTGCCCGGCGGCGGCGTTTTCTCCCAGTTCCATGAGGGCCTGCGCCTGACCGACCCGGCCAGCCAGCAGCGCAGCCGCTGGCAGCTGCCCGCCTGGTTCCACCCGGCGAAACGGCCGTCGACGCTCAGTTATCACGGCCGTGCCGACCGCTGGGAAACAGCCGGCGATGTCGTGTACCTGAGGACGGTGGGGCGCGGCCAGGAATTTGTGCTGGACATGGGCCATTACCCGGAAGCAGAGGGGTGGCTGCGTACGCTGTTTGCCAACAGTTTCAGCCGCCGTCCGGCGTCCAAGAGGGGAAGTAACCCAACGCCATGACCACGCTATCCCCTCCTAACCCCACACCGACTGAGGCCCTGACTGCCCTCATTCCCGGCATCCACCAGTTCGCCCAGTTTATCGCCGACGAAATTCGCACCTACCAGCCCGACATGGTCATCGGCCTGGCCCATTCCGGCTGGCTGCCCGTCCTGGCGGCGCAGACAGTCTGGGAAACACAGCAAGACGCCCCTTTTCCGCCCAGCCTGCGGCTCAACTTCGGCCAGGAGAAGTTAGACCGCCACAATGACCTGTGGGGCCAGACTGACCACAACGACCTTGGTCTGGACCGCGCCCCTGCCCCCTTCCTGGCCCACGTCCTCTACTGGGCCGGAGAGCAGGCGCAGTGGCGAGAGGAGCTGGTCGATAGGGTGACGGCCGTTCTCGACCCCCACATTATTCCCCAGCGTATCCTCGTGGTGGATGAGGGTTTGATGGAGGGCACAACCTACTGGCCGCTGCTGGGCTTGCTAACGGCCGTTTACCCCCAGGCCGAGGTCCACTTTTGTCCCGGCCACCTTCTCCATTGGGGCAGCAAGGCCACAAACGCCTGGCTGGACCAACATGCCCCGGACGTGTTGGCCAAGCTGGAAATGGCGCAGGCGCAGTTGCCGGCCTACAGTCCGGAGCGGCGCGCGCTGCTCGATGCTCTGCGCTGGGCAGCCGCCGGCACAGAGGATGGCGACCCCTATTCGCTGCACTATGCGCCGGTGGATGAAGACGGCCAGACAGTGCGCCGGCTCAGCGCCTACATGCCCACCACCCACTGGCTGCGCATCGCGCCCTGGGCCCACGCCTTCATCCTGGACGCGGTCAAACAACTGGCGTTGGCCGGGTCTGACTCGCTGTCTCCGGCCGAGCGCCGCCGTTATCAAAGCAGCCAGCGCACCAGCCTACCCGATGACATCGCCCTCATCCGCCGCATGTGGCAAAAGGGCAGCCTCACCCGCCGTGACGTGGCAGCCTGGAGCAATCTGTCCCCGACCGAAGCTGGTAAGATTCTGCGCCGGCTTTTTCGTCTCAGTTACATTGCCGCCCTGGGGTGGGGTGGTAGCACCCGCTACGTGCCGGACCCGGTCTATCGCCCGGACTTTGCCGAAACCTACGGCGGGCCGGACAACAACGCTTATTGGGTCATCCCAGGCAGGCTGCTGGCCGGGCCGCACCCGCTGACGAACGAAGGATTCCGGGACGCAGCCTACCAGGGGCTGGCCTGGTTGCAGGCGCAGGGAGTGGATTTTCTCATCGACCTGGCCGGCCCCTTGGACATACCCTGGCATCATGGTGGTCAGATGGCGGCGCACCTGGAGACGTTTGCCGCCGAGACGGGGTACCGGTTCACCCATGTTCAACACAACTGGACACAATATACACCGCCCTCTGCGGCCCAGCTTCAGGAATTGCGGCGCGTGTTGGCAGACACCCTGACGACCGGTCACACAGTCTACCTTCATTCGTATCGCGGCACAGGACGGGCGGCGATGGCGGCGGCGGCTTATCTGGTCGGGCAGGGCTGGTCGCCGCTGGAGGCCTGGCGCTTTTTGGGCCGCCAGTGGGCGCAGACGACCTGGGGGCCTTATCGCCGCCTGCCGGACACGGAGGAGCAGCGCCGCTTCCTGCTGCGCCTGACGGATTGGCTTTAACGTCGCGCTTGGCGGAAAAGAGCAACGGCCCTTGTCCACCTCCTGCGCACGCCGGCTTCATCGGCCAACTCGCCTGGAGTGCGTACCCGGTAAATGCGCGCTGCATCGCTGCACCCACTTTTTAACTATGTTGGGCCACCAATGCCATATTTGTACCGCAGGCTGTTGACACTGGCTCCGGCTTCGTGTTCACGAACGACCTGCTGTTTGAAGGCTTGGCTGTATCGTTTGATTGGTCCTTTTTCATATTCATCTCCGTCCTGAACAATGTGACATGGATAAGGTCTTGTGTCAGCTATATTCAAGACGGATCAAATTTAGGCACCCTGACCAAGAAGGGCTACGCGACACCTATAAACATGATATTTGTCACTAATCAAGCATTTGTCAATCTAATATAATTCAATGAATGTTGAAATAGAGACACAGCTATTGTGGAGGTTTTCTGATGACTGATTATTTAGAATACACCCTGGATAAATTTACTTTCAGAGTGGCCGCCGACCGGCTTTATAACTCGGAAGGTGTTTGGGCTAAAGCGGATAGTGGTCGGGTGACCATTGGTGTTTCTGACTTCTTCCAGCAGCACAATGGGGATGTAGCTTTTGCTGAGGTGCAAGAAGTGGGCACAGCCGTTTCCACCAATGACGAATTCGCCACCATCGAAACCATCAAAGTAGGCATCGAACTGCCCTGCCCCGTCAGCGGCACAATTGTCGAAGTGAACGAAAAGCTGGAACTGGAAGCGGAAATCATCAACCAGGATCCCTATGGCAAGGGCTGGCTGGCCGTCATTGAAGCCGCCGATTGGGCCACCGACCAAGCCGATCTGATGACGCCGGAAGCCTACTTTGAACACATGAAGGCCCAGGCGCAAGAGGAGGCAGAGAACTGATGAACCAGAAAGTTGTGATAGTGCCATGCAGTGGCATCGGCAAAACCTACGGTACGGTCAGCCGTGAAGCTGCTTATGAGGTCATCGAAGATCTGCGCCCGGAAACGTCGCAGTTGGTGGCGCTTTCTATGCTCGTCATGGGTGAAGATGAGGCTCGCGCCGCCGTTGCTACCAGTCCGGCCATCACCATCGACGGCTGTAAACTGGCCTGCGCCACCAAAATGGTGCAGGAAAGCGGCGGCAAAGTCGCTCAAGATTTCGCTGTGCTGGATGTCTATCGTCGTTATCGAAAGTTCAAGCCTCAGGGTATTGCCCAACTCAACGAGGGCGGATTGCAGTTAGCCCATGCCCTGGCCGAAGAAGTGGCGGGCGTGGTAGACGCCATCAGACAAGATGGCATCTTGTCCAACAAGGGAGGGGAAGATGCCTGACTTACCGCAAAAGAAAGTGGGCATTGTCGCCTGCTCCGGCGAAGAGTTAGCTGAGGGCACGGTGACGCGGCTGGCAGCGCTCAAGGTATTGGAAGAACTACGTCCGACAGATACCGTCACGATTTGTCTGCCGCTCTTTTTGGCCGGCGGTGAGGGTGATCGCGCCTTTGCCCGTTTTTATCCAACCATTGCCGTGGATGGCTGCGACTTGCGCTGCGCCGCCCGCGCCACGGAACAGCATTCCGGTAAACCGGCAGCCAGTGTGGTAGTGACCGATATCGTAGAAAAGTGTGGCATCGGTCAGGTGGCCGGGCTGCGCCGATTAAATGAAGCCGGACAGCAAGCGGTGGCCGAAACGGCCGTTACCATCGCCGACCTGGTAGATACCCTGCTGGACAAAAAATGGAGCCGCCGCGAAGGCCGCTTCGTTGAATCGGAAGCCATCGGGTTGGAAGTGCAGCAGTCAAAAGTTGCCTCTTGCGCCTGCGGTTCCGGCATTCCGGTGCAGACGGTGCAGGTCAACGGGGAAAGCGTGACGCTGATCGCCCTGCCGCTGCTGTTGGAACAGTTCCGGCAGATGGGGAAACGGCCGTCATCCAAAACCGCCGCTGAGTTACTGGAACAGGTGAAAATCTACAATCCTGTGCCTGAAGAAGTCGAAGCCGCCTATCGAGAAATGTTAACCCGCGAATATGCCGCCGTCTGGGAAGAAAAGGAGCCTGTTTGATGAGCAAAACGGCCGTTTACAATACCACCGTCCACTGGAAAGGGGACCATTGGGGCCACATCGTCATGGGCAATGGGCCGGAGATGCCCTTCTCTGCCCCACCCGACGCCCAGGGCAACCCCGACGTGTTTACCCCCGAAGATGCCTTCGTTGCCGCCGTCAACACCTGCATCATGATGATGTTCATCTGGGCCACCGAGCGCTTTAAGTTGGATTTACAGAGTTATGAATGCCGCGCCGAGGGTACTAAATTGATTGAGCTAGATCGCACTGAAACCTTCACCCAAGTCAAGTTATGGCCTCACATCCGCGTCGCTGCCAATGGCCAAAAACCGGCGGTCATTGAGGCCCGCATCAAAAAAGGGCTGCAATCGGCACAAAAATACAGTCTGGTCGCCAACTCGGTGAAATCTGACATTATCATCGAACCGAACATCGAGGTCATCATATGAATAGTAAGCCGACGCTTTGGGGCGAAGTCGACGAACAGGGACGCCTTATCTTTCCGCCGGAAATGGCGGGCCAGTTTGGCTTGCAGCCAGGGGCCAGGTTCCGTCTGGAAAACGGCGGTAACCGCGTCCAAATGCACCGCCCTGTCACCCACCTGACCAAGGTATACGTCGAGCCAACCGACCAGTGCAATATCGCCTGCCGCACCTGCATTCGCAACGGTTGGGATGAGAGCCTGGGTCGCATGAGCGACGCCACCTTTGACCGCATCCTAGAAGGTGTACGGCAGATGTCGCCCCTACCGACTGTCTTCTTTGGCGGACTGGGCGAACCGTTGTTTCACAAGTGCACGGTTGATTGGATCGCTCAGGCGAAAGCCATTGGCGCACAGGTTGAACTAATCACCAATGGTACGATGCTCACCGAAAAACGTTCCCGTCAGATCATCGCTGCCGGTCTCGACGTGCTCTGGGTTTCCATTGACGGCTCTACGCCAGAAAGTTACGCCGACGTGCGGCTGGGCGCGCAATTACCCAAAGTCCTGGCTAACCTGGCCCGATTCCGGCAGTTGCGGCCTGGCGCCCTCTACCCGCGCCCGGAGATTGGTATTGCCTTTGTGGCTATGGCCCGCAACATTGATGATTTGCCGGAAGTGCTGCGGATCGGCCGTTCCGTAGGCGCTAAATATTTCTCGGTGAGCAACGTGCTGCCTTACACGGCCGATATGCAGCCGGAAATGCTCTACACCCGCACCCTTCGGGACGTGACCTACATGTCCTCGCCCACTCATGGTAAATTGAGCCTGCCGCGTATGGACATCAACGAAAAAACACGAAATGCCTTCCTCCAGGCACTGCAAAGCGGCTACAATGTCAATTTTGCCGGGAACAGCTTGGGTGGGGCTACTGACGTTTGCAACTTTATCGAAAGCGGCACGCTATCCATCGCTTGGGATGGCGGCGTCAGCCCGTGCTGGCCGTTGATGCATACCCACACCAGCTATCTACACGGCAAACCACACCTGTCCCGACGGCACGTCGTCGGTAACGTTAACAAACAGGATTTGTACAACATCTGGCTAGATGATGAATACGTGGCTTACCGCCAGCAGGTGCAGAGTTTCGGCTTTGCCCCCTGCACCTTTTGCGGCGGCTGCGAGCTGTCAGAAGCGAATGAAGAAGATTGTTTTGGCAATGAGTTCCCGGCCTGTGGCGGCTGCCTTTGGGCACAGGGAGTCATTCAATGCCCTTAAACCATAGATTTTTTGGAGGTATTTCAATATGTTAACCATCAAAGTATTAGGACCCGGCTGCCCCAACTGTCAAAAAGTGGAAGCTGCTGCTAAAAGTGCCGTTACCAACCTGGGTATCGAGGCTGAAATCACGAAAGTTACCGATTATGCCCAGATTATGGCCTATAACGTTCTGGCAACGCCGGGACTGGTCATCAATGAAAAACTGGTTTCCGCCGGTCGCATCCCTAGCGATGCCGAGGTCATGACCTGGGTTGCCGACGCACTCACGGTAGCCTGACGGCCGTCATCCGTGCGGCGCTACCTGCTGGGCATCCCACCAGGTAAACCCAGCGGGTAGCGCCCATGGTCAGGGAGCCTAAAATTGAAGCATTTGCATAAAAAGCGGCTGGCTGTTATTGGCGTGGGCAATATTGGCCGCATTCTGATCATCCGACTGCTAGTAACAGGCGTGCCGCCAACCAATCTTGTTATTTGCGACGCCGACATGCCGTGGGGGCAGTCTGCCGCCACCGAATTTGGCGTACCGGCTGCACAGCTTCCTGATGAAGCCGCTTGCATGGCTGACATCATCCTGCTTTCCCCACCCTCTTTATGCTTCAGCTGAAATTGAATTATCAGACTGGATAACGACTCGGAGCAAATGGTATGCTACCTGAAAACGAAACAGAAATTAAAGAGCTTACGGCCGTTCTCAAGGCCCTGGCCGAACCCAACCGGATGCGCATCTTTGCCGAACTGATGCAGGGCGACTCTTGCAACTGCGAGCTGCAAGAGCGGCTGGGGCTGGCGCCCAATCTACTTTCACATCATTTCCGCATTTTGGAAAAGGCTGGTTTGGTGCATTCTCGGCGGGATCGGATAGACGGCCGTTGGATTTACTACAGTGTAGACAGGGCTGCGGTCGCTCGTTGGCGCACATGGTTCAACCACTTTCTAGACCCGGCGCGCATTCAGGAACGTACCGTCTGTGGTCCAGAAGGACAGCTTATTTCATCAGAGCAGATCACCGTATCACTTCCTTCCTAAACCCCATTCTAATCGGATTTAATAAATGATCAGGATGGCAGAGGGCGTGGCCCAGAATGATGTCTTGCCAGTCATAAGTCAGCCCTGTCGGCATTGCGTCGTCAATTGTCATTTTCAATGGATCACCATTTTGCTAACGATATTCCATTTACCGGACTGGCTGACATATTTTCCCTGTTTCGAACTGTCAATTTGCTGAGTTAACCCAGGCCGCCAGGTCTGCTTCTTGTTGCCAAATCAGCCGTTTCCCAACTTCGTACATAGACTTTTGCGAGACAGTCGCCATGACTTGATGATGGCGAGTCAAGAGTGCGTCAAGCACAATAAAAGTGGTTCTATCATCCCAACCTTTGATTCGCGGCGCACTTGCAAGTTTTCGTGTCCAATGAAGTATATTTCCCCACTCACAGGGACAACCCGCCGCAATGTGATAGGTGGCTTTTGGATGCGTAAAAACAATGCCTCCCTGACTGCGTATGTTGGTCAAAAAGCGCGAGACCAGCTGAGGGGCGTGATTCCGAATACTCTTTGCCACATCTGTGGCCATCCTTTGCCACTGCTCATCCGGTCCTTGCCTGACAACAGGGTTTTCTGTTACGGGAATGCCCCCTGTTTCATAGTAAGTTTTCTGGCGTCGCCATTGTCCATCTTGCCAAGTGATCGAACCTGCCCAATATTTGACTTCAAATACCCATATTCCAGTTGGTCCAACAACGGTCACATCAATGTCATCGCCCTTTTTCTGCTGCAACCGATAGATGATATAGTGAGAGCTATCCAGCGCACGCTGAAGTTGACGAACAAAATCATGTTCGCCGTCCGCGCCGTCATATTCTTTATTGCCTGGCAATCGCCCGTTTAGTGATTGTTTCCAGATAGGGAAAAGTGGAGGAATGAGATTAGATTGCAGTGGATGAGCTGGCGGCTGAGGAACTTGAGACTTATACCGCCGCCACTTCCAAGCCACATACAGACCAGTCAATACCCCAATACCTGCCAGCGGCAACCCTAAGCCCATCAAGACCCCGCTGTCTAAGAACCAGAAATCTACAAAGAAAGCTACTATGGTCAGAAAGAAAAGTAGTCCAATGAAGGCTATGTTTCGGCGGGTCTGTCGCTTAAGGGCTTCACCACGTGACTGGTACTCTTTGCGTGCTTGGTTGTGCTTCAAACGCTTTTGCCCATAGGCCTGCATAAGCCGATCACGCCATTTTTCTTTGAGATGGACGTTTGCGTCAACGATTTCGTCATAACCGGAACAAATGTCGGAAACGTTGTTGTTTAGCAATGTCATCTGATCATGCCTTTTCGTCGGAACTTATGACAGTGAGATGAAATCTGAGAAGGCGCCCATTGTCTTTATGCCAGATCCTCTTGACTACTTAAAGGCGTATACGGTGGTTAGCACTGCAATTAGTCTGAAATCGATACAAAGATATGACGTTTCTATGGCAATGCACGGTTGCACATGAGGAATATAACACTTTGGCAACGGCCGTTTCATCTGTCAAACGTCACTTTTCTGTCATCTTCCCTCCACACTGGCTTCGTTAACTTCTTCGCGAAAATCATTGGGTTATAGTTGGATGGCCTCAATTTTTGAAGCAAGACTCCACACATTTTCGCCCTTATTGCTGACGATATGAACTCGAAGATTTCTTTCTGGGTTATGCCTTGAGATGAAACTGACTCCGGGGTCGCTTCCCTGGAAGAACGGATGAAAAACAGTTCCTGCTTTTCTCAACCAAACGCCATAACCATAATAGTCATCTTCATCGCGGCTTTGTACAGAGAACATTTCTGTCACAGAAGCCAGGGTGACAAGTTCTCCATTTAACAACTTCTTCCAAAACTTTTCTACATCAACGACCGTTGTGAATGCTCCTCCAGCCCCGGTTCCTTTGGCGTCAACAGAATAAATATTGGTGTAGTATTGTTGTTTTGACTCATCGAAAACATAAGCGTCGGCACAGTTTGCTGGGAGGCGATCAAGTTCATAATAACCCGTGTCCAGCATTTCACAAGGCCGAAAAACTCTCTCAGACAAATACTCATCAAAGAGTTGCCCTGTCACACTTTCGATAACCAGACCCAGTATGACGTACCCGCTGTTATTATATTGAAACCTCTCCCCCGCCTGATACATCATTGGTTTTTCGATAAACAGAGGCAGTAAATCTTTTGATTTTCGGATTTTGTAGTTTGGGAAATCGACCCACAAATCCGCATATTCAGACATGGTGCTTTCATCAAAATAGTCGGGTATGCCGGATGTGTGATTCAGCAATTGTCTGATTGTCACCTTTCGATCAATTTGGTGAAGGGGAAAATCCAGCAAATCACTCAGTTGGGAGTCTAAAGATAATTGCCCGGCTTCAATTAGTTGCATTATTCCAACCGCGACAAAAACTTTCCCAGCAGACGCTGTTTGGAATTTTGTGTCAACCGTATTGCTGATTTGGTTTGGCATGTCCGAAAAACCAAATCCTTTTGCAAATAAGGTGCTGCCATTTTGGGATACAAGAACAGCACCATTGAAGTCTTCAGGGATAATGTCCGCTATTTCTTTCACGTATTTCACCTCTTCAAAAGTAAGCTGACGTCTCCGTCAGTTACGCAGGCGTGGTTATCCACAGCCTTTGTTATTCATCAGTCAGTAAGCCCCGAAGCATCATACCGGTATTACTTTCACGGAATGGTAAACGGACTTACAACCCATATTTGAGAGCAAGTTGTTCCGTTAGCCAGGGCAAAGACCCACACCGCCTGATATGTTCGGTGATGCGCTGCCAGCTACATTTGCGTAACATCGTTGGTATTCGCAAAGCCGTCTGTGTTTCTCTATAGGCGGCAAGGGCACTGCCCACTTCTTGAAAAGCTGGATTTCGCTCATCGTAAATCACAAGCACATGTCCGTCATCAATGGACACCGACCCATCCGCCTTTGTCCCTATCGCCAATACATTCCTCACCAACTGGTAGTTCTTGTTCAGGGGACAAGGAAGCAAGTCTTTAGCGCTTTGCCACTTGAATAGAAGTGGGACATAACGCCAGTATAAAACCCCAATGGAACTTAGGGAACACCTTTCTAATCTCGCCCGTTGCCGGGAATAGCTACCGTTACAGTATTCTAGTTCATACTTTGAATCTCTTGGTGTTAATCGCGGGCGAGAGCAAGCGCCAAACTCCATTTCTGTGAATTTGCATTCGATGGCTACTCTATAGTCACCAGAGATATAGCCATCAAGACTGGTGGAGCGTGGCTCTCCAAGATGATTCACTTTGAACTCCATCTGAAAGCTCGGAGAGGAACCTTGTGCTTCTCCAAACAGCGATTGCCCTTCATCAGATTGTAGCTCAGCCAAATGGTGAAGAAATCCATAAACTGCCAGGTTGCCAAAAACGCTCTGGGTCAAAGCCTGCGAACTGTTCATGCTCCGAAACCACTTGTGCCGTTCACCCGCCGGCACGAAAGCTAACACGCTTTGGATTTCTTGCGAAGTTGCCTCGGGGCTAACGATGACGTTACGCCAGGCTTCTTCTCTACGAAAAACAGGAGGACGTATTCCCTCAGCTCTTGGCTGGTCGAAAAACTTTTCCCTAGCAGGAAAATGAACCTCTTGATAATCCCAATATCGTCGGATCAATTCAGTTTTGTAAGCTGTCGCCTGACTTCCTGTTTGGTTTTGCATGTGTGGACTTACCTTATGTCTTCACCAACCGACGATAGCCAAATTTGGAGTGGAAAGAATTGAAGTCCCAGTGATCACAGCCGTGTGGCTTAAGCTTGGCCCTACACCCTACCTCTCCCGAAAGAGCCAAACTCCAGTCCACCAAAACTATTTTTGGGGCACCACGCCAATACTATGTCGGCTGTCTTTACCAGCGTGAAACAACATTCCCCGAAGAGTCAAATAAAACGGCCGGATCAGATTCGCTGTTGTTCCAAATATTGCTGCCAAAGCCGCAATTAAATCCACCGTTCCCGGCATCAGATGCCATAGCCCAGACATGACACATGCCTCCTCGATGTTAGTTTCAGTTAGACTGGACTGCACCGAATATGATAAAAAATCTGGGGCAAATTTGTCACGTGACTTTTGTCATTGTCTGTCGGATGCTGGAACTTGATGCTGGAACTTGAGATTTCATCTGGTCGTTGCAGCGGGGGACGGCCGATGGGAACAGGGCTGGTCGCCGCTGCAAGCTTAGCGTTTTTGTGCCAACAGTGGGCGCAAACGACCTGAGGACCCTACTGTCGTTGCCAGACACGGTGGGGCAGCGGCCTTTCCTGTTTCGCCTGATGGACTGACTTTGATCAACCAGCCTGGCGCCAAAGGGCAACGGCGGTTACCTGACGTAAAAATCGCGTAGACGCTTTAACATGTTTGGTTTTGGTAAGGGCGGGACGTTCACTTCATGAGGCCATTTTTCCGGTTTAGTACCGAGCGCCGCCAGAAAGGGTTCACGAGCCGAGCCACTTGTGACATTCAAGGGGAAACGGTGTTTTCCGGCGGCATACCCACTCCCCAGGATGGCCACAGGTCGGCGGCGGCATGGACCGCCAGAGCGCGTTGGCCGCTGCCGTCCGGGTTCATCAGGTAAATCTCAAAGTTGCCATCTCGATTGGTCTGGAAGGCCAGCAAATCGCCCTGCGGCGACCAGGCTGGATTTTCGTCAAAGCCGGACGCGCTGGTGAGCTGGCG
>Ga0209607_1002901_pt1 | contig 13384 bp, 8 predicted proteins | sample AD_UKC117_MetaG_FD_184413 | JGI IMG/M metagenome (GOLD analysis project Ga0209607, IMG submission 184413) | Active sludge microbial communities of municipal wastewater-treating anaerobic digesters from Hong Kong - AD_UKC117_MetaG (SPAdes)... | ecosystem: Engineered > Bioreactor > Anaerobic >... | reverse complement strand
GCACCGACATCGAGCGCTACCGTGCGCTGATCGCGCGGCTGGGTATCCGTCGATAACCTGATCGAGGGGAGTGGCTAAGGCCGCTCCCCCCGAGTCTTACCACCCAACGGGGCCGCATTGCACGCCTCGGTCCTCGGTGGTGATGGCCCGCACTGCGGACCGTCTCGATCGAAGACCGGCGCCTGCGGCCCCCTTAAGAGAAGGAGGGCCCGTGGAGGGTTCCAACATTGAAAGCGCCGAAACCGTTCTGGACAACGGTCCGTTCGGCACCCGCACCATCCGATTCGAGACCGGCCGCCTGGCGCGCCAAGCGGCCGGTTCGGCCGTCGCCTACCTCGACGGCGACACGATGCTGCTGTCGGCGACGACCGCCGGCAAGCACCCCAAGGAGCAGTTCGACTTCTTCCCGCTGACCGTCGACGTCGAAGAGCGGATGTACGCCGCTGGGCGGATTCCCGGTTCGTTCTTCCGGCGCGAGGGGCGTCCCAGCGAGGACGCGATCCTGACCTGTCGCCTCATCGACCGTCCGCTGCGCCCGACGTTCGTCAAGGGCCTGCGCAACGAGGTCCAGGTCGTCATCACCATCCAGTCGCTGAATCCGGATCACCCCTACGACGTGCTGGCGATCAACGCCGCGTCGATGTCGACCCAGCTGTCCGGCTTGCCGTTCAGCGGCCCGATCGGCGCCGTGCGTGTGGCACTCATCGGTGAGCGCTGGGTTGCGTTCCCCAGTCACTCGCAGCTCGAGGAGGCCGTGTTCGACATGGTCGTCGCCGGCCGTGTGGTCGGCGACGACGTGGCGATCATGATGGTCGAAGCGGAAGCGACCGAGTCCGCGGTGGAGTTGGTGCGCGGAGGTTCGCCGGCCCCGACCGAGACTGTCGTCTCGGAGGGTCTCGACGCGTCCAAGCCGTTCATCCGTCAGCTGTGTGAGGCGCAGTCCGACCTGGCCGCGCGTGCGGGCAAGGAGACCCGGGAGTTCCCGGTGTTCCTGGAGTTCCAGGACGACGCGTACGAGGCTGTCGAGGCAGCGACCAGCGAGAAGCTGGCGCAGGCGTTGACGATCGCCGACAAGCAGGAGCGCGAGCAGGCGCTGGACGCGATCAAGGATGAGGTCTCCGAACAGCTCGCCGAGCAGTTCGAAGGCCGTGAGAAGGAGATCGGCGCCGCCCTGCGCGCGGTCACCAAGAAGCAGATGCGCCAGCGCATCCTGCGCGATCACGTCCGTATCGACGGGCGTGGTTTGTCGGACATCCGGGCACTGTCGGCCGAGGTCGACGTGATCCCGCGGGCACACGGTTCGGCCCTGTTCGAGCGCGGCGAGACCCAGATCCTGGGTGTCACCACGCTGAACATGCTGCGCATGGAACAACAGCTCGACACGCTGAGCCCCACGAGCCGCAAGCGGTACATGCACAACTACAACTTCCCGCCATTCTCCACCGGTGAGACCGGCCGGGTGGGAAGCCCGAAGCGCCGCGAGATCGGTCACGGAGCACTGGCCGAACGTGCGCTGGTGCCGGTGCTGCCCAGCCGTGAGGACTTCCCGTACGCGATCCGGCAGGTGTCCGAGGCCCTCGGGTCCAACGGGTCGACCTCGATGGGTTCGGTATGTGCCTCGACGCTGTCGCTGCTCAACGCCGGTGTGCCGCTGAAGGCCCCTGTTGCAGGTATCGCCATGGGTCTGGTCTCCGACGAGGTCGACGGCCAGATGCAGTACGTCGCTCTGACTGACATCCTCGGCGCCGAGGACGCGTACGGCGACATGGACTTCAAGGTAGCCGGCACCAGCGAGTTCGTCACCGCCCTGCAACTGGACACCAAGCTCGACGGCATCCCCGCCAGCGTGCTGGCCGGTGCCCTCGAGCAGGCCCGCGATGCCCGCATGACCATCCTGGACGTCATGTCCGAGGCCATCGACGGCCCCGACGAGATGAACGCCCTGGCACCACGGGTCATCTCGATCACCGTCCCGGTGGACAAGATCGGTGCCGTGATCGGGCCGAAGGGTCAGATCATCAACCAGATCCAGGACGACACCGGTGCGGACATCACCATCGAGGACGACGGCACAATCTACATCGGTGCTTCCAACGGTGACGCCGCTGAGCAGGCACGCGCCATGATCAACGGGATCGCGAACCCGCAGATGCCCGAGATCGGCGAGCGCTACCTCGGCACGGTCGTCAAGACCACGAACTTCGGCGCGTTCGTGTCGCTGGTCCCCGGTAAGGACGGCCTGCTGCACATCACCGAGGTCAAGAAACTCGTCGGTGGCAAGCGCATCGAGAGTGTGGACGACGTCGTCAAGGTCGGCGACAAGATCCGGGTCGAGATCAAGGACATCGACGACCGCGGCAAACTGAGCCTGGCGCCGGTACTCGACGAGGCTGAGGAGTCAGACTCCGAGTGAGCCCCCGCTCCCAGGTGGTTCTGCGCGACCCCGGGGGGATCACGGTGCACCGCACTGCGATCCCCTCGGGGCCTCGTGTTTACACCGAAGTCATCCCGGCCGTGCGGTCGGTCACGCTGGGTGTGTGGGTGCCGATCGGTTCGCGCCACGAGACCCCGTCGACCGCGGGCGCCACGCATTTCCTCGAGCACCTGTTGTTCAAGGGCACCGAACGCCGGTCTGCGCTGGATATCGCCGCCGACGTGGAAAGTGTTGGCGGCGAGATCAACGCCTTCACGACCAAGGAGTACACCTGCTACCACGTGAGGGTGCTCGATGAGCACCTCGATGTGGCCGTCGACGTACTCGCCGACATGCTGGGCCAGTCGCTGTTGAGGCACTCAGACATCGAGGCCGAGCGTCCGGTGGTCCTCGAGGAGATCGCGATGAGCGAGGACGACCCGCTCGACCTCGCGCGTACCGAACTCGAGGCGCTGCTGTTCACCGGACACCCGCTGGGAACGCCGGTGGCGGGAACTGTGGACAGCGTCACTGCCATGTCCGACGCCGCCATCCGGCGGCACTACCGGCGCTACTACACTCCGGACAACTATGTGATCACCGCGGTGGGCAGTGCTTCGCATCGACGCGTGATGTCCCTGGTGCGCAGGGCCTTCGGGGAGGCTCAGCAACCCGTGCGCCCACCCAAGCCGCAGAAGTCCCCGCGCGGTCCGCGGCCGGCTGGCTCGCACGTCTCGCGGGCGTTCGAGCAGATCAATCTGTTGCGCGGGTACCCCAGCATCGCCAGAAATGATGACCGCCGCTACGCGATGGCGGTTCTGCACACCATCCTCGGCGGTGGAATGTCCAGTCGGCTGTTCCAGGAAGTGCGTGAGCGGCGGGGCCTGGCCTACACGGTCAACGCATTCCGTTCCAGCTACAGCGACGCGGGGATCTTCGGAGTGCACGCGGGCTGCGCCCCGGAGAAACTCGACCAGACGCGTGAGGTCATCGACGCCGTGCTGCACGAGGTCCGCACCACGGGCATCTCCGGCGATGAGGTTGCCTCCGCGAAGAACCAGGTGAAGGGGCAGATGGTCCTGGACCTCGAGGATCCGGGCATGCGCCTCATGCGGCTGGGTACCCGGGCGTTGTTCGACGAGAAGATCGTCGCGCTCAACGAAGGCCTGCTCAGAGTCGGCGCGGTAACCCCTGCGGAGGTCAGCGAGCTGGCCGAGGAGATCTTGTCCGGTCCGACGGTCGATGTCGTCGTCGGGCCGTCCGCGTGACGATGGAGGTTCAAGAATGATCAGGGTCGGAGTGGTAGGAGCGGCCGGTCGCATGGGCCGGACGGTCTGCGAAGCGGTGGAAGCCGCCGACGACATGGAGGTGCTCGCCCGTGTCGATCTGGGGGACTCTTTGGATCTACTCGACGACTGCGATGTGGTCGTCGACTTCACCGCGCCCGACGTGGTGATGCGCACGATTGAACACTGCATCCCGCGTGGGGTCCATGTCGTCGTCGGGACCAGCGGCTTCGACAATGAGCGTCTTGAGCAGGTCGAACGACTACTGACGGGGTCGGGCACGGGCGTTCTGGTGGCTCCCAATTTCAGCATCGGAGCGGTGCTCATGATGCGCTTCGCGGCGGTCGCCGCACCGTTCTTCGAGTCGGTGGAGATCGTCGAGATGCACCACCCGGACAAGGTCGACGCGCCCTCCGGAACAGCGGTGCGGACCGCGGAACTGATCGCGCAGGCGCGCGACCGGCGGAAGTCTCCCGATGCGACTGCCACGGCGCTACCGGGTGCTAGGGGCGCGTCGGTGGACGACGTGGCTGTTCACTCGGTTCGGTTGCGCGGTTTGGTGGCGCACCAGGAAGTGCTGCTCGGCGGGGCGGGGGAGACCCTGACCATCCGCCACGACAGCCTCGATCGTGTCTCGTTCATGCCTGGTGTGTTGCTGGGGATCCGCAGTGTGGGCAGCCACCCTGGCTTGACCGTCGGGCTGGACGCCTTCCTGGATCTGGCATGACCGCCAAGCGGATCGCGCTGGTCATGGCCGGTGCATTCGCCGTCTATGCCGTGCTGGTCGCGTGGCGCGGCTGGGACTTCATCGCCTCCGGTGAACCGGCCGCCGTGGGTCTTGGCTTGGCCGTGCTGTTGCTGCCACTGCTGGCCGGCTGGCTGGTGTGGCGCGAAGTGCGCTTCGGATTCCGCATGCAGGAACTGGCGGCCCGCATCGAGGTGGTCGACGAGCGATCCATGGACGAGAGGATCGCCGCCGCCCAAGCCGCCCCCGACGACTGGCTGGCGTGGTACTGGGTCGGCGTGGGCTACTTCGATGCGGGAGACAAGAAGCAGGCCCGGGCCGCGCTGGATCATGCATGGGATGTGCGGGACCGGTAGGTCTCCTGGCGCCGCCCGGGCCTCACCCGGCCGACCCACCCCCGACCCGCCCGTCCACCCCACCCCGCCGCCCACCCGGCCGACCCACCCGGCCGAGTGTTGCACCGTTGCGGGTTTTGGCCCCGCGGGTTCTAGGGGTCCCTGCAACAGTCCAGCATTGAAGGTGGGTGTGTTGCATGGCTCGTTCTCGGATTCCTCGCTGTGTTGAGGGCCGTTTCTGGGTTCGGTGGGGGCAGGGGGTGGGGGTGCAGGCTGCGGCTGTCGCGGTGGGCGTGTCGCAGGGAACCGCCGAGACGTGGGTACGCCAGCGTGGTGGGGTGAAACCTGAACCGTTCAGCAGTGGCAGGGACATGACGTTGGAGGATCGGATCGCGATTCAGGCCGGGATCGTCGCCGGTCACAGTGACGGGCGGATAGCCCGCACGATTGGTCGTCATCGCAGCACGGTCGGCCGGGAGTTGAAGCGCAACGTGCGCCGTTGTGATGTGGGTCCGGCTAATCGTCGGCGCGGCTATAACGCGCTGATGGCCCAGAACCGTGCCGATGACGAACGTTTGCGCCCCAAGCCCCGCAAACTGGATGAGAACGCGGTGCTGCATGACTATGTGCAGCTCAAGTTCGACTGCAAGTGGAGCCCTGAGCAGATCGCGAATCGGCTGCGGAAGGTGCATGGGAAGGACCCGGAGATGACGATCAGTCATGAGGCGATCTACCAAGCGTTGTACGTCAACAGTGCCGGTGGGCTGCAACGGGAGTTGAAGGCCACGCTGCGTACCGGGCGCAAGGTGCGCCGGCCTCGGCGTACCGAAGAGCGCCGAGGCCGGCGCGCGGACATGACCTGGATCGTGGACCGCCCGCAGGAGGCGCTGGGCCGGGCGGTGCCCGGGCATTGGGAAGGCGACTTGATCACCGGCGCGTTGAACAAGACCGCGGTCGGGACGCTGGTCGACCGGTGCAGCCGCTACACCACGCTGCTGCACCTGCCCGACGGGCACGACGCCGAGGCCGTGCGCGACGAGATGATCGCCGCGATCCAGCGGATGCCCGAACGCATGCGCCAGACCGTGACCTGGGACCAGGGCAGCGAAATGGCCCGCCACGTGGAGATCACCGCCACCACCGGCGTCCAGGTCTACTTCTGCGACCCACACAGCCCCTGGCAACGGCCTACCAATGAGAACACCAACGGGCTGCTGCGGGAGTTCCTGCCCAAAGGCACCGACCTGTCGATCTACACCCGGGAAGAACTCGACAAGATCGAAGACCTCATGAACAGCCGCCCCCGCAAAGCACTAGATTGGCTTACACCAATCGAGCACCTCTCCGAGGTCCTCGAAGAAGACATCACTGTTGCAGGGACCGGATGAATCCGCCGGGTCGTGATCCAGCAACCATGCAACACTCGGCAATTTCGGGGGTGGGTCATGCTCGCGCCCGGGTCTGGCGCCGGGCGAATCCTCCATGGGACCGGTACGCGGAAGGGCCGCACCCCGGGTGAGGGGTGCGGCCCTTCCGCTACCTAGTGGCGGTTACCTGAGGATCCAGGACTTGCGCCAGGTGTTGGGCTTCCACCGGTCTTCGAAGCCCTTCTTCGGCTTGCTCCGGACGATCACCGTGACCTTGACCTTGTCGTAGCCGCGGGTCTTGACCCGGATCTTGCCGCGCTTGGTGACCTTCGTGTCACAGAAGGCCTTCTCACCGGCGGCCGTCGTTGCCAGTGGCCGGCACAGCACCACGGGCTTAAGCAGCTTGCAACTACTCTTCTTCGTCTTGATCTTCTTGACCAGCACCCGGTTGCCGACCTTCTTCGGCTTCGGCTTGACCAGAGTCACTGTGATCGGGCAGATCTTCTTGGCCACTGCGGGGTTGACCTGCGTTACGTTCACGCTGAACTGGGCCTGGCCGCTGACCGGTTGACCAGTGCGGTCCTCACCGGAGGCCACCGCGGTGTTGGTGGTGGGCTCGTTGAGGGTCATGGTGCATTCGAAGATCCACTTCTCGTCGACCTGCAACTTCTTGTCGTTGTTGGTGTCGCCGGACTTGTAGGTCACCGGGTCGCACTTGTCGTCGGTCACGTTGACGTTCAGCAACTCGATGTCACCGGTATTGCTCACCTCGTAGGTGTAGGTGACACTTCCGCCCACTGTCACGGACGAGGCCGACGCGGTCTTGACCACGTTGATGCCCGGCTTCGGGACGATCACCTTCGCCGTGTCAGTGTCCTCGACCGGTTGGCCGGTACGATCCTCACCGGATGCCACCGCTGTGTTAGTGGTGGTCTCCTTCAGGGTGGTGGTGCAGGTGAAGGTCCAGGTCTCCTTGAGACCGAGGATCTCGTTGTCGTCAGCGTCACCGGACTTGTACTCCACTGGGGCGCACTTGTCGTCCGTGACCTTCACGTTGAGCAGCGGAGTGTCACCGGTGTTGCTCACCTCGTAGGTGTAGGTGACGCTTCCGTCGGCCTTGACCTCGGTCTTGTCCGGGGTCTTGACCACCTTGATGCCCGGCTTGAGCACAGTGACCGTGGCCTTGGCCTCATCGGTGACCTGCTTCTCCTCGGGGTCGAAGCCGGTCGCGACGGCGGTGTTTTCCGTGGTCTCCGTGAGCGTGGTGGTGCAGGTGTACGTCCACGTCTCGCTCGGCTGGAGGGTGCTGTCCGAGTTGGTGTCGCCCGACTTGAACTTCACCGGCTCGCACTTGTCATCGGTCACTGTCACGTTGCTCAACGGGGAGATCCCGGTGTTGGTAACTGTGTAGGTGTAGATGACCTCGCCGCCGGCCTTGACCTCGGTCTTGTTGGGCTCCTTTTCGATGTTGATGCCCGGAGGTGTGTAGGTGTTGGTGATCTGGCAGGTCACGTCCTGGCCCTTGTCCACCTTGACCTTGCCTGCGTTGACGGTTACCGACTGGTTCTCCTGGTCCTTGCACGTCCACGCCGAGGCGGTGTAGTTCGTGCCCGGGTTCGGGGACTCGGCCAGGGTGTAGTCAACGTTAGACCACACGGAGGTCAGGCTTCCCTGACCGCCCTTGTTGCTCACGTTCGGCGCACTGTTCGGCCCGGTCGCGGTCAGTGTCCAGTCGTTGGCGGTCTTGCTGCCACCGTTTACGTTCTTGACCAACTTCAAGCGACCGGTGTCGCGGGTGATGGTGTTGGTCACCTTGCCCTCGCGGGTGACGTCTTTGACGACCGTCACCGTCTTGCTTGGCGGGTCGAACGTCGGGGTGCCGAAGGTCCAGTTGGCCGGTGCCGTCGGCAGAGTGTTCTCACTGATCGTGCAGTCCCCGGTGGGAACGCCGGTGATCAAGGTGGATTCCCCGGCGCCGAGCTGTACGGTGCCGTCCTTAGTAGTGCCCACGCAGTCATAGCCGATGGTGAACTTACCGGTGAACCCGGAGTCCTTCGGGTCGAAGAGCTTCGTGAGTTTCAACGTGCCGGTGTCCCGGGTGTTGGTGACGGTGCAGGTGGTCTGCGTACCCTTCGGAACGGTGACCTGGTTGCCGTTTTGCACTGTCAGGCCGGTGCAGGTCCAGTTGCCGCTCTTCGTGTAGCCGGCCGGGCCGGTCTCGCCGAGGGTATAGAGGACCCCGCCCTTGATGGGCTCGAAGGTGGCACTGTTACCCGGCTTGCTGTAGTCAGGCGTCTGCGAGCCCTGGGGTGTCGCGGTCAGCGTGAAGTCCTTCGCCTCCGCGGTTCCCCCCTGAACCACCTTTGTGAGGTTCAACTTGGTGAGAGTGTTCTGCGCGGTGCAGGTGACGATCTCGCGGGAGTCGATGCTGCCAAGGTTCCAGTTACCGTTGCCATCGACGGTGGGTGTGATGTTCCGCTGGGTCGGCGGGTTGGCCAGCACATTCTTAGCCACACATACCAACTGCGGATCTCGTTCGTAGCCGCCCTTCAGCGTCTCCTTGACGATCACCGGGTTGGTGGCGACGTTGGAGTCAGGCTTCCACTGGAAGTTCACCGCACCACCGTTGGACGTGTCCGCGGACTTGGTGCTGGCAACGTTCGCCGAGATGGCGTCGGTGGTGGGGTTGACCCACTTGCCGGTCGTCGGGATGGTCACCGTGGTGTCGAACGTCCACCCGTCGGCCGGTACGAAGCCCTGGGTATCAGGTGTGTCAACCTGCTTTGTGATGGTCAGCGATGGCGCACACAGATCGACAGCCAACTCCCTGAGTTGCTGAGCCAGTTTGTCGTAGCTGTCCGTTTGCACGTACCCAGCCGTCGGGAAGTTGGTCCCGTCATAGGCCTCAGTGTTCGTGACCGCCTTGATCGGGTTCAGTGTCACGCTGCCGACCGCGATGCCGAACATCTTGGTGCCTGCGAGCTTCATCTCGTTGGCGACATCAATGGCCGGGTCGACTGCCCCCTTGGCCCCGTCACTGAATGCACCGCCGTTGTTGGAGTCGATCGTGTTGGGGTTGCCGTCAGTGATGAAGACCATCAGTTCCGGGTTCCACTGCTTGGCTGGCGGATAGTAGTCCTTCATGTCCTGCAGGCCCTGGCGCCAGTTAGTCCAGCCGTCCGACTGGAGGTCCTTGTAACTCGCCTTGACCGTTTCGAGGTTTTCAGAGGTTAAGGCCGTCGGCTCCAAGTTGGTGCCGCCCGTGCCGGGGCTGCCCGTAGAGAAACTGGTCACGGCAACCTTGGAGCCGGTGTCGACGAGCGCGTCCACGAAAGCGTTCGCGGCAAGCTTCAGGTTGCCGATGTCGCCCCCGATGGATCCGGACGAGTCGAGTACCAGCCCGAAATCCAGCCCGCACTGCGAGGCCAAAGTTGGGTTGTCCTGCGAGTCCTCGTACGGAAAAATGTTGAAGGTAGCCGCCGCAGCCGGCCCCGCCGTAGCCACCGCACCTACGGTCACCAGACCGGCCATCACCCCCATCGAAGTGACCGTGGAAAGGAGCTTTCTAAACATTTTCGTGCCTCCCGATGTCGCCCCGGCTTACGCCGGAGATAGGTGTAAATGCCGTACAAGAGATCAACTTGAGGGTCCTAAGCCGCCCAGAACGCAGATAACGCTGCGTATTCATCATTTCCTCCTCGCCGTCCGATGAGTCAGTGACCCATCGGCTATTCGGCCGACCCCACTGTAACGCTGTGTTGTGGCAAGTCTATATCCCTCATTCGGGCTAATTTGTGCCAGCGCACAATACGGCATAGAGTCCGCGGTGTCGCGTATTGACCCTATGTGTCTGGCTGATTACGCAGTGTCGAAGATGCCTGGACCTTCTCATCAGGAGTTAGGTGTCAAGGGTGGCATCCGTGACGTCAGAGGCGCGTTCGAGCAAGCGGTTCCGAGTTCCGACTGTCGGTGTCGGCGGCTGAGCGGCGAAGAGACGGCCGATTCGGCCTATGTGCCAGACCTCGCTCCTGGGTATTCACCCTTCCACAGCGTGGCTGTGCATCGCTCGCTCCAGAGGTGAACTCTTGCTGCGAGGTGTGTCAAGCGCAGGACCAGATACGCGCCACAGCGGCGTTCGCCGACTTACGTCGCGCGTGCTCCATGGTCACTCTGAGTCGCGTGTCGGCGGCCTCGGCGGAATCAAGTGCCCCCTCCGCCTGACGCGCCCACAGCACCTCCACCTTCAGCGCCGCCGTCCCCTCGACGAGTTCCCCCAACTCTGGATCACGGTCGATCACGTCCTTCAGCAACGACGCCTCGCTGCCGAATCGACGGGTCAAGCGGTCGCGGCTGCGGCTGTCTCCAGGTGCGCCGACCAGCGTGATGCCGGCAGTCGGGCACGGTCGATCGCTGATCAGGTCGACTGCGTCCTCAGCCATCTTTCGGTAAGTGGTGAGCTTGCCGCCGGTGACGGCGATGACGCTGTTCGGCTGTCGCGCTATCAGGTGTCGGCGAGAGATGTCGGCGGTCTTGGCGTGGGCATCGCTGACCAGCGGCCGAAGCCCGCTGTACGTGCCGATGACGTCCTCTTCACGCAGGGGTATCGCCAGTGCCGCGGAGATCCGTTCCCGCAGCCACGCGAGTTCGTCCGCGGTCGGTTCTGGGGGATCCGGCTGCAGCGAATCCGTGGGCAGGTCGGTCAGGCCGACGTAGGTGATTCCCTCGGGTTCGGGAATCGCGAACACGAACCGTCCGAACTCCCCGGGGATGGCCACAGTCATGCAGGCGGTCGGGTTGCCCAGGCGTTCGGACTTCACGACCAGGTGTGTGCCCCGGCTCGGGCTCAACGCGATTTCGGGGTTGAGTTCCTGGGTCCACACGCCGGTGCACGTGATGATGTGTTCCGCGGTGATCGCGAACTCGCCGTCCTCGTCGCGCAAGGTGGCGTGGCCGTCGCCGAGGCTGATGGCGTCGACGTGGGTGAGGATCTCGGCGCCGTACGCCGCGGCGGTTCGCGCCACGGCCACCACGAGCCGGGCGTCGTCCTCCACCTGGCCGTCCCAGCCGACGATGCCGCCCTTGAGTCCGTCGGGACGAAGCGCTGGGCACATGTTGAGGGCGGTGCTGGCGTTCACGAACCGTGCCCGGGGCAGGACGTCGCGTTTGGTGCCGGACAGCTTGCGCAGCACGTCGCCGGCGACCAGACCCGCGTAGCTGACGTACGGATCGACGCCGCCGTAGTTGGGGATCAAGGTCGGCAAGGCGCGGATCAGGTGCGGCGCGATCTTCGTGATCAGCAGGTGGCGTTCTTTCGCGCTCTCTAGGGCGACGTCGACGTGTCCGGTCGCCAGGTAGCGCAGCCCACCGTGGATGAGTTTGCTGCTCCAGCGGCTGGTCCCGTGGGCCAGGTCGTGGCGTTCGACGAGGGTGACCTGCATGCCGCGTGCGGCCGCGTCCAGGGCCACGCCGACGCCGGTGATGCCGCCGCCGACCACGAGGACCTCCGTGGCTCCGGCGTCGCGCAGTCGGCGCAGGCCGGCCGAACGCCGGTCGGCGTTGAGCAGGCTGCTGGGGTCACCGGGGCGGATCATGAGAGATATCCCTTCACGAGCAGACGCAGTTCGGCGTCTGTGCCACCGATCTGGTGGGCGAAAACGAATGTCTGTGCGACCAGCACGAGAGTCAGCGACATGGCGTCCGGGTTGCCCTCGCGGACACTCCCGTCGCCGCTGGCGGACTGGCCTTCGACGATCAGCCGGTGCAGGACCGTGCGGGCCAGGCGCTGGGTCGCGCCGAGCCGACCGGTGATCCACTCGGTCAGTTCTTCCGGTTCGTGGCGGATGACGGCTTGCATGAGGGGGTGGTCGTTGATCCGGCTCACCGACGTGACGACAATCTCTGCGATCCGTTCGCGCTGGGTCGCAGCCTCCAGTGTCATGGTCTGCGCGACGATGCCGCCAAGTTCCCGGTTGAACAACGCGGCGATGATCGCGTGGCGGTCGGGGAACTTGCGGTACACGGTCATCCTCGACACCCCGGCGGTCTCGGCGATCGCCGAGATGTTGGCAGCGGCCGGACCCCCGTCGATGATCAGGGCGCTGGCAGCGTCGAGGATCCGGGAACTCGACTCATCGACCATTGGCTGTGACACCATGGGTGTTAGTGTAACAAGGACGAGTGGAGGTCACATGGCAGTGTCGACGGAATCGATCCAGCGCTGGGGCGAGGGTGGTCACGGGATCCCGACCAGCCTGCAGGAGTTCCTCGACGACCGCGGCATGGGGTCGGTGCAGCCACGCCCGGCCTTCGACCTGGAACAGGTGGCGGTGCGGGCTTCCCGGATTCCCGCCCAAGAACTCAGCACGTTGACGGGTGTCTATGACGACCTGACGCGACTGCGGTGCTCGGGCGGTTTCTCCTTCGTCGACTTGTGCCATCGCCGTTGGCCGGGGCGGGAACTGCCGGTGGTGGATGTGGTTCTGCTGCCCCGCAGCCATGACGAGGTGCGAGCGATCCTTGATCTGGCGGCTGACAAGCAGTGGGCGGTGGTGCCGTTCGGCGGTGGGACCAGTGTGGTCGACGGCGTGGACGTGACCGACCGGCTGACCGTGGGGGTGGCTTTCTGGCAGATGAATACGGTGAGGCAGCTGGATCCGGAGTCCGGGGAGGTGCTGGCGCAAGCGGGCATCACCGGTCCGGAACTGGAGCGGTGGCTGCAGGCCCGTGGTTTCACGTGGGGTCACTTGCCGCAGTCCTGGGAGCGTGCGACGGTCGGTGGCTACGCGGCGACCCGGTCGTCCGGGCAGGCGTCGACGGGGTACGGCCGTGCGGATGCCACGGTCACCAAAATGCGGGTGGCGACCCCGCGCGGGGACTTCCTGCTCGGCAAGGCGCCCGCGACGGCCGCTGGCCCCGATCTGCAGCAGGTCTTCCTTGGCAGCGAGGGATCGTTCGGCATCATCACGGAGGTGGGGCTGCGGGTACGGCCATTGCCGGAGAAGAAGGTGTACGAGGGGATGCTGTTCCCCACCTTCGATGCCGGGGTGCGGGCGTTCCGGCAACTGGCTCAGGACCGGGTCAACGCCGACGTGATGCGCTTGTCGGATGCCGACGAAAGCGCTGTGAACCTCGCGGGCAGCGGGCTGTCGGGGCTGAAGAAGCGGGCCTTCGACCGGTACACCGCCTTGCGCAAGGTCGACGGCGGGTGCCTGGCGATCCTCGGGTGGGAGGGCCCGAAA
>Ga0209607_1002893_pt1 | contig 13406 bp, 10 predicted proteins | sample AD_UKC117_MetaG_FD_184413 | JGI IMG/M metagenome (GOLD analysis project Ga0209607, IMG submission 184413) | Active sludge microbial communities of municipal wastewater-treating anaerobic digesters from Hong Kong - AD_UKC117_MetaG (SPAdes)... | ecosystem: Engineered > Bioreactor > Anaerobic >... | reverse complement strand
TGCTGTTTCAGGCGGCGACGAACACCGGGAACTACGCTGGGATCGGGCTATATGATGATCAAGGAATTTGCCGCTATGCAATCAACGGAACGAACCTTGGCTCGGTGCTTCCCACCGACTGGGGAGTACTGTATGCTGCCGGGCAATCTGCGGAGCCTGTATATGCCGACGGTTCAGGTGACACTGTGTTCTATGCGGCGATTTGTGTGCGTGACGAAGAACAGGCAATAGCAGGTTATGTCGCGTTTTCTTTGGATGACAACGGAATAGACAGGTTGTTTTCCGCTGTCAACAATACCCCGACAGATATCCTGTTGCTCAACGCCAGATGGGAATCGCTCTACCATACCCGGTCTTCGCAGGGCGATACGGTTGCTGCCGCGCTTCGCCAGCAGCTGCTCAACGGAGAAAAGCTGACGGGAACCGGCGGCGAATTTGCCTACCTAGTCGAAAAGGAACAGACGTCGGGTTTCTTCATCGTCGTTCAGAATCCAAAAATCCTGACCGATACCATTGTGCGCGCATTTTACCTAATCAGTATTCTTATGGGCGTTTTGTGCCTACTGCTATGTTTTTGGGGCGCGTGGTTATTAAGCCGCCATCTGTCCCGTCCGATCCAGGAACTCAGCCACGCCATGGGCGAAGTGGAACGCGGGCGGTATGAAGTGCGGCTGCGGGAAAACCGGGAAGACGAACTTGGACTGCTCTCCAAAGGTTTCAATCGCATGACCCGTGAGTATCTGCTCAATCTCAAGCGCTCCGTGCAGCGCCAGAAAGAACTCAACGATACCAGGCTCAGGATGATGCAAGCCCAGCTCAACCCGCATTTCCTTTATAATACACTCGATTCCATGAAATGGCTCGGCGCTGCCAACGATATGCCGCAATTCGCGGAAATGGCAACCGACCTGGCGTTTATCCTGCGGTCGAGTATTACGGGTAGCAATCTGATTCCCCTGCAAAAGGAACTGGAACTGATAGAGCACTATATCAACATCCAGAGTATTCGATTTGAAGACCGCTTTACCTGTGAAATCGATATTGCGGAGCGTTACCAAAGCTGCCTAGTGCCTAAGCTTGTGCTCCAGCCGCTGGTGGAGAACGCTATCCTGCATGGGGTGGCAGGGCAGGATGATGGGTACATCAAGATTTCCGCCCATGAAGAAGCGAACGCGTTGATCGTCAGCGTATCGGACAACGGTTGCGGGATGCCCGAGGAAGTGCTAGAGCAGCTCAACAGCCCGGATAAGCGCATTTTGGGCGAGCATCTGGGGCTGCATAATGTCGATAGTATCATCAAGCTGTATTTTGGCGCGAGTTATGGTATTACGGCGGACAGTGGTTTGGGCCGGGATACCCGGGTATCCGTAAGGCTGCCTGTGATACGAAAGGAGGAAACGGATGCACAGGATTTTGATCGTTGACGACGAACTGATGGTGCGCAGGGGCGTTGCTTTGGGCGTAGACTGGCAGCAAATGGGCTGCATCGTTGCCGCCGAGGCAACGAACGGCGCCGAGGGACTGCGGCTTGCGCTGGAGCTTAAACCCGACCTAATTATCACTGATATCCGTATGCCTAAAATGGATGGGCTTGCGATGCTTGCCGAACTGCGTAAGCAGGGTTGCAATTCCAAGGCAATCGTATTGACAGCATACGATGAGTTTTCGTTTGCGCAAAAGGCGCTTCGGCTTGGCGCCGTCGATTATCTGCTCAAGCCTTTCCGGGACCAGGATCTTGCCGGCGCCGTTACGCGCATTTTGGAGCAAACGACCACGCCATGTGTGCCGTCTCCGCAGTCCCTGCTGCCAGACATCCCCAAAGCGCCGAGCAAATATGTCGCCGAGACAGTTCAATACATTGTCTGTCATTACAGCGACCATGAAATTGGAATCGCAGATATTGCCGGCAACTTGTGCGTTAGCGAAAGCCATCTAAGCCATGTGTTTAAAAAGGAAACCAATTGCACCGTAACGAGCTATTTGACTTGCTACCGCATTCACGTCGCCATGATGAAGCTCAGGGATCACCGTCCGAAGATATACGAGGTTGCCGAGATGGTGGGATACCGTGATGTGAATTACTTCGGCAGCATTTTCAAGAAGCTAACGGGTTTGTCGCCATCCGAATATCAGGAGCGCTGCACTTGATCCCTTGATCGCTTAATGCCGTATACCTGTGGTGTATACGGCTTGTTTATGCCCAAAATTGACAAAGAACGCAGAATTACAAGTGAAATAGCAGGTTTCTCGCGTTACTTTTTTCATGATTTTTTCTTAAAATTAGGTCAGAAATGGCTTTAATGCCAGCAAAACTGAAAGGAGATCCCTTATGAAAAAAATCATCGCATTCCTGCTGACGGCTGCCATGCTAATCTCCCTTGTGGCGTTCGCAACTGCTGAAGAGGAGCTCAGCGTGGAAGAAATCATCGCACAGGCACAGACCATGACCAATGCGGAATTGTATCAGAAGGCCATTGAAGAATCCAACGGGCAGGTGCTTTATGGCATTGGCAACTCCAGCCGCGGAAAAACCGCCGGAGCGAGCTTTGTGGCGATGCTTCAGACAATCGATCCCTCCTACACCGGTACGATAGAGTGGTCGCAGCCCAAGAATAACTCTATTTTTACCATCCTTAATGCCGACATCAAGAGCTCCAAACACATCTACTCCATGACGCTGATTCAAGATGGCAATCAGATCCAGTCTAAGATGCTCGATACCGGCAACCTGCTCAACTTCCTGCCCAAAGAGTGGGCTGAAGGCGAGGGCGTGGATGTTGCGGACGCCGGTTATCCGCTGACTCTGCAGACCTTGAACAAGGTTTTCATGTTCAACAATCTGACCGACGCGGTGTTTGACAACTGCTGGGATTTTGTAGCTGAAGGCCAGGCGCCACTATTTATGGGTGTTAACTCCGAACTGGTCGGGAAAAACTTCCTGTACATGCTGACCATGGATACCTATGCGGATTATCTCAAAGCCGCGTTTGATGCGCTTCCCGCAGAGGAACAGGCGTATTTCCAGGCTACGATCGATGAAGTGGCCCCCGACGCCGAGACGCTCGGTCTCACTGCCGAAAACGCCAAGTACGGCCTTGCCTATATCAAGCTTTGGTGTCTGGCGTATAACGAGCAAACCGACGACGGCCCGATCTGCAATACGCTGGTTACGACATCTGCTGCAGGACAGACCGGCCTGCTGGTGTATTCCAAGCTTCGTTCTGTGGAAGAGTCCTCCGACGTCTCCGTCAACAACATCACCATCGCTGCCTACCAGGATGGTTATACCGGCATCGGCGGCTATGCGTACCGGCACTACCTGCAGGTTGTGAAAACCTCTCCGCTGCCGTGGACGGCCTGCGCATTCATCGCCTATATGACCACAACGCAGGAAGGCTTCTCGGCCTGGGGCAAGGATATGGGCGGTTATAGCGCCAATCCCGCCTGTAACCAGGATCACTCTCAGGATGGTTTTGTGGACGGCGTGGACACCTACCCTGCTAAGAACGACCGCGGATTTGCCTGGTGGACCTCTGCTGACGGCGGACAGCTGGTAGTTGAAAACCCCGCCTACTGCGCGGAAGTATCCTTCGATCTGGGCGACTGGATTGATATGATCGTTAGCAACAAGTAGAAAAGCGTTAAGCAATATGCCATGCGGGAAGCACGAAAATGCTTCCCGCACGGCGGCAGGGAGGAAAAATGGAACAGACGGCTCGACTCAAATCTAATAGAGTTCTGATTTTGCTCAACCGCTTTAAAACATTTGTATCCAGGCCGCAGAACAGTATTCTGCTCCTTCTCGGCCTGATCCTGACTGTATCGACGATTGCACCGATGATCTCTATTTTTATCGATACGGTATCTGTGCATCTGGGCTCTGTGGATGCACATTACACAGGCCTTACGGAAGGGTACACGCTGTACAACTGGCAGGATCTCTTCTTTGGGAAAATGAGCCAGATTAACTTGTGGACCCCGCTGTTCAATTCCCTCCTGTTATCGGCATTCTCCTGCCTGTTTTCCATTCTATACGGCGGAATATTCGCATATTTGGTGACGCGTACTAACATTGTCATCCGGAAATATTTGAGCTCGATCTTTATTTTTCCTTATATCATGCCGCAGTGGACGCTGGCGGTCATTTGGCAAAACGTGTTTTCCAGCAATGCAGTCACTGGGACGTCGGACGGACTGCTCGCGGCGCTTTTCAACATTCAAATGCCTTCCTGGTGGTGCGTGGGGCTGTTCCCATCCGTCGTGGTGCTGGGGCTGCATTACGCGCCGTTCGCATATATCTTGATCGGCGGTATTTTTCGGAATATGGATGCGAACCTTGAGGAGGCCGCCTCCATCCTGAACACACCACGTTATAAAATCTTTGCCCGTGTGACCTTGCCGATGGTCAAACCGGCCATTCTCAGCACGATCTTGTTGGTGTTTTCAAGCGCGATGGGTTCCTATCCTGTGCCGCACTATTTGAAATTGACGACGCTATGCACCAAATATGTTCAAATGGGTGAAAAGCGTGCGGGACAAGCAAGCATCCTGGCCGTTGTGATGATTGTGCTGGGTGTCGTGATCATGCTGATCAACCAGCGTACGACCAGCGGCAGAAAAAGCTATACCACGGTTACCGGGAAATCCGGGCAGATCAACAAGGTGAATCTTGGCAGGATTGGCAAATATGTGATCGCTGGGATCTTCCTGGTTCTGACGCTGTTTACCAGTATCTTTCCGATCATTACATTCGCCATGGAAACCTTTTTGCCCAATCCCGGAGATTACAGCTTCCTCACAAGCGGTGTGGCAGGCAACCTGACCACGAAATGGTGGATAGTATCTGAAAACATTACGGAAAACGGCATGTACGGCCAGCCGGGTATCCTTTATAACTCTGCGATCTGGAACGCCTTTGGCGGCACGGTGATCGTCGCTGTAGCCTGCGCTATCTTGGCGGGTACCATCGGGCTGCTCGTCGGATACAGTGTCAGTAAAAATCGCCGCAGCAAATGGGCGGGGTATGTGAACAACATCGCGTTTCTGCCGTACCTGATGCCGTCGCTGGCAGTCGGCGTCGCGTTCTTTGTGTTCGGCTCGTCGCTGGGTATCTTCAATACGTATCTTCTACTGATTCTGGCGGGCGTGGTGAAATACATCCCCTTTGCCAGCCGCAGCGCGCTGAACTCCATGATGCAACTGAGCGGTGAAATCGAAGAAGCCGCCGTGATCCAAAACATCCCCTGGCACAAGCGGATGTTCCGTATCATCATTCCCATTCAAAAAACCTCCATCATCAGCGGATATCTACTGCCGTTTATGACTTGCCTGCGTGAACTAACGCTGTTTATGCTGCTATGCTCGCAGACGAAGATCATTACGACGATGCTAGATTATTTTGACGAGATGGGATTGTACGCATTTTCAAGCGGTATCAACCTGCTATTGATCATATTTATCCTGGTATGTAACGCGCTGGTCAATAAGCTGACAGGCGCGAGCCTGGACAAAGGAATCGGAGGGAACTGACATGGCACGCATTGAGCTAACGAACGTAACCAAGCGATGGGGGAGCTTTTACGCTGTGGATGCGTTGAATCTTGTGATTGAGGACAACGCGTTCGTTACGCTGCTGGGGCCGTCCGGCTGCGGGAAAACGACCACGCTTCGCATGATCGCAGGGTTGGAAACGCCTACAAGCGGCCGCATCACCATTGACGGCGTGCCTGTTTTTGACAGCGAGATCGGAATCAATATATCCGCCAATCACCGCAAGGTGGGCTTTCTGTTCCAGAATTACGCCCTTTGGCCGAACATGACCGTATATCAGAACATCTCGTTTGGACTTTCAAACATCAAAGAGAGTATGCCCGAAGTGGACTGGGTCGCCCGTAAGGCCGCCCGCCTGGCTGAAATTCTGGCAAAGCCACAAGATCTGCTTGCGCTGCTGAGGGATGCCTATCGCCAAAACGACAAGTCTGATACGGACAAGGCGATGCTCCGCCTGATTGACACCTATGAAATTTCGCGCTTCTCCGCCAAAGAAATCCTGAACCTGAACCTGCATTCCGCAAGCGATGCGCTGGAAACAGCCAAAAGCGCCGCGGTCAGACAGCAGGCCGTAGTAGACCGCCAAAAAGAACAGGCAAAAGCGTCCGGTACGGAGCTAAGTGATACTTTCGAGATTCTCCAAAGCGGACAAATCAAGCGCCGCGACCGTAAATTGACCGGCGAGGAAATCGACCTGATCGTCCGTCGGGTCGCCCGAATCGTAAAAATCGGCATGTTTATGGGACGCTATCCAAGCGAGCTGTCCGGCGGGCAGCAGCAGCGCGTGGCGATTGCGCGTACGCTTGCTCCCGGCCCCAAGGTGCTGTTCATGGATGAGCCCTTGTCCAACTTGGACGCGAAGCTGCGGCTGGAAATGCGCTCCGAGCTGCAGCGCCTGCATCTGCAAACCGGAAGCACTTTCATATATGTGACGCACGACCAGATGGAGGCCATGACGCTCGCCACGAAGATCTGCCTGATCAATAACGGGGTACTCCAGCAGTATGCGGAGCCGATGACCGTTTACAACACCCCCGAAAATCTTTTTGTCGCAGATTTCGTCGGCAATCCCTCCATCAATTTTATCGCGGCGAACGGTAAGCAGCAGGCGGACGGCTCCGTCGCCCTGTCCTTCTTTCAGGGCCGAAAAGGAGCGTTCCAGTGCAAAAGAAACGTGGACATTGCTCAAACCGTCAAACGACTGGAAGCGGAGTCGCAGCCTCTGGATATAGCCATGGTTTCCGAAAAAAAGGGGAAGCATGTGGAAAAGGAGAATGTGGTCAAGGTTTTCCAGCCTCGTTTCCTTACCGTGGATATGGATGACGCCGACGTTGATGCCATGGGTGAAAACGCGGAATTCATCTTGGGCGTGCGCCCGGAGGCGATCTCCATCCACGAACTCGGTAAACTTGAAGGTGAGGTTTTCAGCGCCATGCCTGCCGGTATGGAGACGACCGTGCGCATCAAAATCGAGAATTTTCTTCTCACGGGCGTTGTGTTTGGCGGAGTTCTATATAAAATCGGAGAAAAAGTACGGTTTGATCTTACTGGCAATAATATCCTGCTTTTTGACAGTAGAAGCGGAAAGATGCTCACTGATGGTTCTCTTACGATCTAGATATTCAAGTTTATGAGAGAATTTAACTTACTCTGTTTTAATCCTGATCTTCTCTCTGCCAATGAACCCAAACTCAATACTCCCATCCTGCTGAACAATCCCATTCTCCACCAGCAGTGTCCAGAGTTGCTCATGACAAAAGTGATTATTCATGCAAAGCAATGAAAAATATGATTATTTTGATAGCTGTAACTCTTGCTCTGAAAACCTGACGCATGGTATACTTTTGATACCAAGAAATCGATTGGGATATCACAACTAGGTGCCTGGAATAATGACATGTTGCTGACCTCAGCAGAGGGCGAAATCATATGGAAGATGTATATAAGAGCCTGTTCGTTATCCTTCCAGTTGGCATGATGATCGGACTAATTTTTTATTTTACTGCTCGCAAAAAGAGAGAACTTCATCAGCGCTTAGAAGCATACTGCGAGCAGCATGGATATCAGATGGATGAAATTAACCAGCGACTTCATCGAGCTGTGGTGATCCAAGGTAACGGGTGGCAACTGACCACCGGCGTACAATCTTCTGATGTGCAAACCTCGAGCGGGTCGTCTTATACATTTGCATATACAAGGTGGGAAACCACTCCGAATACAGAGAATGATAACCCGTTCGTTTGGCTTGGTACCGTGTCGGGATCCATATCGAGGTTAGGGAATAATCTTCTGCCTTTGTTAACTATATTTGGTATCGACGGGACGGAACACATTCATATCGTTGCGTTGGAAGAACCGTTACATCGGCGTTTCGCGATGGTAGCAGATGAACTGCCAGGGATTTCAGAGGCTGGTGCCGAGATGTCACGATTGCTTGCGGATTGGCCTGAGTATTGGCCATTGCGTGCCACGCTGGGTACAAATTTCGCACAGATAAACGTTTCAGGGAAAAAATTTGATAAACCAGAGGATCTGGATCGGATCATTCGGATGGGAACAGGATTCCTTACATATCTAGAATCTATTAACCGACCCATAAAAGAATTATGATGGAGGCGTATGTATGAAAAAGTGGCTATCTCTTTTGCTAATGCTCATGGTTTGTTCGATTCCCTTCCTCGTCATAGCGCAGTCTTCTGTTCCAGACGAACTCCCGGCAGATCTTGGGGGCAAGACACTGTATGGTTATCTTGTTGACCTGAAAAACAGCTATCTGCCTGCAAAGGTATTCCAGGATGCGGTTAAGTATTCGGACCAAAACCGCGAAGACGCCAAACAAGCAGCCAAGTTGATTGTCGATGCGACAACAGCAAAGATGCAGGATACCGGATCCCCCGATCAATACATGCTTTATCTCCGGGCATACGCAACGGATCTCCTGTTCCAGGCAAGCGGTGATGAAGCGTTGAGGGACGCAGGACTGGCGGATTATAAACAGGTTGTAGATCTTGGCGGTGCTTATGCACAGGCGGACTACGACAAACTGGCTGCTCTGGAGGTCAAGTCGGAGCCTTTGAATTGGCAGATTCCGCAGATGCTAACCCTTGAGGAGATGGCCACAACACTTGGCGTGCCGGCAGCCGATTTGTTCCTGACTGATATCGGCTACTCATCTGCTGACGGCAATAAAACCGGAACAGGATATGCGTATCGGAAGATGGATGATCCTGCGGCTTCAGCAATCTACGTACTCGCGGATTTGCAGGGAGGCAAATCAAGATATGATGTTTTAAAAACTTGTGCATTTCTGCAGAAGACAGAGGCCGTTTCCGGGATTGGAGATGAAGCGGTTCTAATGGGGCTGCGGAATATAGATAATAATCCTGCGCTCTATACAACGCTCCTTGTGCGCAAGGACGAACTGGTATTGCAGGTTCGTATCCCGTTTGCAGCCTGGCGCGGTGGCGATTCCAACGCCAATCTGCTGCCGTATGCACAGGCAATAGCCACTAAAGTATTGGAAAACCTCTACAATACACAGCGTGCGGTTCCCAGTATGAACGGGGTGGTGCAGGAAGATATCCTCAAGTATACCGAACTCGATGCGGGCACAGCGGATTCTCCTGTTCCCGATGCAATGCCCACAGATCTGGGCGGAACGACCGAATACGGATATATCGTGAATTTGCGAAACACCTATTTGCCAGCCAGCGTATATGGAAACGCCAACCTATCCGCAACTGATTTGAACAATGCCAGGCGCGCCGCGTGGTTGATTGTCAACATCCTCTCCGAACGTTTTGATCATTACGGTCAGAATCCCTATGAGTTGGAAATCCGTGCTGCGTGCTATAGATTTGCATACCAGGACAGTGGCGATCCAGTATTCAGGGCATTGGCTATCAACGATTATAAACAGGCGCTGAATACTGGATATTCACTGGGCAAACGTGATTATGATGCTCTTGCGACTCCATTGCTACTGCCAATGGCGGAACTGGGGATGAACGCAAGCGGCGATGCTGTGACACTACTACAGAAATGGCTGATTCAAGCACAATATATGGATGTGCCAGCGACCGGAACGTTCGATGATGCGACACAGCAGGCGGTGAAACGCTTTGAGTCCGAAAACGGATTGACGGAGGATGGAATCGCAGATATAGCCTTCCTTCTCCTGATATACTCCCGTATTGACGACATGGATGCACCATTACCCTAGAGCACTTCAGAGTTGAATTCCACTATACTACTATCCTTTCCCCGCCAATAAACTCAAACTCGATACTCCCATCCCGCTGCACGGTTCCCTTCACCACCAGCAGCGTCCAGAGCTGTTCGTCCCAGGCATCCAGCACGAGCGGACTATTCCGTAGATTATCTATAAAGCCCCGCAGATCCAATCCACGGTTTACCCGATCGGTTTTCTCTGTATTCAGCGTCTCGAGCCGCCCAACAGCCTTCTGATATCGTTTTACCAGACCACCATATTCCCTTTCATACTCCTCCTGCAATATGGCTGTCGAGGCGTTTTCACGAATACAACTACCGACTTGTTCGGAAACCACGGCGATCTCATCGTTCATCTTTGCGATCATAGCATCTAGCTCAGTACAATCTGTCAGCATCTCCAGAATACCTCGACAATCAGCAATCACCTGTTCCCTGTTGCCCATCAGCTGATTGTAGGCTTTTAGGAACGATGCTTTAACCTCACCTTCCGTCAGGTGTGGGGTGGCGCATTTGTGCTTGCCGTCGAACTTGGCATTGCAACGCCAGATCATCCTGCGATACTTGTCGGTGGAATGCCAGACCTTTGGCCCGTAATACCCGCCGCAGTCGGCGCAGACAAGCTTCGAGGAGAATACACTGCTGCCACTGTAACTTCTGCCCAGCGCTTTTCGACGGGCGATCTCTACCTGCACCTTGTCGAACTCCTCAGGACTGATGATGGCTGGATGGCTGCCAGATACATAATACTGCGGCACTTCTCCTTCGTTGGGTTTCATCTTTTTGGTCAGGAAATCCACTGTGAATTTCTTCTGCAGCAAGGCATCGCCTTTGTATTTCTCATTGCACAGGATGGATTTCACCGTCGACACGTTCCATTTCTGTTTCCCGGACGGTGTAGGGACACACTCCGCTTCCAGCTGACGGCAGATACCCGCCGGTGTTTTACCGCCCAGGAATAGTCGGTATATCAACCGAACGACAGCGGCTTCCTTTTCGTTGATGACCGGCATCCCGTCCTCGCCTTTCTCATAGCCGAGAAACTGCTTGTAGGGCATGCTGACCTTGCCGTCAGCAAACCGCTTCCGCTGACCCCAGGTCACGTTTTCGGAAATGGACCGGCTTTCCTCCTGTGCCAGGGAGGACATGATCGTAATCAGCAGCTCGCCCTTGGAATCGAGTGTCCAGATTCCTTCCTTTTCAAAGAAGATCTCGATCCCACGCTCCTTGAGCTTGCGCACGGTCACTAGGCTATCTACAGTGTTTCGCGCAAACCGGCTGACGGATTTCGTGACAATCAGGTCAATCTTCCCCGCGAGCGCGTCCGAGATCATCTGGTTGAAACCATCCCGCTTCTTCGTATTGGTACCACTGATCCCCTCGTCGGTATAGACGGTCAAAAACGTCCATTCCGCGTGCTCTTGGATGAACCGGGTATAGTAATCGATCTGCGCCTCATAACTGGTGAACTGCTCATCACTGTCCGTGGAAACCCGGGCATATGCAGCCACTCTCCGTTTGGTGATGGACGCGATAGGGTTTTCTGAAAACTTGCTTTTGGTTGCTGGGATACAGGTGATTAAACCGGCCATTTAGTCACGCTCCATTCTGTTTTGTGTCTGTTTCCTGGCGGCTTCCCGCATTTCAGGGGTCCAACTCTCCCGCCTGGAACGATGCTCCCAGGTTACAGTGCACTCGGTACCGTCGCGGAATGTAAACACTAGGACGCCTTCATCAGGCACCGTGATGGACGATACGATTTTCTTGAACCGTTCGGAATCGTAGGCTAAAAGCCCCATCACCTCAGCAGATTTCTGCTTGAGGATATCCTCCGGGATCCGCTTGGCCGGGCATTGATCTTTCCCGCGATAGGAATAGGTCATGCACGTCCAAGTTGGCTTTGCATACTTTGTGCCAGCAGCATTGATCTTCCGGCGGAAATGTGCGCCGCATCGACCGCATGTGATCAAACCGGTAAACTCGCTCCCCTCCGGTTTCGTAACAGGGTGCTTGTACTTCAGTGTGCGCCTTGCCATTTCTACGCGGACCGCTTCGAAGGTTTCATGGTCGATGATGCCTTCGTGCGACCCTTCCACGTAGTATTGTGGCAACTCACCATCATTCTTTTTCTTCCGTTTTGTTAGGTGATCGGTAACGAAGTATTTCTGCAGACACATATCACCGATCAGTTTTTCATTGGTCAGAATACTGACGATGGTGTTTACGGCCCAGCGGCCGCCGTGTTTTGTTGGAATGCCCAGCCGCTCCAAATTGCGTATAATGGCGTTTCTCCCCATGCCGGAGAGGTAATCGGCGTAGATCATCCGGACGATCTCGGCTTCCTGTGTGTTGATGACAAGCTTTCCATAGTGGTAATCATATCCGTATATCATCAGCCCGCAGGACGGATTGCCTTTCTTGAAATCATTACGGATCCGCCACTTGCAGTTTTCAGAGACGGAGCGACTTTCCTCCTGCGCGTAGGAGGCTAGGATCGTCAGCATCAGCTCGCCGTCAGCGCTTGAGCTATGTAAGTTCTGTTCCTCGAAGAATACATCCACATTGAGTGCTTTCAGCTCACGGACGGTTTCCAGCAGTACAACTGTATTCCGCGCAAAGCGGGAGATAGACTTGGTCAGGATCATGTCGATCTTCCCCGCACGGCAATCCTCTAGTAAACGACAGAAACCATCTCGAGTATCCTTGGTGCCAGACACTGCCTCGTCGACATAGACGCCTATGTACTCCCATTCCGGGTTTTTCTGAATCAAGTTGCTGTAATAGCTGATCTGTGCCGACAGGGAATGCAGCATGGCATCCTTGCCAGAGGAGACCCGGGTGTACGCCGCAACCCGTTTCCGGTGGGGGAGTGATGGCAGATGCCTGATTTTCCTTATGGTTCCCGTCATTGTATCGCCTCCTTGTGGTGTGACATGTTAGCTCGAACCGCGGCTGTTATCAAGCGAATATCGCGGTATATACTGTTTGTAGGTAGGTTAAATTTCTCAAGTATCAGGTCATCGATTTTGATGTATTCAGCTTGTGAGATCAGTCGTTTCTCCAACATCCGCCGTGCCTGAGCCATAGCTGAGCAATAGGCGAGCACGTTCTTACTCATGCTGGTCTACTCCGTACCGGTGAGCAATATAGCAATCATGCGAGCAATATTTCCGTTTATGGTTTGGATATTCGGTAAAGCGTTGTCCACAGGCGGCACAGGTATATGCTGCCTTGGTTTGACCGCCAATCAGGCTTCGGTGTGCGTTCCACCACGCCATTCGGCAGGCGTCCGAACAGAAACGGCGTTTCCTATACCTGGGCGACTGAATAATCGTATTGCCGCACATCTCGCAATTATCATCAGGGTTTCGGGGTACGGATTCTACAGCTACATTCCGCAAACAATACGATTTGACGGTATTTCGCGATAACCCAAGCGCTGCGGATATCGTTGCATAGCTATCCCCAGCAAGCCGCATTTGGGAAATGCGTTCTTTCTGGAATTCGTTCATCTGGCATCCTCCTGTCAGGAGGGTTAAAGTCCCTCTCAATACTCACAGGACAAAAGAGATGCGTTTGAACGAAAAATTCGGAAGAAAATTTGAAATTATTTACGGGAAAGAAAA
>Ga0209607_1002892_pt1 | contig 13407 bp, 9 predicted proteins | sample AD_UKC117_MetaG_FD_184413 | JGI IMG/M metagenome (GOLD analysis project Ga0209607, IMG submission 184413) | Active sludge microbial communities of municipal wastewater-treating anaerobic digesters from Hong Kong - AD_UKC117_MetaG (SPAdes)... | ecosystem: Engineered > Bioreactor > Anaerobic >... | reverse complement strand
GCAGGTGGCCGCGGCCGATGCGTTACGCGGCTTGAAGATGTTCGAGAAGCTGGATGTGCCCATCATCGGTATCCTGGAAAATATGAGCGGGGAATTTTTCGGCAGCGGCGCTGGCGAAAAGTTGGCGGCGGCATATGAGCAGAATTACTTGGGGACAGTGCCCCTGGATGCCAACGTGCGGGTAGGCGGAGATGCCGGGCAGCCTATTGTGGTCGCGCATCCCGATTCGGCTGCTGCTGGGGCTATTCGCGAGGTGGCCCGCCTGGTGGCCGCGCGCGTGAGTGTGCTGAATTTGGGCAGCAAAGATTCGAATTTTATTCCGATCAATATGATTGGCTAGAAACGGCCGTTTCGCCATTTCTACCAGGATTATCAGGCCAGCCACCCGGCTGGCTTTTGCCTATGCAATGGTGATCCTGGTTATTTTTATTAAATTGGCTATAACTATAACGTTAAAAAATTTCACATAGACATGGAGACACACCATGATTGTTTCTGCTGCTGAAAAAACTTCAGTGGTCGCCATCCGATTCCAAAAGCTGGGCAAACTTTACCACTTCAAAGTCGGCCGCAAGCAAGACCTGAACGCCGGGGATTACGTCGTGGTCGAGACGAAACGCGGCCAACAACTTGGTCAGGTCATCGCCTTTGTAGAGCCGGAAAAATCGCACAAACAGCGCGGGCTGCGCCCCGTGCAGCGTAAAGCTACCCCACGCGATCTGGTCTTGCAACAAGTGTGGGAAACCAAAGAACTCGACGCACTCATATCCTGCCGCGAGAAAGCCAAAGAATTGGGCATCACCGATGCCAAGTTTGTGAAAGCAGAGTACAGCTTTGATGGCAGTTGGATGACCATCCACTACACAACAGAAAACAAGAACCTGAGTGTGCAGGGCCTCAAAACATTCCTCAGTCGCTCCCTGCGCACACGCGTTGAAATGCGCCTGATCGGGCCCCGCGACGTGGCCAAGATCATGGGCGGTTATGGCGCTTGCGGCGCGCCGCGCTGTTGTTCTACCTTTTTGACCGAATTTAGCCCGATCTCCATTCGCATGGCCAAGGAGCAGGGCGTCTCATTAAGCCCGCAGGAAATTACCGGCATGTGCGGCCGTTTGCGCTGCTGCCTGGTCTATGAATACGAGCAGTACGTCGAGGCGAAGAAAACATTGCCCAAAGTCGGCAAAATGGTCGGCACACCGCATGGCCCTGGCAAAGTTAAGGATATTCGGGTGCTGCGCGATTCGGTGATGGTTGACGTAGACGGCGACTGGCATGAGGTTTTTCGTGACGAAATTGAGCCGCTGGAGGAATTGAAGGCGCTCCAGGATAAAGCGGAGAAGGGCTGCAGCCGGCACGAAGGCGGCGGCTGCACTTGCGGCGCACACCGCGCCTCGGCCAAGGGCGCTGATGATGATGGTGAAGAAGAGTAGGGCGGCTGTTGATGACTAAAACACGAGAAGACGCCTGGAACTTGGTCTGCGAGTTTGTGCAGGATCGTGGACTGCGCCGCCATATGCTGGCCGTGGCGGCGGCGATGCGCTGGTATGCGGCCGAGTTGGGCGAGGATCCGGCTGAATGGGAGCAAATCGGCCTGCTGCATGATTTTGATTGGGAGATTCACCCGGATTTAGACCGGCATCCCATCAAAGGGGCGGACATTCTGCGCGCCCGTGGTTGGGATGAGTCCACCATTCGGACAATTTTGTCGCATTATACCGAAGGGACCGGCGTGGAGAGAGAGAAGCCGGTGGATTTTGCCCTGTTGGCCTGTGACGAAATTACCGGATTGTTGATTGCCACGGCGCTGGTACGGCCGTCGCAAGACATCCGCGATGTGGCCCTGTCCTCCGTGCGCAAAAAATGGAAGGATCAGCGCTTCGCTGGCGGCGTGGACCGGCAGCACGTCACCGAGGTGACGGCCGATTTTAGCCGGGAGTGTTTTGCCGGTCAGTTGGAGTTATGGACGCACATTGCCAATGTGCTGCAAGCGATGCAGGCTGACGCCGCTGTGCTGGAACTGGACGGCCGTTTAGCCCAGGCGTGATTTCGACGCGTTAGCCAATACCAAAAGAAACAGGTCCCCATGCCAATACAAGAAGATTTAACCGTTAAGCAGGCTCTGGCTGCCGTTTTAGACGGTGTGTCGGTGCTGCCGTCGGAAAATGTTTCGCTAATGGATGGGTTAGGCCGCGTGTTGTCTGCGCCAGTAACCGCCCACGATAGTTTGCCGCCTTTTGCCAATTCGGCGATGGATGGGTACGCGCTGCGCGCCGCCGACGTGGCCGGGGCGCTGGCCGATAAGCCAGTTGAACTGCGCGTCGTCGCTGATGTGGCTGCCGGCTCGGCCACCGACCGGGTGATTGGGCCTGGCATGGCTGCGCGTATCATGACCGGCGCGCCACTGCCAGACGGCGCCGACGCAATTGTTCCGGTGGAAGATACCAACGAGGCGTGGCGCGGCCGAGAACGGCCGTTGCCCGCCCATATCCAGATTTATCGCGCCGTGCAGCCAGGCGATTACGTGCGCCACGTCGGCGAAGACATTCAGGATGGGCAGGTGGTGCTGGAGGCTGGGCACGTTTTACGTCCGCAAGAGATTGGCGTGCTGGCCTCATTAGGCGTGAGCGAACTGTCTGTGGTGCGACGGCCGTTAGTCGGCATCCTCTCTACTGGTGATGAGTTGGTCGATGTCGATCAGCCTCTTACGCCGGGCAAGATCCGCAACAGCAATGGCTATGCCCAGGCCGCCCAGGTTGCAGCCTTAGGCGCTCTGCCGCTGGTTTTAGGCATTGCCGGTGATACGGAAACGGCCGTGCGCGAGCGTCTCCAAATCGGCCTGGCCGCCGGGGTGGATTTGTTTGTCAGCTCTGCCGGCGTGTCGGTGGGCGCGTATGACGTGGTGAAGGCGGTGTTGGAGCAGGCGGGGCAGGTTGGCTTCTGGCGCGTGCGGATGCGTCCGGGTAAGCCCCTGGCTTACGGCCGTTATGGCGGCGTGCCTTACCTGGGTTTGCCGGGCAATCCGGTCTCAGCGATGGTTTCTTTTGAGCGTTTTGCCCGGGCGGCCATCTTGAAAATGGCCGGACACACCCGGTTTGAGCGTCCTCAGGTAACGGCCGTTCTGCAAGACGCTGTTCAGTCAGACGGCCGTGAAAGTTACATCCGCGCTGTCGTTACCCGCACCCCTGAGGGGCAATATCGGGCGACCACAACCGGCAGTCAGGGTTCCCATATCATGACTTCGATGGTGAAGGCTAACGCACTGCTCATCATCCCTGAGGGCGTCATCTCAGTGTCCCCCGGCGAACTGGTCCGTGCCTGGATGTTGGATTGGCCAACGGCCGTGTTTTGAACTGGCATAAAAAAAACCCGCAAAAGCGGGTTTTTTATTTAGAATTTAGTTGCTGTTTTCGACGTATAACGTTCGATTGAGCAGTTCTTGCTGCCGGGCGCGCTCCCTGTCGCTGTTGCGCTGGCGGCGATTGCGGCCCTGTTTTGATTTCTTTTGCGATTTGGGGAACTCGTCGCCCATCGCCCGGCGCAGAGCGATTTCCATTGCGGTTGGGAGTTCATCATCCTCTTCATCGGGCTCAAACTGTTGAATTTCTTGTTTATATTCGACAGCGGCCGCGACAGAATCTTGCACGTCCGGTTTTTCCAGCAGCGATTTAACGCTCAAATCAATGCGACGTTTACGTTTGCTATAGCCAAGCACCTGCACCTGAATTTCGTCGCCTACCTGGACTACCTCAGACGGCTGCTTGACATAATCATGGCTGAGCTCGCTGATGTGCACCAGACCTTCGCGTTCGGCGCCGATGTTGACAAAAGCTCCATAGGACTCCAGGCGGCTAACGGTGCCTGTGTAAACCTGACCTTCTTCGAGGTCTCGCCATTCAACCGAAAGCGGCTCGATCATCGTGACCATGAGTTGCTGGCGTTTTTTGTCGACTTTGTCGACCCAGACCGAAACTTCGTCGCCAACGTTGAGGACGTCGGCTACACGATTGACATGCTCTGTGCCAAGTTTAGAGATGTGAATCAGGGCATCCACCCCAACGCCGACATCCAAAAACGCGCCATAAAGTTCAAGACGCTTGACGACGCCTGTGAGCTTCATTTTTGGTTGCAGATCGTCCAGGCTGGTGGGGGTGGGAGTTGCTGGTGCGGTGGCTTCTTCCATCGCGGTGGTTGTTGCGTCATTTTCGCTCATGACTATTTTCTCCTACGCAGGGTTTAGTGATTGTGCGCTCTGCGCAGACAAGATGGTCAATTGTTCATCACTCGTTGGGGGCAGAACACAGTTCAATTTGTAATTAGACAATGCGCAATTATAGCAATGGGTGCATGGCTGTCAACAATTTTGGGCTAAATTTTGCTAAATGAGGGGGTGGGGAAACGGCCGTTTCCCCACCCCCTCATAATCGTCTTAATCTTGCCGGGTTTTAGAACGCGGCTTCGGCAATTTGTTGGCTGGCTGCGGCGGATGGCTCAAATTCGTCAGTGGGCAGGTTGGCTTCCCGGCGAATTAAATATTCCAGTTCGTCAAGAATCGCCGGATTTTCCGCCAGGAAAACCTTGGCATTTTCCCGACCCTGGCCTAACAATGTTTCGCCGTAACGAAAATAAGCGCCGCGTTTGTTCACCAGTTCGTGCTCCACGGCCAGGTCCAGCACGTCGCCCACAATCGAGATGCCCTCGTTGTACATGATGTCAAATTCGCACTCGGTAAACGGCGGCGCGACTTTATTCTTTTTGACTTTGACGCGCGTGCGGTTGCCTACCACATCGTTGCCGGCCTTAATCGCCTGCACCCGGCGAATGTCTAGCCGCACGGAGGCATAGAACTTGAGCGCATTACCGCCGCTGGTGGTCTCCGGATTGCCAAACATCACCCCAATCTTTGACCGGAGTTGGTTCGTAAAAATTACCACGGTGTTGGTTTGTTTAATGGCGCCAGATAATTTGCGCAGCGCCTGAGACATCAGGCGTGCTTGCAGGCCAACGTGCGCGTCGCCCATTTCGCCTTCAATTTCCGCTCGGGGAACCAACGCCGCCACCGAGTCCACTACCACCACGTCCATCGTGCCAGAGCGAATCAGAGCGTCGGCAATTTCCAGGGCCTGTTCGCCGGTGTCCGGCTGGGAGACGTAGAGGTTATTGATGTCCACGCCGCAGCGTTCGGCGTAAGTCGGGTCGAGAGCGTGTTCCATGTCCACGAAGGCGCAAATGCCGCCGCGCCTTTGCGCTTCGGCGATGATGTGCTGGCACAGAGTCGTCTTGCCTGAGGATTCAGGCCCATAGATTTCGATGACCCGGCCGCGCGGCACTCCGCCGACGCCCAGGGCAATGTCCAGGGATAATGAACCGGTGGGGATGGATTCAACTTGGAGGTGCTGGGCATCGCCCAGCCGCATAATGGTGCCTTCACCAAAGCGCTTGGTGAGGGAATCCAGGGTTTTTTCTAGGGTTGCGTTGCGGGCGTCTCCGTTGGAATTGGCCATAATTGGAGGTCTCCTTATTGCGAAATGTTGCTGGTAAATAACATGGGAATGATAGCACGCATGTTCTATTCTGTCAATGTCAAAACCATTTTATAGAACGCGCGTTCGGTAATGTAGATTCGGCTGGTGGGGAGGGGTTAGCGCGGCTCGGCGGACGGCCGTCGACGGAGCAAATTTAGTAAGGCCGGGATCTCACGGCCGCCCAGAAGCAGGTTCAGCAGGCCATAGGTGACCAAGCCGGCCAGGCCGGCGGCGACAAGGTAGGCGAACGGCTGCTGCAAAAACCGGCCGATGCCCAGAATGACCAGGCTCATGCCGGCGGTGGCCAAAAGGGTTCGCCCAAAGCTCTGGCCCAATTCCCGCCAGGGTAGGCCGTCGAGGCGGCGATGGTTGAGATAGAGAAGCACGGCCGTTTGCGCCGTAAAGGCAATAGAACTGGCCAGGGCCAATCCACCCGCGCCCAACGGTCCGACCAGGAGGTAGGCCATAATAATGTTGGTAACCAACCAGCCCAGGGCCACAAACATCGGCGTTTTGGTGTTGTGCTGGGCGAAAAAAAGTCGGGCGGCGATTTCTAATGTGGCTTCGCTGACTACCCGCACACTGAAGAAAACGACGATGCCATACACGATCTGCGTGGATTCGGGGGTAAACGCGCCGCGTTCCAGCAGCACCGTAATCGCCGGACGGCCGAGCAGCACCAGCAGCGCGGCGGCGGGCACCGTCAGCATCCAGATGATACGCAGACCGGTACTGGCGATTCGTTTCAAATTAGCGATGTCACCGGCGTTAAAATATTCCGCCATGGTGGGGAAGAGAACCAGGGCAACGGCCGTGCCAAACAGCGTCTCCGGTAGCTGCTGCAAATAGTAACCGTAAAAGTAGCCTGACGTGGCCCCGGCGTTTAACCCCGACGTAATGCGAATGATAAACAGGTCAGCGATTTGCACCGCCCCCAACGTCACAATTCGCGGTCCCATCAACCGGACAATCTCATGCACCCCGCCTAAATTCAGGCTCAGCGCTGGCCGCACCTGCACCCGGTAACGCCTCAGTCCGGGCGTCTGGATCAGCACGTGAAGCACCGCGCCGATGACTGTGCCCCAGGCCAGACCATAAATGCCCATTTCCGGCACGAGGAAGAATAAGCCCAGCAGATATCCAACATTTAGGGCGATAGGCGCCAGCGCGGGCAAAATGAAGTGTTGGTGGGCATTGAGGATGCTGCTCAAAACGCCGCTGACGCCGAAAATGGTGGTTTGGATCAGGATGATGCGCATTAAATCTGCCGTCAGAGCTTGCAGGTCTGGCGGAAAGCCGGGAACAAGAACATGGCGGGTGATCCAGGGGGCAAAAAGCGCGCCCAAGGCCGAAATGCTGCTGAGGACAAGCAGCACCAGGGTCAAGATCGTGTTCGCCAAACGGCCGCTTTCGCGAGCTTTTTCACCGGTCAGATACGCTGAGTAGACTGGAATGAAGGCGGCAGCCAGAGCGCCACCAGAAATCAGGGTGACGAATACTTCGGGCAGTTGGTTTGCCGCCGTGAAGGCATCGTAGGCCGGACTGGTGCCAAAGGCTGCGCCCACCAATTGTGTGCGCAGTAAGCCAACCACTTTATCGATACCCAACAAGGCGATGACGATGATGGAAGATTGGAGCAGATGGCGGGCGCGTTGCATGAGCGAAAATTTTACCTTTCTCTAGGGTAAGGGCAAGCCTGGGGTTAAGGATCTGGTGTTGCTCTGTCCCCCAGTCGTTCTAGTTCGCGCAGATAATGGTCGGCGGCCAGGCGCAGATCTTCGTCGGTGGCGGTTGTGGCCAGGAGTTTGTAGTCGGCGGCCGCGGCCGTGTAGTGCCCCAGGTGCGTGTGGCTGAGGCCACGATAGAAGTAAATCCAGGGATTGGGCTGTTCACCTTGAAGCTGCAAAGCGCGATCAAAATCAGCAATGGCGGCTGTGTGTTGGTCGAGGGCGAAATAAGCCTGCCCGCGCCCCCAATACGCCTCATCCAACCCGGCATCCAGGCGGATGGCTTCGCTGAATGCCTCGACAGCTTCGTGGAACTTGGCATTTTCTAATTGGGTCATGCCGCGCCGGTAATATATCTGGCTCTGTTTAGGGGCGGTGTGAAAACGGCCGTTTCCCCACAGCAACCCTACGATCAAAACGGCCGTCACTACCAACAAGGGCAGCGCCAGACTGCGTCCCCAGGCCAGCCAGCGGTCTGGTTCGGATGCGGTTTTGGGTAGGTCGGCGGCATCGGAGAGGGTCACGGCCGTTGCCGCCAAAATCTCTTCTAAAACTTCCTGAGCTACCACAGCCTGCCCCCTTTCGATAATGCGGGGCAGAAGTGCCAGACTGCGCTTAGCTGCCGTGCGCGCCTGTGCCAGCTCGCCGGCTGCCAGCCAGACGACAGCGCGGGTTTGCCAGAGCAGCTGCTCATGTTCCACAGCCAGGGCGTTGTAATTTTCCGAACGCATCAGGCCAAGCCAAGCCTGTGCCGTGCCTGCTCCACGGCCGTGACGGGCTTCAAGAGCGGCGGCGGCTAGCACATAAGCCGGGGCGAGATGCGCGCTTGGCTGGTTGGCCAACGGCCGTAGCGCTAGGTCCAGGTGGTATCCGGCCAAAGGGATGTCCTGCCTGTCCAGTGCATGCAGGTGTACCAAATAATGGCCGATTTGCCCCTCAGCGGCTTCCGGCGGCAGCTGCGCCAGCTCGTGGACGTACGTTTCGTCCCAGTCTCGCGGCCGGCAGCCACGAATTGAAGCGGCTACCAACATGTTGACTGCTGTGCGCGGGCGGAAATCCTGGTTTCTGCGCAGCAGGGTCAGCAGTTGCGCGGCGTCTGTGGCCGCGCCGCGCAAGCGCATGGGAAACAGGGTGAATGGCAAAATTGCTAGCGGGCAGTAGGCAAACAACAAGGTGGCCTGGGCCAGCCAATAGGGCAGTGTGGTCTGGGCAAGGTGGGCGCGTAGGAGGAGGGCAACGGCCGTTTGCCCAATCGTCGCTGCCGGTCCCCCCAACACAAACACGATCAACCGGCCGCGTAACTGGCGGTGGTGGCGCGGTATACACAGCGCGTTGCCCTGCCACTGCCATAGATTACCGGCCACAAACGTCAGGCGCAGCCCGCGCAGCTCCCGCGCCAGCCGCCAGGGGCCTACCGTCACCAGACAAAATTCCAGTCCGGCGGCCCATGCGCCCAGCAGGTGGCCGGCCTCGTGAATGGCCAGGGTCGCCAATAAAATCATCGGGAAGCTGACGGCCAAAACCAGCAGAAAAGCGGGCAGGCTGATGTCGTTATAGCGCGGCCCTGGCAGACGGATGACGATAAAAATCGCCGCCAGCGCCGCCAGCGTGACGCCTGCGGCCAGTCCCAGGTATTTGAGACGGGCCATTGTTCGCTGCCGCCGGGATGGCGAGACGGCCGTTAACTCCGCAGGCGTTATGAGAGGCGATGTCCACTCTCTAGCGCCAGGCTGCCCGTCTTTCCCGTGGCCGCTACCAAAATCAGACTTCTCGGTCAATTAGGCAAAACCTCAAACAAGATGTGAATCCGCATGTTTTCGTCGTAACATCCCTTATCTTGTAAAATTCAAGCCATGGGCTATTTCGTGTGAGCGTTTCTTAATAAAGGAGAATAAAATGATTGTGAAGCGTTTAACCCTCAAGCGAATTTCTCGGGTATTAATTCTTGCCTTTGCTCTCGTGTTTTGTCTGAGCGCGGCCACCTTGTGGGCGCAGGATTCATCGCCGGAGGATCCGGTCGCCCCAGAGGTTGATGAGTATGGCGTGCCGCTCCAATCTTCGATTATCAGCCAGGTAGAAACCCCCGACGGCATCCAGACGATAACAGAAATTCCGGTGGGAATGGACACCTTCGCCACCTCCGGGATTCCTGAAGGAACGCCGCCGGCTGCTTTTACCAACTACGGCAATCGAACTGATTTGCGTCTGGGCTACAATACAGCAAGCGCGTTTGGCGCGCAACGCATGTATCTGTGGTTTAACATTGCCGCCGCCGGCATCCCCAGCAATGCAACCATTAATTCCGCGACGTTTCGTATTTGGGCCAGCGATTCAGGCGCGAACATGGGCTTTGAAGCGCGCCATCTGAGCTCGAGCTGGAATGAATACACGCTGACCTGGTTGACTCATCGCCCGGAGTGGGGTGGGTCTTTGGGTACCGGCGTGGTCACGGCCGGGTCTGGTGAGAAGAATGGCGATGCCACGGCATTGGTACGCGAATGGGTTTCTGGGGCGCATCCCAATAACGGCGTGATCATCATCGGCAATGAGGGAACTACGTCGCCCTTTGAGCGAGTCTTTTTTGCGCGTGAAGCGGCTAACGGCTTATTTGCCCGGCTCCGGGTTGATTGGACGATTGCGGTTGATACGACGCCGCCAGAATCAACGATTACGCAACTGCCGCAATTCTCCCCGTCTTCGTTTACCGTGTCTTGGAGCGGGACTGACTTTGGCTCGCCGGCATCGGGCATCGCGTACTGGGATCTGGATTTCAGCACTGATGGCGTCAATTGGGCGCAGTGGATTCGGGGTACAACCAGCCAGAGCGCGACCTGGCAGGGGGCGAACGATGGCGTACGCTATTTCTTCCGCGTGCGGGCTGTGGATCGGGCCGGCAATGTAGAGAGTTTTTCGCGCAACACGGCCGTGCAGCAAACCTCCACCACGGCCGATACCGTGCCGCCGTCCGTCGGCCTGCAAAGCCTGCCACAGTTCACTTATGATCCGGGCTTCCCCATCACCTGGACCGGCTCTGATAACCGCAGCGGTGTGCGTCAGTACGAAGTCCAGTTCAATGTCAATGGCGGTCCCTGGTTGTTTGGCGAGGTTTTCCAGTTAGGCGATGGAACGCACACACGCTACGCAACCGGCGCCGTGAATGAAGAGACTTACGGCATTCGCGTTCGGGCGACAGACCAGGTGGGGAATGTTGGTCCCTGGAGCAACGAATCCTTTACGACAGTGTATCTGACGCCGCCTTATCCGAATGCCCGTGTGCAGCAATTCTTGCCGCCGGGCGGTCTGCCTGGTGTGTCGACAAACACAACCTTCCGGGTGACCTGGGTCATTCAGGCGGCTCCGGGGACGTCGATCATTAATGAGACGAACGTTTTCTATACCTGCGACGGCGGGCCGTGGACGGTCTGGCTGCAAAATGCGCCGGGAACCTTTGCCGATTTTGACTCGACGGCGAATACGATTGGCTGCAACACGGCCACCGATACGCACATTTACCGCTTCGAAGCAACCGGAAAGGCGCTGTATCCCGGTAATGTGACGCGCATTGAGGCGCAGACCCAGCAGCCTGAGGCTTCGGTTGTGGTGGATCCGAATGGCAATATTGAGGTTCGTGGGTTCTTGCCCCTGGCAGCTTACACTACCCCCAGCACCTTCGCTGCCGGACAGACCCCGCCTGCTGCCGGCCTGACCATCACCGATGGCGAATAATTATTGCTGCGTTTAGGGTTAAAATATTGAATTAAAAAAGGGGCGCACGGCCGTGCGCCCCTTTTTTAATCCACAAAAAGACAAAAAACATCCTCGGTGTGAATCGTTGTACCTGCTTAACGTTCTTGCGGAGGATGTTTGGGTAAAAGGCTTTCTATTCGCCTGTGTCGGCGGCGGCGTGCTGCGGGTTGCGGCGCACGTAATCCTCCACCAGCAGCAGGTTGCTGCCGGCGTGTTTGATCGTTTGCAGCAAGGTGGTCATCGTATCGATTTCTTCGACCTGTTCGGTGACGTACCACTGCAAGAAATTGTTGCTGGTGTGATCGTTTTCGCTGAGCGACAATGAGACGAGATTGTTGATTTCGTCTGTCACCCGCATTTCCTGATCCAGGGCAAACTGGACAGCGTCGGCCGGGCTGCTGAAAGAATTGCGCAGGTCGGGAATGCCTGGGATGATGGGTTTTGCGCCTGTTTCCAGCATGAAGTGGACGAATTTCATGGCATGCATGCGTTCTTCTTCGGATTGACGATAGAAAAAGCCGGCTAATTCTGGCAGGGCCATTTCGTCGAAGTAGACGGCGATGGCGATGTATTGGGCTGAAGCGCCAAATTCGCTGCCAATTTGTTTGTTCATGGCGTCAACGAGCTTTGATTTGATAATCATGGGAATCTCCTTTTTGTTTAGTTGGGAAAGATCGCTAATGAAAAGTGGCTAAAGGATGTGGAATTACATGTGATTTTATCACAAATTCACAGCTTCACTGGTTTGGGGACAATATCTTATGTGACTCTTATGGAAGGTGGGTATGATAACGGCCGTATCAAAAATCCACCTGTTCGAGGACAATCTATCAGGCAAAAATGAGCGTTTCCTTCTACAATAGGAGAAAACGTATTCTGAAAACATTTATGGAGAGGTCGTGACCATGACAGTAGAAGAAAACCAAGCAACCGAAGCATTTCATTTCAAGACCGAAGTCAAGCAAGTTTTGCACATCCTGGTCCATTCTTTGTACAAAGATCAGGATATTTTCCTGCGCGAACTGGTTTCTAATGCCTCCGACGCCCTGACGCGGCTGCATTTTGAGACGTTGACGAATCGGAACATCCTCGACCCGGATGCCGAGCTGGCCGTCCACATCGACGTGCCGGAAACTGGGGAAGATGAGCCGAAGAAAATCATCGTGCGGGACAGTGGCATTGGCATGACGCGGGAGGAGCTGATTCGCAACCTGGGCACGATTGCCCAATCGGGGGCGCGCGAGTTCCTGGCGAAGATTAGCGCGGGCGACGTGGACCCCAGCGACGTGATCGGGCAGTTTGGCGTGGGCTTTTATTCGGTGTTTATGGTGGCCGACGAGGTGCGCGTGGTCTCGCGCAGTTATGACCTGGACGCGGAAGCCGCCGCCTGGGTGTCTGATGGCAGCGAGAGCTTTCAGATTGAGCCGGCCGAGAAGGCCGACCGGGGTACGGAGATCCATATCACCCTCAAGAAGGAAGCCGAAGAGTTCGCCAATGAGTGGAAGCTGCGCCAGATTGTGAAAAAGCATTCCGACTTTGTGCGGTATCCGGTTTATGTGGGCGAGCAGCAGGCCAATCAGCAGGAATCGCTGTGGCGGAAGAATCCTTCAGACGTCAACGAGGAGGATTACAAGAGTTTTTACCAGCAGATGACCATGGACTTTGAAGAACCGCTGGCGACCATCCACTTTACGTCGGATGCGCCGGTGCAGGTGCGGGCGCTGCTGTTTATCCCGGCCAAACGCGAGCCGAATATTTTGGCTATTCGCAAAGAACCTGGCGTGATGTTGTATTCGCACAACGTTCTCATTCAGGAATATTGCACTGATTTGCTGCCCACCTGGCTTTCGTTTGTGGATGGGGTGGTGGATTCGGAGGATTTGCCGCTGAATGTGAGCCGGGAAACGGTGCAGAACAATCGCCTGATGATGCACTTGGGCAAAACGATTCGCAAGCGGGTGCTGCGGGAGATTGGCAAGCTGGCCGAGAATGAGCCGGAGAAGTATAAGGCGTTTTGGGGGGAATACGGCCGTATTTTCAAAGAAGGTATCGCCACCGACCCGACCGCTAAGGACGATTTGCTGCCCTACTTCCGCTACTACTCGTCCGCCTCGGAAGATGAACTGACCACTTTGGACGCTTACCTGGAACGAATGCCGGAATCGCAGGAAGATATTTATTACGTTCTGGGCGATGACAAGCGCACGGTGGCTAACAGCCCGCATTTGGACCCGTTTAAGGCGCGTAACCTGGAGGTTTTGTACTGGGTAGACCCGCTGGACGTGTTGATTGCGCCGATGATGGCCGATTATAAGGACAAAAAGTTCCGCAACATTGATGATGCCGGTCTGGAACTGCCGGAATTAGAGCAGGACGAGCAAGCGGAGAGCGATCGGCCGGACATTGCCGAG
>Ga0209607_1002890_pt1 | contig 13416 bp, 16 predicted proteins | sample AD_UKC117_MetaG_FD_184413 | JGI IMG/M metagenome (GOLD analysis project Ga0209607, IMG submission 184413) | Active sludge microbial communities of municipal wastewater-treating anaerobic digesters from Hong Kong - AD_UKC117_MetaG (SPAdes)... | ecosystem: Engineered > Bioreactor > Anaerobic >... | reverse complement strand
GCGATTGATCGCGTGATGGCAGGACAGGTTATTCCAGAATCGGCCAAACCCGAAACGCAACTCGCGCCTTGAGCGCGTGGTTCTGATAGGGACCGATTCGCGGATTTCATCAAGGTCCGAGGGCTAAACCCTTCACTCAAGACCGAATACATGGCCGCAACTTTTCCTGACTGCCGGAACACATCAACACCGCTTGCAATCCATGCGTAAGCGTTTGAGAATCGTCATCTAGACAGCCGTATTGGCCCCTGTCGATACTGTAAAGCGCAGCTTGAAGAAGCGCCTCAATCGACCGGGTGGTCGATCAGTGGGGCGTGCGCGGCGTCTGGATTGAGCACCCGAAAGAGCCGTTCATAGGCCACGCGCCAGCGCCCGTTTTGACACTGTATTGAGGCGGTTTTGGGATTGAGGTTTTGTACCGCTCCGGCCCATTCGACGCCGTGCTGATCGACAAAGCCGACCCAGTCGCCGACGCTCAGCGCTTGGCGGCTGAGGCCCTGGGCTGGGGTGTGGGGTAAACGGGTCTCGACGCCGTGCACATTGAGCATATAGTAGGGGATGCGCCAAGGCGTGCCATCGCTGAGATGGATGACATCGACATGCGTCCGCTGTAGCTTTTCAATGCGGGCGGAGATGGTGCAATTTTCTGCGGCCACGAAATACTCGACCGTTTGTCCCACGCGCAGAGCGTTTTTGATCGCCTGGAGCCGTTGTGGATCGCGCAACTGCTGATCGATCGCCGCGCTCAGCCGGTACAGCTCGAACAAGCTCGCCTGCGCCAGCGCGTTGAGCACCTGGGCGGTATCCATCAGGTCGGCTCAGCCCAGGGCAGCAGCGCCTCGATTTGGCCGACGCTGGTGGCCTGCGGCAACGCGGTAAACACTTGCTTGAGATAGGCCCAGGGCTCCTGACCATTGGCTTGTGCGGTTTGTACCAGCGCGTACAGGTTCGCTAGAGCCTTGGCCCCGGCCGGGCTGTTGGCAAAGAGAAACGCTTTGCGCCCCAGCACAAAGGTTTTGATATCACGCTCAGTTTGGTTATTGCTGATCGGCAGCCGGCCATCGGCTAGGAAGCGCGTCAAGCGCGTCCAAAAGCGCAGCGCATAGCGGATGGCCTTGCCCAGCAAGGTCTTGGGTGCGGTGACGCTGAGATGCTGATCCAGCCAGGTTTTGCACTGTGCCAGCACGGGCACGCTCAATTGCTGGCGCAACTGCTGGCGTTGCGCGGCGTTACAGGGCTTCCAGTGTCGCTCCAGTCGAAACAACGTATCGGCATAGGCCAGCGCTTCGTCAGCCAGGCCCGGGGCGACGCCTTTGGGACGTGCTTTGACGATATCATGAAAGTGACGGCGAGCATGACTCCAGCACCCGAGCAGCGTCGGTTGGCCGTCGCCATCTCCCACGGCATCGTAACCGGCATAGCCATCGGTGAGCAGATACCCCGTAAAACCATCCAAGTAGGCTTTGGGGTGTTGACCCGCGCGGGTTTCACTATAGTCGAATAGAATAATGGGCGGCCCGCAGCCACTGCGATAGCACCAAAAATAGCTTTTCGTCTGTGCCGCCCGGCCCGGTTCATTGAGCACTTGAAACGTCGTCTCATCGGCCAGGATAATGTCGCGCTGGAGTAAGTCATCGTGCAGCAAGTTGATCAGCGGCTGGATGAGCTGACCGGCTTTAATGAGCCAACTCGCCTGGGTGCTGCGCGGTGGCGCAAAGCCCAGCCGGCTGAAAATGCGTTCCTGACGGTACAGCGGTAGCCCATCGGCCACTTTGGCAATGACCAAATACGCTAACAGACCCGGGCTGGCGTTGCTTTTGGGAATCGGCTGCGCAGGCTTAGGGGCCGTGTCAACACCGCCCTCGCCGCAGTGCGCGCAGGCGTATATCAGTTGAATGTGTTCCAACACTTTCAGTCGCGGGGGCACAATGTCCAGTTGTTCCGAGCGGCGCTCGCCGATCCGCTGTTTACGCTCGCCGCAGCAGGGGCAGCGTTTGTCCGCGTCCGGCACATCATGGACGATGGCTTCGCGCGGCACGTTTGGCGGTAGGGCCGGACGACCCCTATGACGCCGTGGGCTAGGGGACTTGTCGTGAGCGTTGGTACCGTCGTCTTGCACCGAAAGGTCCGCCAGCGCGGTGGCGTCACTGGCCGCCTGCTGGGCTGCTGCACATAACGCCGCAAAGAGCTCCAACTGCGATGAGCTGGTCTCCCGTGCAGCGCCAAAGCGGCGGTGTTGGGCCAGCCGATAGTGCTCAGTGAACCAGGCCAGTTGCTGCTCCAATGCCGCAATGCGGTCGCGTTGGCGCGCTGCCAGCGCCTGTAGCGCTGCAGTATCGTCAGGCAGTTGCTCAGCAAGGGCGAACGGATTCACCGCGACAGTATAGCATCAGGCTACGACCTGGGCCGACACCACCGGCAACGCCTGGCGCTGCTCGATACTCAGCCCCGAGAGTAGCCACTGCAGCTGCCGGGCCTCAATGACCAGTGCCGACTGCCCGGCATCGATCGCCGGCCACGGAAACCGGCCCCGTTCCAAGCGTTTATAGTAAAGAACAAAACCGTTTTGGTCCCAACTCAGCGCTTTTAGTTTGTCACGGCGGCGGTTGATGAAGATAAACAGCTGACGGCTGAACGGGTCTTGCTGCAGCACCTGGCTCACCAACACACTTAAGCCATCAATGGATTTGCGTAAATCCACCGGCGCGCGGGCCAGATAAATCGGCCCTCCGGGTAGGGCAAACATTTAGCCGCTCAGCGCTTGCACTACCACTTGCAAGGTCGCGGTATCAAAGCCGCTGCGCAGCTCCAAACCAAGGCCGGTTGGGAGCCTGACGGTAATCCCGCTATCGGCCCTGACCGGGAGCGTCGGCTGAGCAGCCAGCTGCACCGGTAGGAACCCTTCTGGGTTGGGCGGCTCCTGGGCACCGAGACCGGGTGCAAGGCACTGTTTCCAGTAGCGGAAGCGGTGTTCGGTCAGACCGTGCGCGCGACAATACGCCGCCTGGCTTTGCCCGCTCGTGCGCCAGTACTCCAAATGCCTACGCCAGAATGCGCACAGTTCTTCGGCTGTTAGATGAGATGTATCCATAAATTAGCCTTTCGTGGTTCACGACCGGCTCAGTATTCAATACGCTCGCTTGCTTGCCTAGGATGTGGTTTCTCGGACGCTTACCCAAAGGCGGCTTGATGCCCAAGCGACAGCAGGTCAGTCCCTCTTTTCCCTTCCCGCCTTATCCGGAGAGGCGACTTACAGTGGTTTGGGCCCAGTGCCCATAAGCCGCTCCGTCGCGCCTGGCGGAAAAAGGCTCCCACCTTGACGTTTGCCACTGGCCGTCAGGGACAGCAGGAGCACGATCAGGCTGGGCAGCGTGAGCTTGCCCTGACGAACAAACGCTTTGGGTGAAAGCGGGAAGGGGGTTGACGACAGCCGGTGCGGGATTAATTGCAGAAAAGCGTCAAGAAGAAAGGAAAGTTGCATGGATTTTCAAACCGGGATTTGCGCTATTGATCGGGTCTCCTGGGATTAATATTAAACTAATTCAATATGTTGATCTTGAAATCGTGTTAATTCAACAGCATTGGGTGCGGCCCCAGGTATCGACCGAGGTGTGTGGTTTGTAGAGTCGCCCTGCGTGGCCGATGATGAACGTCTTCCCCTGGTGGTCTACCCGGCTGCTGATCAAGGAATTCATTGTATTGCCCTGTAGTAAATCGTGATGTTGATTTAATCACTAAAAGCCGCATTATTCAAGATTTGGCCGATTATCAGGAATCAATACATGCCGCCTGTTGCATAGTAAATATCATGATTACGTGTTACGTTTTGTTTTATTAAACATAGAAATGATGGTATAAAAACTGAACTTGGGTGTCTGTCAGCTACGACTTAACGGCTTCCGGGAGGGGAAAATACGGTTAAACGGCTGCCATCCGCCCGCATGATTCCAGTTTGACCGCATCCCCGATCCGAAGGCATCAATAAGCATAAGCTTCTAAAGATAAGTTCTTTTTCCGCCAATTGGACGCGTTTGGGCGGCGATGGCAACGCCTTCGCGGGTCGGGGCCTGATCTTGACGGTTTCACCTTGCCGGTGCGGAAGCCGTGAAACCGTAATTTTTAATTTTTCGATAAGGACGGGGTTAAACCGGAATCGGAAGACACTAGACCGGAATATTACATCTTGTATTCATTGGAAATATAGCAAAATTCGGTGAAGAAGTTAAGCCGAAGCTGACACCCGCTCGGGTGATCGGCAACGATCCCGGCGACCCGGCGACCCGGCGACCCATCGCCACCGCTCCCGGCCAAAACCGGGTAGAATGGCGTGAAACAGGAGAAAGACCGCATGACGAACCGGCAAATCACACTCGATATCCCCGAACGGGTGCTGCTCGCCGAAAAGGCGGACGAAGCTTCGTTTGCCCGCGAATTGCGCCTCTTGGCGGCGGTAAAACTGTATGAACTGGGACGGCTCTCCTCCGGTCGGGCAGCGGAATTGGCGGGCCTGCCCCGGGTCGAGTTTTTACTGGCCCTGGGGCGCTACCAGGTGTTTCCGTTGGCGGCGGAACTGAGCGACCTGGAACAGGAACAGCGCCGTGCCTGAAGCCATCAGCAACACCTCGCCTCTGGTCTATCTTTATCGCATCCAGGCGATCGATTGGCTTCCCAGGCTCTTCAGTTCGGTCTGGACGCCCACCGCCGTGGTGGAAGAACTGAAGGAAGGTCAACGACGCGGGTTCGATGTTCCCCATCCCCGCCGGTACCCTTGGCTTGAGGTCGTTGACCCGCGCGCCACGCCCTCCGAGTGGTTATCCCTGGATTTGGGACCGGGTGAATTAGCCGCGATGGCCTTAGCCTTGGAAAACCGCACCCGCGTCATTCTTCTCGACGACTTGCTGGCGCGTCGGACGACCCAAGCCGCCGGTCTCAGAGTATGGGGAACCCTGAAAGTGCTGTTGGAAGCCAAATCACAAGGCTTAACCGAGCGCATCGAGCCCCTCGTGGATCGGTTGAGTGAAACGGGCATGTGGCTATCAGCAGAAATCCGTGAACGCATTTTGGCGCTGGCGGGTGAGACCGCTTCAAAAGCATAGGGGCATCGCCTACGGGCCTAATCAGGTAGCGGTATCCGTTCGGTTTCACCGGGGACTCGGGGAAATTCGTCCCGAGCCCAGGCACGCTTGGCGGCGTCGATCCGTTCGCGGCGGGTCGCCACGAAATTCCACCCAATAAACCGGTGGCCCTCCAGCCGCTGGCCGCCGATGAGCATCACGCGCGTGGGGCCGTGGTGTGCGCCGGTAAGCAGCGGGCTTCCTGCGGGTCGAGCACCGCCAGGTACCCGGCTGTTAGCGGTTGCCCGGCCAGATCGAGCGCGCCGGACGCCACGTAAACCGCCAATTCCTCAACGTCAGCGGTGAGCGGCAAGGCCGCGCCGGCCGCCAGGTCGCCCGCCACACACAATGTGGGCATCTCGGTTTGCACCGGAGAGACGCGCTCCAGGAAGGCGCTGGCCAGGACGCGAAACCGCGCGCCCGGTGAGGCGACTACCGGCAAATCTGCCGCTGGGTAGTGGCGAAATCCGGGATCGCCCGCCTCGCGATCCGCCGGCGCCGCCAGCCACATCTGGATGCCCTCCACGACGTGGCCGGCAGCGCGGATATCCTCGGGGATGCGTTCGGAATGCACCACGCCGCGCCCAGCGGTCATCCAGTTCACCGCGCCCGGCTCAATGCGCTGTGTGCCACGCCCAGGCTGTCCCGATGCATCAGTGCGCCCGAGAAGAGGTCGGTGAAGGTCGACAACCCGATGTGGGGATGCGGGCGCACGTCCTCCTGGGTGGTTCCGCTCGCGAAGGTAGCTGGTCCCCTATGATCGAAGAAAATAAAAGGTCCCACGGTCTGGGCCACGCTGGCCGGCAGCAGGCGCTTGACGGGAAAGCCGATATCGCGTTCATGGGGAGAGAGCAGATGCAAAAGGGCGGACATGGGTTTTTCACCTGGGGGTGGCGGTCAACGACAGCTTAGGGCATGGCGTCGTAAAACGTCCGATCATTCGATTTCCGCGCATTCGATGAATATAGGCGCGACCTGGGGAAGGACATCGTACTCTGACCCCTGCGCCGCACTGTGGCGTCTCGTAGACGCAGCAAGCCCGCAACCCTCATAAAGACACCGGCGGATGATCCGGATACCGTGCGCGCAGCGCGGCAACAAACGCCGCGCCGTCCGGTCGGTGTGGGAAATGGAACAAATGCGCCGGACAGCGGCAATCGGATGATCCGAACCCCGGCACCGCCACGGCGCCGCCCACCTCCTGGAACAGCCGCGCCCATTGATGCTCCCGACGCCGCGAATCGATGCTATACCACACCGTGGTCCACACCGCATGGCGGCGCAAATAGTCGATATGCCAGTGCGGACGCGCGGCGATCCGGGCATGATGCGCCACCCGCGCCCGCAGTCCGCCCGGCCCCAAGGCGCTGCCGACGTAAACCCAATCGCCTGGCGTCACCGTCACTTCGCCGAGCGATCCCACAGGCAACGTCAGCGATTCAGTCACCTGCAACCACAACGCATAAGCACCCGGCTGGGGCGGTAGTACGTCCAGGAATGAGGCGGTCATGTGTATGGAGACGCCACCGGATTCTACAACGTGGGTTCGGAGGGTTCCGGAACCCGGCCCAAGACCTCCAGCGCGCGGGTGCCCATCGCGGCGTAGACCGGGTCGAGTCCCTCCAGCGGAGCGACTTCACCGCGCCAGAACGGAAAAGGCCCCAAGCGCCGTAGCAGAGTAGCGGATTGAACTGGCTTCACCCGCGAACCTGCCTCGGTCTCCCGCAGGGGCGGCATCGTCCAGAAAACCGCTGGATCGACGGGCAAGGGTTCCGGTTCCGCGGGCGGCTCACCCACGTCATCACTCACCGTCTCGCCCAGTTGCGCCAGCAAGGTCTCCCGCTCCATGCCGCGCAGCCGGAACATCAGAAACGGATCCTGATCGAACGCCTCACCGAGCAGATAATAGACGGCGGCGATATGCTTGCAGGGATTCGACCAGTCCGGGCAGGAACAGGCGGTTTTCAAGTCATCATGGGCCTTGGGAAACAGGGCGAGCCCTTCCGCCTGAAAAACGGCTTCGATGTCGGTGGGCATTTCTCCGGCCAGTAGTTTGGCGCCGAAGCGCGCCTCTGCGGCCATCGCCGTGGTTAATTTTCGCCACTGTGCGGCGCTCAGCGGTTGGAGTTCAATGCGCACCCGGTAAGGCCGAGGCCGTGAGCCTTGCACCTGGGCTTTGACCGCGCCGGGCGTGATCTGAAGATCCAGCACCTGACCTTGGCGCGCATAACTTCGCCCGCGCCCCAGCCGGGCGCCGATGTTGAAGCCCTCCAGCACGGCGATCCAGCGTTGCGCCCACCAACGTTGGGCAAATGCCCCGCGCTGGTTTTGCGCCTTGATGCCGCCGCTGACTTTACGCGGCCGGCTGGGTGGGTAGTAGTCGTAATAACCCATGCTTATTCCTCCACCGCTTCGGCGCGCAGCCGGAATAGGTCTTTTAACTGGTCCGTCGACAGTTCGGTGATCCAGCCTTCGCCACGGCCGACGATCTTTTCCGCCAAGGCTTGCTTGCGCTCGATCAATTCATCGATACGCTCTTCCACGGTGCCCAGGCAGACGAACTTATGCACTTCCACCTGCCGGTTCTGGCCGATGCGGAAGGCGCGGTCGGTGGCCTGATTCTCGACCGCCGGATTCCACCAGCGGTCAAAGTGAAAGACATGGTTAGCGCGGGTGAGGTTCAGGCCGGTCCCGCCAGCCTTGATCGATAGGATGAACACCGAAGGTCCCGCCACTTCGTTTTGGAACCGCTCGACCATGCGGTCCCGCTGGGTCTTGGACCGGCCGCCGTGCAGGAACAACACTTCCCGCGCCAACTGTTCTTGCAGGTATTTCTGCAAGAGATGCCCCATCTCGGCGAACTGGGTGAAGATCAGGGTTCGTTCATCGGCCGCCTGGATTTCCTCCAGCATGCCGGTCAGGCGGGCGAGCTTGCCAGAGCGCCCTGAAATCGGCGAATGATCGGCCAGGAACTGGGCGGGATGGTTGCACACTTGCTTGAGCCGCAACAACGTGCTGAGAATCAATCCCCGACGACCCATACTGTCCTCCATCCCTTCCAGCACGGCCTCGGCCTGCTGCACCACGGCGGCGTACAACGTGGCCTGCTCTTGGGTCAGGGTGCAGTACACCTTCATCTCCAGCTTGTCGGGCAAATCCTGGATGATGGCGCGGTCGGTCTTGAGCCGACGCAGGATGAAGGGACCGGTCAGGCGCTGCAATCGGTGCAGGGCGTCTTCGTCGCGCTGCACCTGGATGGGCATAAAGAATTCCCGTTTGAAGCGGGCGGCGTGGCCGAGGAAGCCGGGATTGAGGAACTCTTGAATCGACCACAGATCGCCGAGGTGGTTTTCCACCGGGGTGCCGGTGAGCGCGATGCGCCGTTCGGCGCGCAAAGCCCGCGCGGCCTTGGCCTGTTTGGTTTCCGCGTTCTTGATGTTCTGGGCTTCGTCGAGGATCACCGCCGCCCATTCGACGGTTTGCAACGCGGGTAAATCCCGATGCAGCAGCCCGTAGCTGGACAGCACCAGCGCCTGTTGCTGCGCCTGCCGGACGAAAGTTTCACCTTGATCGCGTCCCGCGCCATGGTGGACCATGACCGGCAGTTGCGGCGTGAAGCGCGCCGCTTCCTTACGCCAGTTTCCGACCACGGAGGTCGGACAGATCAGCAGCGCCGGTCGTGACTCGCCGGCCTCGCGCAGCCGTTGGAGCCACGCCAGGGTTTGCACGGTCTTGCCCAGCCCCATGTCATCGGCCAGACACGCGCCAAAACCCCAACGGGTGAGAAAGTCCAGCCAGGCGTAGCCGCGAGTTTGATAAGGCCGGAGCGTCGCGGTCAACCCCGGCGGGGGCGGTAAGGGGGCGATCTGGTCGCCTTGCGCCAGGCCGGCCAGGAGTTCGCCGAGCGGACCGTCGGCATGAACGGTGCTGACGTCCAATCCGGCCACCGTCTCCGCGCCGAGGGCCAGACGCAAGAGCTCGCGGCCGGTCAGGGCGACGCCCTTTTGCTGTTGCAGGGCCAGGGCTGCTTGGATTTCGGCGGCGGACAGTTGCACCCATTGGCCGCGCACCCGAATCAGCGGGGCCTTGAGTTGCGCCAGGGCCTGCAGTTCCTCGGGCGTCAGGCCGGTCTCACCGAGCACGATGTCCCAGCGCACGTCCAGCACCCGATCGAGGGTCATGCCGGCTTTGGCGGTGAAGCGGGTTTTGGCTTGCGCGCGCGCCGTCAGGCCGGCCTGGCGCCGACCGGCCCACCGGGCCGGTAGAAATACGCCGAAGCCGTTCTGTTCCAGCACCGGCGCTTCTTCGCCGAGAAAACGAAAGGCTGCGGCGGTATCCAGCCGGCATCCGAGCGGCGCGGGCTGATGAAGACTCGCTTCAATCGCCGGGCACAGCGCCGCGGCTTGCCCCAGGGACGCCAGCAGCCCTTCACGCGCCTGCGGTCCCAGGGTCTTTAACCCGGCGGCGGTGTCTGGCGCGGGTTGCCACACGCCCGCAGCGGAAACCAGCAGGCTGGGATCATCGCGCGCCTGCAGCAGATAGTGCACCGGCCAGGTCACTCCGGCGTCGGGGATGAACAGCGGGTTCGGGTCTTCCTCGTCAAAGGCCGGCTCTTCCAGCCGAAAGCACAGGCGATAGGGAGCGTTGACCAGCCGCAACAGGGGGCGTTGCCAATCGCGGATTGCCTTGACCAGGGACCGCCACTCGGTGGGATCGCCTGTTAACCGGCCGTCGGGCTGCCGCAACGCCTGCAACCATTGGCCGTGTGCGTGCGCGGGACGGGTTCGATCCGGCGGGACCGCCGCCTGCCGCACGAGATGATCGACCATCCCGGCCAGAAAGGCTCGTAGCACATCGCGGGGCGCGGTGTCCGGGGGCGCGCGATCCTCGGTATGGAGGGCGCGGGCGACCGGCGGCATCGCGCGGGCCAGGCGTTCCAGACGCGCGCGGTCTTCACCGAGAAAGAGCGGCGTCCAACACGCCCGATAGACGTCCCGTTGCGGTTCCGCCAGATCCGGCAGCACTTGCTGGCGATCGACCAGGGCGCCGGCGAACGGCAAGGCTTCACTCCAGTAGCGCAGCGCATCGCCCACGCCCACGCCGGGTGCGAGGGCCGGGCGCGCCCGAACAGTCGTCAGCAGTTGGACGGCATCGGCGGGCGTCAAGGCCAGAGTCGGGATGGTCCAGGGCGCCAGGGTGGTCGATTTGCGGGATGGGGGCGGCTCCGCCACCAGGGGCGAGGACGGCAGCGGCATATCGCCTTGCGTCGGCAGCCAGATCGTGGATTCGCTGGCGGTCGGTTCACTCGCCGGTAACGATAAACCCGCCAGCACGAGACCGTCCCGCAGCACGGAAATCGCGGTGCGATAGGGATAGGCGCTCGGGACCGCGGGTGGCGCGGTGCTCTGCGCCGCGTTAGGCGATGATTCGCCCCACAGATGCAGGCGATCCTGATGAAAGCTGGCATGTAAGACGAGCATGGCAGGAAACTCGGTTCGTTAGGTCCGGCGACGGGGTCAGTTTATCCGCTTTTGAACGCCTGGAACCTCTCCTGTCAGGTCGAGGCCCGCTCAATAGCCATCCTCCTGGCTGTTCCAGGATCTGGGTTTCTGATCGGACCGCTCATTGACACGGGTGGCGAATTCTTTCGGCCGGTTTCACGCTGCCGCTTGAAGGGCGGCAACCCATGCACAACGGGTTGGAGTTATGGGGGTTCCTGCTCACCCGTCACTGACCCGGATCAGGTTCATCGCGGTGGCCGTGACAACGTGTGGTCAGTGAGCTATGCCCAACACCCCGAAAAGGTAAAAATTAGCGTTCATTCCTGTGCGGAACACAGCCATTTCAGTCATGATCAGGGGCATCCAGGCATCCGGTTAAATCCAGCATGAGATCATTGACGCGCCGACCGAATTGCGCCAACACGAAACAATTTGTAACCCGAATATTTCATAAAACCGCCAACGGCGCCAGAGGCCGCCCTACAGAATTGGATTCAAGGCATGACCGGCAGGATGGATGGGTTATCCATACCCAGATAGATTGTGGTTATACCTACGGGTGCGGTGGCGACCCGACGGGCAACACCCTACCGGCCCGGATGAGCCTGGACGTTCGGGAGTGGGTTGATCGGCGAGGTCACGCGAGGAGCGGCGGTGGCGGTCGGGTCAAGAACAGGATTTCGGTGACCCGGCGCAGGAGGTCTTTCACGGGACAACTCGTGGGTAAGTGCAGTTTGATCCGATCCTGAAAGGCCACCACCCGCACCGCCAACTTGAACAGCTTGAGGATGACGGTCAGCGGTTGGGCCTTCGCCAGTTCAGTATGGATCAGCACCTCGGTGCGTAGCGCCTGATGCAAAACATAAGCGGCACCGGCGAAGAACAGGCGCAGGTGGTTGGCGAGGAAGCGGTGGTCGGAGGTCCGATCGCTGGCCAAGTGGTTCTTGAGCATTTTGATGAAATTTTCGTCCTGGCCGCGGGCACTGTAGAGATCGCGGTACAGGCACTCCGGGGTGGGCAGGTCCAGCGAGGTGACCACGAATCGCGGGTTGTCGCCCAAGGCCATCACCTCGGCCTTGAGGATCACCCGAAAGGCCTGCGGCCAGGGGTCGGCAGGGTACCCCCGGCCCGACAGGCATGCTCAAGGCAGCGGTGAGCGGCCAGGAACGGCTCGGCCAAGGGCGACAGGACGCGGTTACCGGCGAGCCCAAAGAGGAAATCGATGGCCGGGTTGTCCACGGCCAGTTGCATCAATTCGGGATTAGCGAAGTGGGCATCGCCACGCAGGATGATGCGGGTCTGGGGCCAGGCCGCGCGCAGCCGCTTGATCACCCGCTGGACGATCATGGCGTTCTCGGCGCCGGTCGGGCGTTTACCGGGGCGCAGCGCCGCCGTGATGAACTGGCCCGAGAGCCCTTCGAACAGGAACAGCGGCAGGTAGCAGTGATGACCATAATAGGGGTTGTAGAAGCTGAATTCCTGCTGGCCGTGCGTGGGGTCCTCGGAATGATCCAGGTCCAGCACGATCACCGTCGGCGGCTGGGGGTAGCTGGCGATGAACTGATCGACGAAGGCTCGCGCCAGGCGATAGAGATCCTTGGTCGACACGGCGTTTTCCAGACGGGAAAAGGTGGGACCGCTGGCCAGGTCCATGGCCTGCGCCAAGGGATGGCGATTCACACCCAGCTTAAACAGCGGGTCGGTATGGAGCGCATTGGCGTCGTTGCCATCCGGATAGCCACAGGCGATCTGGAAGATCCGTTGGGCAAACAGGTCGCGCAAGGGATGCGCGATATACGGCGGATGGCGCTGGTCGTCAACCGCCTGGACGAGACGGTCAATCAGCCCGATCTGCTGGTCGACGCCCCGCAGAATCAGGGGGCCAAAATCCGACGACAGCGCCCCGCCGTCGAACGCGGCGCGCACGGTCAGGCCAGCGACGGGAGGAAATCGCAACTGCTCTGGGGTAGACTGAGACATGGGCGACCTTGTTTAGCTTCTCCGAAGCGTTATTGTCGTAACACTCATTATATCAATGAGTTGAACAAGGTTCGCCCTTTTTTATGAATAATCCGGGCTAAATTGGGCGATCCAGGGTTGTCTGGACTGGCAGCGTCATGGACTGCAATCCCCGGTTAAGGTTCAGGCGGCGACGCAGGCTTATCGTGATGAAATGGACATCTTCGGTCCGTTCATCCAGGAATGCTGTGTTATCCACAAATTTGCTGAAGTGCGCGCCAATGATTTATGGAACGCCTACAAAACATGGTGCGCCGAAAACAGCCAGCGCGAGCAAAGTCAGCATAAATTTGGCCGATACCTGACCGGCAAAGGTTGGAGAGCCGAGGGAGCCAAGCCTGTCAAACGCATTGGTATTGGTTTGTTAGACAAACACGAAGCCGATCCTACCGAACCTCAGTTCTAAAAGTTATCTTGATTAATATCAATAATACAATTACTTAAATAGAAAGTTGTTGTTGAGAAGTCAAGGGAGCTAACCCCATCAAATGCGCCGGTATCGATTTACTGGACCTCCACGATGCCGACCTTTACGACCTTTACGACCTTTTGCCGGAAATTCGGTATACGAGAAACCCCTATGGGGACTTTCCGGGAAAAGGTCGTAAAGGTCGGCATGGTCGGAAACCGTCGGTGTCAATGAGCGAGACAACGCATTTTCTTCACAGGAACACTGTTGCGCATTTGAAAGGTTATTGCATAATAAAGGCGCAACAAGGGGATTGATATGACCATTGGGATTAATGAACCTGCTATCTTCCTGGAGAACTTCGCTCGAGCAG
>Ga0209607_1002881_pt1 | contig 13440 bp, 12 predicted proteins | sample AD_UKC117_MetaG_FD_184413 | JGI IMG/M metagenome (GOLD analysis project Ga0209607, IMG submission 184413) | Active sludge microbial communities of municipal wastewater-treating anaerobic digesters from Hong Kong - AD_UKC117_MetaG (SPAdes)... | ecosystem: Engineered > Bioreactor > Anaerobic >... | reverse complement strand
GGGCCGGTCGCCGAAGACGACGGCGTCGCGGAGGGGGTCGAAGGACGCGAGGCCATCGATGGTGAGGGGGGTCACCCTCAGGCCCGTCCCCCCGTGGAGGCTGAGGGGGAACCTTATCAACCTTTTGACGTCCGTCGTCACCGGCTCGTCGGTCTCGCCGCTCTCCAGGTCACGGGAGAAGCCGAGGGAGACCCCGTCATCCTCGAGGTAGCCCTCGATCAGGGGCCTCCAGACCTTGGAACTCCCCTTGAATAGGTCGAGGCTCTCTCCCCGTCGTATCCGTTCCATTACATCTGCTCTCATCAGGCTATTGCGGAATCGAGAGGCGTTCCGCTTTCCGATCCCCTCAACAGAGGAGAGCATCTTCACCGCCTCCTTCTCGTCCAGGGATCGGATCTGCTCGACGAAGGAGATCATCGACCTGTTCACCCTTTTGCCCCACCCCGGCGAGTCGGCGGGGGAGCATCGGATGACGTCGGCGGTCTCGACCCCGAAGTCCCCTTCGGCCTGGCCTTCGGAGATGAACCTGCTCACCTCAAGCCCCCGGCCGGTCAGGTAATCGACGATCTCGCGCCGCTCAGAGCTCTCAAGCTCGAAGATCCGGGGGTCTCGTACGTGGATGTGGTAGCCTCTCCCGCCGGAGAAGACTACGTGGACGTCCGAGGCGGCAAAGCCGAAGTCGTCGGTGAGAAAGTCCAACAGCTTCATGGTCTCGATCTTGACGAAGTCGAGCATCTCGTTGTAGGACGACGGCGCGTTTCGGAGGTGGTCGGCGTCCAGATCGAAGATCAGGTCGGCGCCGAGCCACCCCTTCTCCCGCATGGTAGGGGCGCCCGGCCGCTGGTAGCAGGCTGCCGAGTGGTAGACGTGGGCGGGGACCGACGTTCGGATGTAGTCGACGAGTTCAGACCGGGTGGCGAAGGACTTGTGGCGGCGCATCACGAACTTCGGCATGTCGTCGAAGAGGATGAAGCCCCACTCCCGCCGCTCGAGCTCTGGCGGCATCTCCAGGGAGACCTCCAGGTAGTATTCCCTGAACCTTGAGCGTAGGAACTTGATAGTCTCGGGCTTCATCTCTGATCTGTTCTTCTCTGTTCGTCCTTACTCTTCTTTGCTCTTTCTCGCTCTTCCTCGCTCTTCGTTATCTCTCACTCATGGAATCTGTAAATTTCGGGCCTCCGGTCCGCCAGGGCCGGTATCTCCCTTCTGGCCTCGTCTCGGGCCGAGAGGTCGATCTCGGCCAGGATCGTCCCCTCCTCGGCCCCGGCCTCCGCGATGGTCCTTCCCCAGGGGTCGAGGATGACCGAGCCGCCGGAGTGCTCGGGGCCAGCGCCGTTGCAGCCTATGTGGTGGATCTGGTTTTCGATCGCCCGAGCCCGGCAGAGGGACTGCCAGACGTGCCCCCGGGACGGAGGGAACTGGGCGATGGTGACGAGGATGTCGGCGCCCGAGAGGGCGAGGCTTCTCGCCACCTCGGGGAAGCGGAGGTCGTAGCAGATGGATAGGCCGATCCTCCCCTTGGAGGTCTTTATCGGCGATATCGATTCGCCGCCGTCGAAGTGCTCCTTCTCGGGCCCGAAGGGGTGGATCTTGTCCTGAAATCCGATCCCCTCTTCGTCGAGGCAGAAGCCCCGGTTCAGCCTTCCATCCACCAGGGACCCCACCACAAGGCAGCCGTGCTCCTCGACAAACGACCGGAGGGGGTCGAGGGACGGGTAGGGGGGGCGGTCGGATAAGTCCTGCCGGTAGCAGAAGCCGGTGAGGAAGAGCTCGGGGAAGACGAGGATCTCCGCGCCCCCGTCGACGGCTTCGGCGGCCAGGGCCAGGGAGCGCCGCAGATTCTCATCTCTCGCGCAGAGGCGGATCGAGAGCTGGATGCAGGCCGCGATCATGATCAAAAAATGAGGCCGGAGTATATTAAGATGATATCTCGGGGCGCACCAGGTCCTCAAGAACGAACTCCGCCGCTCGGTTTGGCGGCCGGCGACCTCGCGTCGCCTAGGTGCCGGGCGGCGCCGATGGGAGACGAGGCCGGGGCCGCCATCGCCCCACCACTGAGCCCCGCCCCTCAGCCGCCTGAACAAGTGAGAAATACTTTGGGCATCAATTCGCAAGGGGTGGCAACTTGAGCGAGAAGGTCGACGAGGAGATAAGGCAGGTCGAGGCGGGCGAGGAGTTTCGGGTCTGTCTCGCCTGCGGGTACGAGAGAGGGTTTCACGTCTCCTTCCTCCGCGACGGTGAGGAGCAGAGGATCGTTCTGATCTGCCCGAACTGCGGGGCGAGGTACGACGTCGGGTGGCGGGCGAAGGTTTAGGTGAATAATATGGCCATTAATGAACACCAGGATTATTTGGAATACATCGTAAGGAATAAGCATTTTATAAACTGCCCATTTTTGCCGACGGATAAATTCATTAAATATTGTAAGAATAGAAGTATAAAAACATCCCAAGAACAATTGGAGAGATTTGAAAAATTAGGCATATTTTATCCGATTGCGAGATTTCGTTATCCGCCTGAATTGGTTTCCCCCTATAAATACTCAATAACTATATGGGGGATAGATTCGGCTAAACAATTCCTTGAAGAGGGATATTTATGGAACCCGCATAAAAGGCCATTTCAAGCGTGGGAGACCTTCAAAGGAGAACGTGGGTTTAATGAGGTAGAATCCTTCTATTCTATATTTCAATGTTATCAACTATATAATTTGATCGAATCTACGCGATTATGTTATGGTGCAGAGTGGTTAACGGCAGATGACAAAGAGAAAATAAATAAAAGATTATCAGATGGGATGGCCAGGGCAAAATTTGAAATTTTAGCTAATCAAAATAAAATAGTTCATATAAATAATTTTGATTTGAAACTTGTATTTAATCATACAAGCGGACTCCACTCGGTAGGAGAATCTGCCGCAATTATATGTCAGATTATTTCCAACCGATATTATCCAGAAACGCAATCCGATAGAAGATCAATATGGATAACGACCAACATGATCGAATACCCTGAATGGGATTGGTATGAATACTGCAGTATCTGGGATGCCGAGTCTGTATTTAAAGACATGAATTTAGATATAGATATAATAAATCATATCCAGCAAAGAATCGCATTTGATGCCGAGAATGTCGATCCCATAAGTGATTGGCGTGATCTCGTAAACTTCATTTCCTTATCAAAAAAGAGACGATTGAAAGACAAGGCACTGCTCGCTCAAGATCTATACTCGATGTCGACTATGCTGCAATTGTTCTATGAAGAGCTAACAGGTGAAAAATTAGGTGACCAACCTGAATGGGATAAAGTGCAGGAAGAGCTAGAAGCACTGACAGCAGCATATCACATTAATCCGAGGCCGAAGTTAATTCTTCTAGTCGAAGGCAACGGAGAAGAGGAGCAGTTCCCACGTCTTGCAGAAGACGTTTTTGGATACAGGTTTCCAAATAACGGAATCGAAGTTATTAATGTGCGTGGAGTAGGAGGTTTCGAAGGGACGAAAAAAGAAGATCCGGATGGGGCATATGAAAAATTCATCAATTATCATCATAGTAAGAATACGATCGTATTCGTGATTATTGACAAAGAAGGGCGCGCACCTAGAATTATTAAGAAACTTATCGATAAAGAAGTTACTAAATGGGATTATGTAAAGATCTGGGATAAAAATATAGAGTTTGATAATTTTTCTCCGTACGAAATATCCAAAGCAATGACTAAATTATGTGAAAATAGATATCAATTTGGACCTGAAGAAGTTCGGCGTTGTAAAGAGCCGTCCGGTGGAGGAGATACACTAAGTGAACTTTACAAGGAGAAGCTTGGATACGGGTTAAATAAGCCAAAATTATTGGATATATTGTTTGGCTTCATCATCTCGAATATAGATAACGAATTTGATATTGATGGGAAAGCCAAAAGATACGTCGTTGAGGTAATTAGGGATGTGTTATCGCTATCAATAAAGAACTCCGATTATACATATGAAATCTAAATCACTATGTAGCATCTGCTATTTTGTCGTTCTCAGCAAGAAACAGTTTTTATTTGAGGATCAACAAAAAATTCAGCATCGAGAACTCCCTAGCTTTGATATGAGAAATGTAAATTGATATAATATCTAATCTTACTTTTAACCAAAAAATTCATATCCGATCAGCTCCACCAGTATCTCCAGAGGTGATAACTCTTGCCAGAGAACGTAGCACCAAGAAGAAAGAGGCTTGTGATTTCGGATGCCGCCGTCCCCTTCGTCGCGAGGGGCGGCCGGGTTTTCGGCCGCCAGGTGATCGACGCCGACCTGGACATCGCCGACGGAGAAGAGGTTCTGGTGGTCGACAAAAATAACCACGTCATAACCACGGCCCGGGCCATGCTCTAAAGGGCCTGCCCGGTCACCACCTATTTTTTCTGCGGAATTTTGAGAGCGGATCGGAAGGATTATCCGAAGCCCCGCCAACGGTTATACGAAATTGGGCCGACCTATTTTTCTCGGCCACGATCTCGATCGCGGGGCAGCAAATGAAATCGAGTTTCACCCTCATCCTCCTCCGCCACGGCCAGTCCGTCTACAACCTCGAGCGGAGGTTCACCGGCTGGACCGACGTCGGCCTTTCTACTCAGGGCGAGGAGGAGGCGCGGCGGGCGGGCCGGCTTCTGCGCTCCGAGGGGCTGGACTTCGACCTCGCCTTTTCGTCGCCCCTCACGAGGGCGATCAAGACCCTCGAGATCGTCTCCGAGGAGATGGGCCTGGTGGGGGTCCAGCGGGTGATGGCCTGGGAGCTGAACGAGCGGCACTACGGGTCCTTGCAAGGCAGGACATGGGAGGAGGTGGAGGCCGAGTTCGGTCCGGAGCAGGTCCAGCTCTGGCGGCGAGGCTTTCGAGACATCCCGCCGCCCCTCGCCCTCGACGACCCCCGCCACCCGCGGTTCGACCCGCGCTATCGCGACCTTCCGCGGGACCGGCTGCCGTCCGCCGAGTCCCTGGAGGACGTCTCGCGCCGGGTCGTCCCCTTCTGGACCGCCCGGATCGCCCCCGAGATCAGGTCCGGCCGGAGGGCCATCGTCGTCTCCCACGGAAACGCCCTCCGCGCCCTGGTGAAACACCTCGACGGGATCTCAGACGACGGGATATCGAAGGTCGAGATCCCGACGGGCGTCCCCATAATATACTCCCTCGACCCGGAGCTCCGGCCCACCGGCCGCCGCCTCCTCTTAGAGGCGGAGTAGATTGATCAGAGGTTCTCGTTCTGGTAAGCCCCCTCGTACCCCTTCTCCGCCATGGAGCTGAGCCGATAGAAGGCGAGCTGGATCAGCCGGGCGTTCCTCTTCAGCCGGAGGCCTGCGGGGTTGAAGACGACGAGGAGGGACTGGCTCCGGCCCCGGTAGCCGGGGTCCCAGAGGGCGGTCTCGACCGTCGCCCCGCTCCGAAGGAGGCTCGACCTCGGCCTCGCCAGGGCGGCGATCGTCTTTGGTATGCTCACCGCCTCGTTGAAGGTGACGAGGTAGCAGCCCGGCTCGAGATGGACCCAGCCCGCTCCGTCGAAGGCGATCTCCTCGGTCTTTGAGATCTCGCGCTCCTTGTTGTCGTAATCCACCGCCCCCGGCGTCAAAAAACGCTCTGCCGACCTGAGGGTGAGATCCACCCCGCACATCTGAACCTGCACCTCGGGGTCGATCATATCGGTGACGACGCCCCGATCCAGCATCTCCCGAAGCTCTTTACCCGCGATTACCGTCATATCAAAAACCCACCATTCATCGCTCAGGCCTTCCCCAAAAGAGATCCTCTTTTCGGTCTATGCCTCCGGAAGGCCATTAGCAAGACTATATTAACGGCTCCAACAAATCTGCTTTCGGGTGTTGAAGTTGTTCGAATGGCTCGTCATCCCCATCTACCTCGCGATCATACTGCTCATCCTTGCCGCGCCCCTCATCATCATCTACCTATTCTTCAGGCTGACGGCAGAGGCATTCTTTCAGGTGGGGTTCAGCCACTGGCACGCGCTTCTGATGGTCTTCGGAAGCTTCGTCGGAAGCGCTGTGAACGTCCCCCTTCACCAAGGGCTCATCACCTCATACCCCCCGATATTTATTGAGGCCGCCTCCTTCCTCTCCCCTATGGTGGACTTATCCTTCCCCACCACCTTCCATCCCGTCGCCCTGACGGCGAACCTGGGCGGCTGCATCATCCCCATCGTCGTCTCCCTGACGATCCTGGTCAGGTGCCAGGTATCGACGAGAAGGGCGATCCTGGGGACGCTGATCGTGGCGGCGATAACATATGCGATGGCGATGCCGGTCGCAAACGAGGGGATCCTCCTTCCCTTCTACATCCCCCCGGCCCTCGCCGCCGTCTGCGGCCTCACCCTGGCGAGGAGGCTCCAGGCCGCCCCCGCCCTCGCCTACATCAGCGGCACGATGGGAACTCTCCTGGGGGCCGACATCTTCAACCTCCTCACCCCAGGCGTTTTGGCGGAGCTGGCCCCGCCGATGATCGGCCCCGGATCGATGAACCTGAGCGGAAAACCCCTCATCCTCTCCATCGGCGGTGCTGGGGTCTTCGACGGGATATTCCTCACCGGGATCATGGCCGTCCTCTTTGCGGCCTTCGTCGTCCACTTCTTCCACCGGTCAGGCACGATCAGCTCGAAAAGCTGCATTGACCCGTGAAAAAGGCAGGCCTGGGTGGGATTCGGGTCGAGGTTCGCCGTCATCTTCTCGGCCGCATCCTGGACGACCCGGTTAAGAGAGCGGATGGAATCTTGTGATGGCGGTGGTAAAGTCGATCCCCGAGGTGATCAGCCGCAAGGGCGGTGATGATCACCGCCAGGCCAATTCAACAGATGCGAGAAGCCACTGAATAGAGACCTCATCCGCCTTCAGAAGGCAAGGCCGAAGAAGTTCAGGATGATGACGGCTATAGCTCCCGGTGCCCCCAGGATGGCGCAGATGAGAACCACCGGCAGGCTGTAGGGTATGCCCAGGCCGGCGATGGCATTTGCGAGATAGAGGATGACCAGGCCGAAGAGGGAGTTTACGGCCAGATACTTCACGGACTTGACGATAAGGCTGAAAGACGCGTAGACCGCCAACAAAAGCAGCAGTCCCAGGATTAATATCTCGACATAGACCATGGATCATCGTCCTCCGCTCTATAGTTCATCTTTTCTCCTCACCCACTTCGAGGATCTCCATCTCGCTCTCCAGCCGGTGCCGCTCCTTGGTGTCCAGGGCGAGAGGATCGATGTGAATTATCAATATCCCTCTCTTCAGGGAGACCTCGTCCCTCTGGGACTGGACGAACCTCAGCACCGACTCATAGTTGCTCTGGGTGATCAGGTAACCCAGACCCTCCAGCAGGATCAGGGGCTCGTCGGCTTTGGTGAGGAAGTCGGAGATCATGCCGCTGAGCCTCGGGAAGTTGGTGGGGTCGACGTGCCTGTACTTTGGATCGATCCCCGCCGACTGAGTGAGCCATATGACCCTCTCTGGAGAGAGGCCGTAACTATCCATCAGCTTTTCTGGGTGGTACCTGGTTATGCAAAGCCCCTCCACCCCTCGGCCGACGAGGTCGCCGAAGGCTCTGAGGCTCTCTACGGGCTTATCCTCCTCGATGACGTAGGTCGTCCCGGGAACGAGCCGAAGCTCCAGGGGGTCAAGCCCATACTTGGCCATCAGGGGCTTTGCGGCCCTGGATAGGTCGAAGCTCGGGTCCACCTCTCCGATCGCCGCTGCCAAACGCCTCAAAGCAGCGAAGAACTCCCAGCGGCTCAACCTCGATCTCATGTCGATCTTCAAACCGCCTCTTCGCTCATCGATATAGCCCATCTCAGGATCGCAGGCTCCACCCTCATCCTCCCGCCTCATCCCGGCGAAGATCTTCTCGGTCTCCATCATCCCTTCCAGGCTTCTGTGAACCGTCATCTTCTCGGGCTCGTCGAGCCTCTTCAAAAGGGAGTCCACGAAGACCTTGAAGAGATAGGCCGAAAGAGGCCCCAGGAGAAATATCAGCTGCTGAGCCTCGTTGATATCTGATGCGAGCATTCTATTGACGAACTCAGGCCTCGCCTGAACTACCAGCCTCGTCCTGCCCATCCCGGAGAGATCTTCGAGGGCGTGGACGAAGTCGAGGACCTCCGACACTGGAACCGATGCGTTCTCCTCGATCAGACCTTCAAGGCCATCCAGGAGGATTATGCTGTTTCTGCTGCTCTCCACGAAGGACTTTATGGTTATGAAGAGGAGGGGGAGGTTCCTGGGATCGATGTACCTCTCCCCACGCCCCCTCTCGGCGCTGAGCCTGATGATCGGCGTCTCGGTGAAATGCCACCTCAGCCTTATCTCGTCGGGGTCGGACAGAGTTATACAGAGACCCTCTATCCCATGGGTTATCTGATCTGTGAAGACCTCGTACGCCTTCTCGGGGATTATGTAGATCTTGCCCGGATTGAGGGTGTATATGGGGCTCGTCTCCTTTATCACCTCGACCACCGGCTTCACCGCCACCTCCTCTTCGACGATCATCCTGGTGGCGGTAGGTCCCAATGACCCCGTGAGGGTCTTCTCGAGCCTGTCCCTCAGCTCGAAAAGCTGCCTTGCATCGATCCCCTCGCGGGTGGTCTTGAGGTCGGCGAGGTTCAGCTCTACGACGTTCTTCGCCCTCTCGGCCCCGATGTATCTTGCCACCGTCTCCTCAAGCTCGTCCACCGTCCCGACCCTTATCACCATGCTCTCTCCGAAGGGCAGGACGGGGCAGGGCTCGATCCGGGGGCAGACCCTGTATATGTCAACGAAACTATCGGCGATGGCCTTCTCCTCATCGCTCGGCTGGTGGATCAGGGAGAATAGAACGTATAGGGAGAAGTTCGCCAAAATCGACCAGAAGAAGGCGTGGGTCCAGACGTCGAGATCGAGGCCGAAGAGGGCCGTGGGCCGGAGGAGGGCGATCCCGACCGGTCCGCTCTCGATCAGACCTCTTGAGACCCACCCCGCTTCGACGAAGATGGGGAGGAGGGCGGTGTAGCCCCAGATGAAGAAGCCGGCGACGAGCCCCGCCACTGCACCCTGCCTGCACCCCTTCTTCCAGTAGAGGCCGCCCAGGGCCGCCGGGGCGAGCTGGCAGGCGGCGAGGAACGATAGGGTGCCGATGTCGACCAGGGCGGGAAAGCCCACCAGAAGGGAGTAGAGGTACCCCAGGGCCAAGACCAGAAGGATGTTCAGCCGCTTGAGGGTGAGGATGAGGGATGGAAGGTCTCTCCCCTTTCCGATCTTCCTGACTATGTAGGGCATTTCGAGGTCGTTTAACATCATCGTCCCCACCGTCACCGCCGAGACGAGGACCATCGCCGTCGCCGCTGAGGTCCCGCCGATGAAGACCAATAGGGCCAAAAGATCCTGCCCCTGGCTGATGGGGATGGAGACCATGAACATGTCCGCCCTGCCTGGCGCTCCGAGGAGGAGGCCCCCCCACGCTACCGCAGGGACGAAGAGGTTTATCAGCAGCATGTAGAGGGGAAAAAGCCACATCGCCTTCTTCAGGTGTTCCTCATCGGAGTTCTCCACCACCATGACGTGAAACTGCCGAGGGAGAAAGAGGATCGCAAAAGAGGACATTATGGTCAGCGAGAGCCAGGAGACGTAATCGACCTTCAAAAGGTGGGAGTATTCCGGGGTTGAAGCGATGGCGCCGACGATCTCGCCGTAGCCGCCGAAGAGGCCGTAGGTTATGTAGAGCCCCGCCACCACGAAGGCCACCAGCTTCACCACAGACTCGAAGGCGACGGCGGCGATCAGCCCCTCGTGCCGCTCCAGGGGATCGAGATGTCTCGTCCCGAAGATGATGGCGAATACCCCCAGAAGGACCGTCACCATAAGCCGTCTCATCCCCAAAACTTCGTGATACGAGCCGCTTATTATGGTCAGGGACCCGGATATGGCTATCAGCTGGAGGGCGACGTAGGGGGTTATCACAACAAGGATCGCGACGGCGACGAGGGCCCCTATGACGTAGCTTTTGCCGTACCGGAAGCTTATGAAATCGCTGATGGTGGCGAGACGGTGCTCCTTGGAGATCTTGATCATCTTCCTCACGACCGTCCAGCCCAGGAGCATCACCAGGGATGGACCCAGGTATATGGGTAGGAAACCGAGCCCATCGGTGGCGCCCCTCCCAACGGCCCCATAGAATGTCCAGGCGGAGACGTATACAGAGAAGGAGAGGGCGTATACGTAGGGGTTTGAGACGATGCTCTTGCCCTGATCCCGCTTTCTGTCGGCATAATGGGCTATCCCGAAGAGGAGGAGGAGGTAGAGCACCATCGCCGCCAGGGCAAGAACCGGGTTGATCAATTCGAGGTCCACCTGTCAAATAGATAAGCAGAGAGGATGATCAGAAGCCATACCGAGATTATGTAGACTAGTATCGAGAAACCGCCTGCGGTTTCGTCCCCTCCTCCGACCAGAGATAACATCGGCCAGTTGAGGAGGACTCCTCCAAGGATGAAGAGCAAGATCCAGAACTCGTCTTGCTCCATGAGATCTTTCCGGGATATCGTCATGATGACAGCGGACCTTCTATTACTACAATCCCCTTTTAAGATATATCTGCCGGACGTGGATCAACCGATCTAGCTCGACCGGGTCCCAGGAGCCGTCGGGGACCGCCCGGCCATATCCTGCCCCGAATCACCGTCGGCGCCGTCGCCTGGCCGTCGATGGCGGCAACGGCCAGATCGCTCCAATATTATGTTTATGAACGCCTTATCCTATTTGGCCCTGTTGGAGAAGGGGCACGCCGCCATACAGGATAGGAGCCGCCTCCGATCTGCGGACGGCTTTTATATCAGAACCCTATTCTCCCATCGGTGACGTTGTTTGGTCCTCAGAACTCATTATTCAGGTGATATACTTCCGGAGATGGACGGCCTAGAGGTGACCCTGGCGGGCTGGGCCCACGAGGTCCGAGACCTGGGCGGGATCTGTTTTCTCGTCCTGCGGGACCGCGAAGGGTTCGCTCAGGTGACTCTGGTCGCGAAAAAAGTGGACAAGGACCTCCTGGAGAAGGTGAGGGGCCTTAGCCGGGAGAGCGTCCTCCTCGTGCGGGGTAAGGTCAAGGGCGAGCCGAAGGCGCCCCGGGGCTACGAGATCATCCCGACACAGATCGATGTACTCAACGAGGCCGACTCGCCGCTACCCATGGACCCCACGGGGAAGGTGGGAGCGGACCTGGACACGAGGCTCGACTCGCGGTTCATCGACATCCGGAGGCCTCCGGTTCTGGCGGTCTTCAGGATCGAGAGCGAGGTTCTCCGGTCCTTCCGGGAGTTCTTCGCCGAGAACGGGTTCATCGAGGTCTGCACCCCCAAGGTGGTGGCGACGGCCACCGAAGGCGGGACGGCCCTCTTCCCCATAACCTACTTCGAGAGGGAGGCTTTCCTCAACCAGAGCCCTCAGCTCTACAAGCAGATGCTGATGTCGGCGGGGCTCGACAGGGTCTTTGAGATCGGGCCGATCTTTCGGGCCGAGGAGCACGATACGAGGCGCCACCTCAACGAGGCGATATCCATCGACGTCGAGGTCAGCTTCGCCGACGAGGAGGACGTGATGGCCCTCCTGGAGAAGGCGATGGCCAAGGCCTACGCCGACGTCGCCGAGAGGTGTCAGAAGGACCTTGCGGCCCTAGGCGTCGACCTGGCCGTCCCCAAGACCCCATTCAAGAGGGTGACCTACACCGAAGCCCTGAAGATCGCAAACGAAGGCAGGGCAAACAAGATCGAGTGGGGAGACGACCTGGACACAGAAGCCGAGAGAGCGATCGGCTCTGCCGTCGGCGAGCACTACTTCATGACCGAGTGGCCGACGGTGATCAAGCCCTACTACACCGAGCCTTTCGAAGACAGGCCCGAGATCAGCCGGGGCTTCGACCTGATGCACCCATCGATGGAGCTTGCCAGCGGCGCCCAGCGGGTCCACAACCCCGATGTCCTCGTCGAAAAGATAAAGCGGCAAGGGCTCGACCCCGAGGGGTTCGAGTTCTACCTGAGAGCCTTCCGGTTTGGGATGCCGCCCCACGCCGGATGGGGCCTCGGCCTCGGGAGGGTCGTCCTCACGATGCTGGGCCTTGAGAACATCAGGGACGCCGTCTTATTCCCGCGGGATCGAAGAAGGCTCGTGCCTTAAGCTCGTGCTTTAAGCTAGTACCTTAAGCTTCGACGATTTTGGTGGGCTGCCGTCCCCAGCCCACCACTTGACGCCCCCATCGCCCCCATTTTTGCTGCCCACCACCACTCCGCTCTACCTTGACGCCCAACTATTTTTGATGCGATGTCAACTTCGGCAGGGGATCGAGCCCCCGCCAGTTGCCGGCATACCACCCAGGCGCCGGAAAGGTCGAAATGATTCAAAAACTTTATTAGGCCACGTGTCCATATATTAAATCATGTTTCCAGCCTCAGCTCCGACGGTCGAAAAAGCCGGCAGCAAGCAGCCTGAAATCTCCGCAAGGTTGGCGCCGATGAGTTTGAGGATGCTGAAGAGAAGTTAAGACGAGAAGTGAAGTGACGTTAAGTGGAATCAGAGGTGAAGAAGATGTTTGAGAAGCTGAAGGAGAGCTCGGGAAACGTCATCGGCTTTCGGATGGCGGGAAAGCTGACGGACGCCGACTACAAGGCCATGGCGCCGGAGTTTGAAGATGGTATCAAGAAGTACGGGAAGATCAGGCTCCTCTGGCTCCTGGAGGATTTCCACGGATGGGAGCCGAAAGCCGCCTGGGACGACTACGAGTACTGGCGAAAGTACGGAAAGGAGATCGAGCTTGTGGCCATCGTCGGGAACAAGCGGTGGGAGGAGTGGATGACGAAGCTCGCCAAGCTCTTCATGCGGGGCTCGGTGAAGTACTTCGACGAGACCCAGCTCAACGACGCCTGGGCCTGGATCCGTCAGGGCGCGTCGAAATAGACGGCAATTATCCTCCTTTTTTCAACCCCACCAGATTCAGATATCTGGCGGGGATTTGTATCGTGCGCCCAGTGCATCTAGATAATTCGCGGATCGTCCCAATAATCCGACTATTTCACAGCCTTCACACCCGAGCGAATAATAATTGTCTCCCCCGCTCCCCCCAAATCTTCTGGTTTGCATATTGGTCACAATTTCCATAGAGTCTATGTACAGACCATACTTTCCAGTAATTTGTTCTATATATTCGCCGTCCTGCAGACTGAATACTTGGAGCGTACCACCATTTCCTCCGTGTGGTGGTGCTTCGATAATGGGTCCATTCTGTGTTTTATAAACAACCTGGACTTGATTTATCCAATCCCCTGATCTAACTCTTATCTCACAAATCCTTGAGTCAGGTGGGACGTAATCCTCAAATCCCGTTCCACCATTGCCACCGTACACTCCACTACACGATATTACAGCTTGCTCCTCTTC
>Ga0209607_1002879_pt1 | contig 13450 bp, 19 predicted proteins | sample AD_UKC117_MetaG_FD_184413 | JGI IMG/M metagenome (GOLD analysis project Ga0209607, IMG submission 184413) | Active sludge microbial communities of municipal wastewater-treating anaerobic digesters from Hong Kong - AD_UKC117_MetaG (SPAdes)... | ecosystem: Engineered > Bioreactor > Anaerobic >... | reverse complement strand
ATATCCGCAATGGGGTGCGGGAACTGGTGAACGTGCTGGGACGGGAGCGGGCACTGGAACTCTGCCGCCTCGCCGCGCGGCTGACCGGGTTGCAGCATTATCGCCGCATGGCCGATGCGGTCGGGGGCCTGGATGGCGGCCCCGCCGACGCGGCGGCCTTTCTGGCGGTCATGTTCGAAGGCATGGGCGACAGTTGCAGCGTTTCACGCGACGGCGCAGGGGCGGTGGTGCACCAGCAGGACCTGCGCATCGTGCGTGGCCTGCCGGAAGATGAAGCGGCCGATCTTCTCTCCGCATGGATCGAGATCTGGCGGGGAGCCGTCCACTCCCACCGTGCATTCATGCAGGTTGATGTCTCGGCGATATCCGGCGGACTTGCGTGGAGAATCACACCCCAGGCCGCTGCCTGAGGGTTCCTACGGATTGCGGCTGGGCGCCAGCCCCCTGAAATTCCAGCCGAAATGCATTGCAGTTTTGCGCAGGAAGAAAGTTGACACATGGTGACGCCTTCGGCCACGGTGTCAGCAGGTAGGGATAGAAAACCATGACAGTCGACGTGAGCACCATCGTTCTGGACGGCAAGCGGGCCCGGTCCAAGGCGGCCAACCGGCGCGCGATCCTCGATGCTGGCCGGCGGGTCTTCGCCCGGATCGGCTTCGAGGCGACCACGGTGCGCGACATCATCCGCGAGACCGAACTCGCCGCGGGCACCTTCTACAATTACTTCAAGTCCAAGGAGGAGGTCTTCGAGGCGATTGCCGAAGACTCCACCCATCGGTTCCGCTTCCTGCTGAAGGACGTGCGCGCCCATGCCCGCACGGCGCAGGATTACATGCGCGAGGCCTACCGCGCCTACTTTAGCTTTATCGCCGAAGAGAACGAGAAGGCGATCTGCGAGGGCGCCCCGCACATCGCTCTGATCGGCGTGCGTGTCGATACGCCGGAAATGTCCGCCGTCGCAGCGGAGATTCGCGCCGACCTCGAGCACATCCTCTCTGCCGACACTTCATCCGATATCGACATCGAATATCTGACCGCCGCTGCCATCGGCGTCGCCCGCGAAATGGGCGAGATCATGCTGCTTCGCCGCCCGATCGATGTCGAAGGCGCGACGGAATTCGCGTCCCGCATGATGCTGGCCGGCGTGCGAGAGCTTGCCGCGAAGTAACCCTCGTTGCCCCTTGGCGATCCGGGCAGGGCAGGTCTAAGCTTTCCCCAAGAAACACGACAGGGGAGAGGCATGAGCCTTCAGCAGACCATCGCAAAGCTCGTCATGAAGTTGCCGGGTGGCATTCTCGTGAAGATGGCCGGCGGCCAGCCGCACACGATCCGGGGCCGCACGCTGGAACCGCAGCTGCAAATGGTGATGTGGAACGGACGGAATGCGCCGCCCATGTCCAGCCTGCCGGCAGAGACAGTGCAGGCCGCAGTGAAGGAGACGCTTGCCGCCGTCGCCGCCCCGCCCGAACCCGGCGTGCGGTTCGAGGACATCACCATTCCCGGCCCGGACCACAATTCCATTCCTGCCCGTATCTATCGGCCGGATGCACAGGACCCGAAAGCGCCGCTGATGGTCTATTACCATATGGGCGGCGGTGTGATCGGCGATATCGAAACCTGCCATGCCTGGTGCTCGATCCTCGCGGCGCGGGTGAAATGTCCGGTCCTGTCGGTCGACTATCGCCTTGCCCCCCAGCACAAGTTCCCGGCCGGTATCGAAGATTGCATCGCAGCCTATGAATGGGGCATGCGGAATGCTGCGAAATTCGGCGCGCCGGAGGGCATGGCCGCAGTCGGCGGCGATTCCATGGGCGGCAATTTCTCGGCCATCATCTCTCAGGAAATGCAGCGCGAGCAGAAGCCGCTGCCCGTGATGCAACTCCTTATCTATCCTGCCGTCGACCTTGTGGAGGAGTTCCCCTCCCGCAAGGAATTCAGTGAGAACTTCTCGCTCTCCACCGACACGATGAACTGGTTCATGGACCAGTACCTGCCGGATGGCTTCGACCGGGCCGACCGCATGCTGTCACCAGGCCAGACGGGTTCACTCGAAGGACTGCCGCCGGCTGTCGTGATCACGGCCGGGCACGACCCGCTGTGTGACGAGGGCGACGATTATGCAAAACGGCTGAAGGATGCCGGGGTGCCGGTCATTCACAAGCGCTACGATTCGCTGGCGCACGCCTTCACCGCTTTCACGTCCGTCTCGCCCGGATCGCGCAAGGCCTGTCTCGAAATCGCGGACATGGTTCGCGCCGTCTACGACAAGATTTAGGAGCGTCCCTTGAAGGCGCTTGTCTGCGATCGGATCACGGAGGATTTCTCCGGACTTGGCGTGCGCGACATTCCTGTGCCGAAACCGGGGCCTGGCGAAGTGCTGGTGCGCGTGATGGCGGCCGGGGTGAACTTCCCCGACCTCCTGATGAGCCAGGGAAAATACCAGTTCAAACCAGAACTGCCTTTCACCCTCGGCATGGAGGTCGCCGGTGTTGTGGAAGCAGCCGGCGAGGGGGTGACGGACTGGAAACCGGGCGATGAGGTGATCGGCGGCAACAAGACCGGCGCCTATGCCGAATATGCGGTCCTGCCCGCGGCGGGCCTGTCCACGAAGCCGGCGCCCTTCAGCTTTGCCGAAGCGGCGGCGTTTCCGGCAGCCTACATCACGGCCTATGTCGCGCTGGTCGTTCGCGCAAACCTCCAACCGGGCGAGACGCTGCTGGTGCATGGGGCGAGCGGCGGCGTGGGCATGGCGGCTGTGGATGTCGGCAAACTGCTGGGCGCAACCGTGATCGCGACATCGGCGTCGGATGCCAAGCTCGACAAGGTGCGCGCCTATGGCGCCGACTATGTCATCAACTCTTCGCAGGGTTTCCGCGACAAGGTGAAAACGCTGACGCATGGGCGCGGCGCGGACGTCATCTTCGATCCGGTCGGCGGCGATGTGTTCGACGAAAGCGTTCGCTGTATCGCCTTTGACGGCCGATTGCTGGTGATCGGCTTCACCTCCGGCCGCATCCCGTCCGTCAGTGTGAACATGCCGCTGATCAAGGGGTTTTCCGTGGTCGGCGTGCGGGCCGGCGAATACGGCCGCCAGTTCCCGGAGCGAGGCCGCGCCAATCAGGCCGCCATCCGCAAATGGGCCGACGAAGGCAAGGTTCATCCGCACGTGTTCCGGGAAATCCCGCTGGAAGACTGGCGCGAAGCCTGGCGCCTGCTGACCGACCGCGAAGTTGTCGGTAAGGTCATCATCCGGCCCTGACAAAGATTCAAAAATTCAAACTCTCAGAGAGGAATACCCGATGGCTGACCAACTTCCCGAGACAAGCCTGCAGATCCGCACGCTGGTGACGCCGGAAGGCAAACTGGAACTCTCCCTCGCCGAATCGCCAGTAAAGGCGCCCGGCCCGGACCAGGTTCTGGTGCGTATCGAAGGTACGCCGATTAATCCGTCCGACCTTGGCCTGCTTGTCGGCGGCGCTGATATGTCGACCGCCGTCCAGGGCGGCACGAAAGACAATCCGACGGTTTCCGCCGATGTGCCGCCCGCCGGCCTGCGTGCCATGAAAGCGCGGCTCGGCCAGTCGCTGGCTGTCGGCAATGAAGGCGCTGGCATCGTGATCGCGGCGGGCGACTCCCAGGCGGCGCAGGCGCTGCTTGGCAAAATGGTCACCTGTCTCGGTGGCAACATGTACCAGCAATACCGTACACTGCATGTCTCGCAGTGCATGGCCCTGCCGGACGGAACGACGGCAGAGCAGGGGGCTTCCTGCTACGTGAACCCGCTGACGGCGCTCTCTTTCGTTGAGACGATGAAAGCGAAGGGACATTCGGCGCTCGTTCATACGGCGGCCGCATCGAACCTCGGCCAGATGCTGAACAAGATCTGCATCGCGGATGGCGTACCGCTCCTGAACATCGTGCGGAAGGAAGAGCAGGCAGAGATCCTGCGCGGCATCGGTGCGAAACATATCGTCAATTCCTCCTCGCCGACCTTCATTGAAGATCTGATCAATGGTCTCGTCGAAACCGGCGCGACGATGGGCTTCGATGCCATTGGTGGCGGACCGCTCGCCGGCCAGCTGCTGGTCGCGATGGAAGCGGCTGCCAGCCGCAAGATGAAGGAATACTCGCGTTACGGCTCTGGCCAGGAAACGCAGGTTTACATCTATGGCCGCCTGGACCTGTCTCCGACTGTTCTGCCCGCCGGCGTCGGCTTCGCCTGGAACCTCAGCGGTTACCTGCTGACGCCGTTCCTGGAAAAAGCCTCGCCGGAAGTACGCGCGCGCATGTACAAACGCGTGATCGATGAGCTGAACACGACCTTTGCCAGCCACTACACGAAGACAATCTCGTTGGCAGAGGCGCTCGATCTGCCGACCCTGCACGCCTACAATGCCAAGGCGACCGGCGAGAAATACCTGATCAATCCGAGTCTCTGAATACTCTTTAGGGTTGCAATTTTACGCCCCTCTTGGTTACTGTTACTTTATAACCAAGAGGGGCGTTGCATGAAAGTAGGTCTTTGGTTGTCTGCGGCGGCTGCGCTCGTCGCAGGTTTCGCCGCGGGGCTCCTTGCCCGGCCGTGGCTCATGCCTTCCCAGCCTGACCCGACCCTCCTTGATCTTTCCGCATTGCCGGAAGAACTCCGTGATCAGCACCGGGATCCGGATTTCCTGAAAAAGGAAATCGAGATGTTTGACGCCATCAAAGAAGCGCAGGCCCGCTTTGAGGCGAAGATGGCGGCGCGAACGCCTCTTGAATTGCCTGATGGCATGAGCGCTGTACCGCTTGGCAAGCTGTTCCAGCCCGATAGCGGTGCGCACTGGCCGGATGGTGTCGACGGCGATATCGGCGATGCGCTGGAGGCGGGAAAAGACGGCTGGGTGATCCTGAACTTCTGGGCCAGCTGGTGCGCGCCATGCGTGCACGAACTGCCCGAAATGGGAGAGGCCGCACCGATCTATGCGGAGCGGGGCGTCACGTTGATAGCGGTGAACACAGACGTGATGCGCAGAGATACGCCGGAGTCCGCGCGTGACCTGTTCGCAAAGAAAGGCGTCCGCAATCTGGAGCCCTATGTGGCTCAGGGACCAGCGGTAGACACCCTTCTCGGAGCTAGCGGACAGACAGCGATGGAGACGAACCTGCCGACAACGCTGATCTTTGCCCCCGGGGGCGTCCCATATGCCATGTTTCAGGGCGGCGAAATGGACAAACCGAAAGTCTGGACAGCCCCGGAAACGCTTGCCTTTCTGGACGCAATCACATCCAGCCAATAAGCCAATCAGGACAGGCGGTCTTTCGCGATGGTGATCGCATGGTCGCGGGTCTTGAACAGGACGATGTCTGCGTGCTGCTTCAGCGGTGCGATATTCTCGCGCAGGTTCGGCAGGTTGATCCGTTCCCAGACGGATTGCGCGAAAGCAATCAATTCCGGCTCGGACATGTGCAGGAAATTCGCATAGAAGGATGCCGGATCGGTGCGCGCGGCATTCCACAAGCGCAGGAAGCGTTCGAGGAACCAGGCGAGGAGATCCTCCTCGGTGGCGTCGAGATAGATCAGGACGTCCGGCTCGTCCGCGCCGCGCGGCGGCGGTGTGAGCGGACGGAAGCCGAGCCCTTCAAGGATCAGCACATCGGGCCGGGCAATTCTACGCGCCAGCGCCGGGTCGACGTCATAGGTGACATGGCTATAGATCGGAAATGCCGCCTCGCCGAGGCGCAAGGCCGAGAGCGCCTCACCGAGCGCTGCCATATCATAGGTTTCCGGAAATCCCTTGCGGAGCGTCAATTCACGTTCCGCCAGCACGCTGTTCGGGAACAGGAAGCCGTCTGTCGAGACCGTTTCGACGGCCAACGTATCGTCCAGAGCATCGGCAAGGGCGCTGGCCAGTGTGGTCTTGCCGGACGCGACCGACCCCGTCAGGCCTGCGATCAGGCTGTCACGCCCGGTGCGCAGCGCTGTTAGGCGAGCAGCCAAAGCGGCAACTCCGTCCTGAGGGGCGGTTGTTGTCCCTGATGCCATGCGTGAATCAACCGGTCAGTGAGTTCCTGAAAAGCTTACACGGTCCGCTTGGCCTTGTCCTCGGCATTCGTGCTTTCGATCGCCGAGCGGGCGGCGGCCCACTGGTCATCGGTCCACGCCGCCAGCGCACTGAAATTGCCGCCGGAAGCGTTATACATGCCGCCGTCGATCGCGATCGTCTGGCCGTTGATATATTCGCAGCCGGGCGCCATCAGCAGGACCGCGAGATTGACCAGTTCGTGCATCTCTCCGACCCGTCCCATTGGATTGGGAATTATATATTTGACTCCCCGATAATTCCGGGGTAGATATCTACTTATGGAGCGGATAAGACGAACGCTCACAAGGAGATAGCGATGAGCAATCAAGCCACGGGCAATTCCGCCCATCAGCCCCGGGAGGGTTTCATGGCTCCGACGTTTCGCATCTTCGTTCGCACCGCTGAAGGCGCCGAGTTTCAGGCTTTCACTTGGTGCCGGGACGAGGCATCTGGCATCGCTCGCGCTTGGCGCGAGGGCCGCGAATTTGGCCACAACGTGGCCGCCGTCTGGGCGGAGGCGATCTGATGATTGACTACGTCACCATCGAGATCGGCTCCGGCGGCTCAACCGTGATGGTCGAGCCGGAGCTTCGAAAAGGGCTTACTCGCCGGGTGTTCCGCCGCATGTTGGACGGCTCCCTTGAATGGGCCGCCTACGATGATTGGCGGACGCACAACGAGCGAGCCCGCTTCTTCGGCTTCGCCTCGCGCGACCTTCCCTCCTCGATGACCTCCTGAAAGGAGCCCGACATGCATAGCGTTCTTCGCCCCAACTACCGCCGCGCTCGCGCCCTCGCCTTGGAGATCGAGGCCGCTCGCGTCCATCTGGACGAGGCGCGAGGTGACCCTTCATACACCCTCGACGACATCGAGGATTTGAAGGCCGAACTACATCACTTGGAGCGCGAGTTCTCGCTAACCGGCGTGACTTCGGAGTATGACCTGTGAGCGGCCCTCATCCCGATCCGCTGTCCGACATGCTCAGCAAGCCGCACGAATTGGACGGTCGGTTCGAGCGCGAGGCGAAGACTGTCACCACGTGTATCTCGGATGCCGCGCTTACCTCAATCGCCGTCAGCCTTAAGCGCATCGCAGATGCCATGGACGGCGGCGATGCCTCTCAAGGCATCCAGAACAGCCTTTTCTTCCTCGAACAGAAGATGCATGGGCAATGAGCAAGTCCACGATCTCCACATTCGAGCTTTTCCAGATGTTCCCCGACGCGGAAGCCGCTCGGGTCTACATGGAGGGCAAGCGGTGGCCTGACGGCGCCGTTTGCCCGGCCTGTGACGAGGCCAAGCGGATCACCACACGCAAGGGCGGCTACTACCGCTGCAACGCCTGCAAGACGGACTTCACCGTCCGCACCGCGACCATCTTCGAGCGCAGCCATATCCCGCTGCACAAGTGGCTCTACGCCATGTATCTGCTGGTGACGGCCCGAAAGGGCATTTCCAGCCTTCAACTGGCGAAGCAGATCGGGGTCACGCAGAAGTCCGCGTGGTTCATGCTTCAGCGGCTCCGCGAAGCCTGCGGCAATGACCCTACCGTCCTGCGCGGGTTCGTCGAAATCGACGAGATGTATGTTGGCGGCAAGGAAGCCAACAAGCACAAGGGCAAGAAGCTCAACGCTGGGCGCGGCGCGGTCGGCAAGACTGCCGTGCTGGGGATGCGCGAGAAGGGCGGTCGGACGAAGGCCGGGGTCATCCCGAACACGTCCGCCAACACGCTTCACCGCGCCGTTCACGGCCACGTCGAGCCGGGCTCCACGCTCCACACGGACGAGCATGGCGGATACCTCGGGCTCGACGGGCTGTTCTACACCCATGAGAGTATCAACCACGGCTCGGGCGAATACGTCCGCGACGGCGTTCACACGAACTCCATCGAGAGCGTGTGGGCGGTCATGAAGCGCGGCCTGCATGGGGTTTACCACCACGCCAGCTCGAAGCATCTGGACCGCTACGTCAGCGAGTTCACGTTCCGCCTCAACGACGGCGACGTTGCCCGGCACACGCTGGACCGCATCGCCTCCCTCCTATTCGCCGCCAACGGCAAGCGGCTCACCTACAAGGCCCTGATCGCATGACCGAAATCCTGAAAGCCCTCGACGCGATCACCAGCCGCGTCCTCGCCTATCGCCCCAAGGACAAGGGCGTCGCCGCCACGAAGATGCGAGACCAAATCAAAAAGGCGGAAAGGAAGGCGAAACGTGAGGAAAGGGAGTGAACTATATAATTCCCATTGGATTTGCCACGCTGCGTTCCATGCTGCTGGTGCCGGAATCCGGCGACAGGCGCGCCCAGGCGCCCTTGGTCGGGAAGGGGCCTGGCGCGATTGCGTTGAAACGGAGTCCATAGCGGCCCCACTCGACTGCAAGCGATTGCGTCATCGTGTTGACCGCGGCTTTCGACATGGCGGAGGGAACCACGAAAGGCCCGCCATTCCACACCCACGTGGTGAGGATCGAACAGACGCTGCCCTTGAGCTTCTGCTCGATCCAGCGCTTGCCGATGTCATGGGTCATGTAGAACGATCCACGGAAGACGATGTTGGCAATCGCATCGAACCCGCGGATCGACAGGTCTTCGGTACGCGAAATGAAATTGCCGGCGGCATTGTTCACAAGGCCGGTGAGTGGTCCGTGCTTTGCCCAGATTTCATCGTTCATGTCGGTGATGGCGTCGGCTACGCGAATATCGCAGGCATGAGGCACAACCTTGCCGCCATGCTTCTCCATCAGTTCGGCTGCGGTCTCCTCGCAGACGCCGCCGCGCCGTCCGCAAATGTGCACTTCTGCGCCAAGCGTCAGGAACCCTTCGGCCATCTCCTTGCCGAGACCGGTACCGCCACCGGTGATCAGGATGCGTTCGCCCGTCATGAGGCCGTCGCGGAACATAAGTTTGGACGTGTCCATGTTGATCCTCCCGAGATCATTGTCTTTGGAAGGATCATACGGCGGATGTCCGAGATGAACAGCCCGTACATGGCCTCCGCGCATTACTTCCGGAAGGGAAGCGTCGCGAGGCGCCAGAGAACCCAGAGCGGCAGCACGATCGTGGCGCCTGCCAATGCCGGTTTCCAGAAATTGCGAACCGCCCAGCCTGTTGCTGCCAAGGCCTGCCGCGCGATGCTGGCCAGCGCTGCAGGAATATCAACGTCCGGTGAGGCGGGATTGAAGTTCGCGGCCATGACGAAGAAGCCGACGAGAATGCAGAGACCTGTCAGCTTGAGCGTGCCCCAGGGTCCGATACCGAACAGGCGCAGCAAAAGTGAGCGCTTTTGCGGCTTTCCGGCAGTCGCCGCCGGTGGGTCCGCCGGAGCAGTCGGAGGCCCGGGTTCAGTCATCGCCCGGATGAGGCATCGGCACGGTCCCGCCTGTGTTCACCTTGGCTTTGTAGGGAACATTGACCTGATGCGGGAAGGGGATGGTGATGCCGTTCGCATCGAAGGCTTCCTTGACGGCCTTGATCAGCTGTGCGCGGACGTCGACGAATTCCGGCGTGGCCACATAGGCTCGCAGGCGCAACATCACGCTGGATGACGCGAGCGAGTGCACGCCGACCCAGGTTTCGTCCTTCGCCAGCACGCGGGGATGTGCGTTTGCCACGTCTCGGACAAGCGCAAGTGCCGTGTCCATATTGTCGTCATAGGAAATGTCGAAATAGAGATCGAGGCGCCGCCGTGTCTGGCGGGTATGGTTGATCAGCGGTTCGGCCCAGACCTTGTCATTGGTGATCGAGACGACCTTGTTGTCGATCTGCTTCACAGACGTAAGGAAGGGCGTGATATCGATGATCTCGCCGTCGAGGCCTGCCACGCTGACAAAATCCCCGATCCGGAAGGGCCGGAAGATTGCGAGCATGATGCCGGCGGCAACCGCTTTCAGCGTGTCCTGAAGGGCGAGGCCGATGGCGAGGCCTGCGGCGCCCAGAAGCGCCGCGAGGGATGCCGTCGGGAACCCGAGCTGGGTCAGCGCAAAGACGATGGCGACCGCGAAGATCAGGTACTTGAACAGCGAGGCTGCGAAGGCGAACAGCGTGTCGTCTGCGCCGGCCCGGCGGTGGGCCTTGCGGCCGAAGCGGCGCAGTGACCGGGCGACCCCGTTCGCGATGATCACCGCGAAGACGAGGATGGCGACGGCACCGAGTGCGCCGGGGCCGCGTTTCTCGACCAGCGCTTCCCAGTCATAGCCGGCAAAGCCGAGCGGAATGGGGCTGAGCAGGATCAGGGCGAAGATGCGCGTGACCGAGGCGGCAAGGTCCCAGTTCGAGCCCTCGAACTCCTTGTCCTTGGAAATTGCGCGCTGACCGATCAGCAGGACCAGCCTGCGCAGCAGTCCGGCAGCAATCCACACCCCAATCGCCGACAGGATAACGACGCCCCATTTTTCGGCGAATGGAACAATCGCCATGGCCCAGGGCGGCCAGCCTGTCGTGTCGATCTCAAAGGTCATTCAAGCGTTCTGTCATGCACCGAAGGCGCATTCAACTAGGCCTTCCTGTCGATGTTCACCTGGTGTGGGTACGGGATGGTGATGCCGGCAGCATCCAGCGCCTCCTTGACCGATTTGGTGAGCGCCCAGCGCGCTTCCCAATAGTCCTCAGTCTTCACCCAGGGGCGGGCAATGATGTCGACGGAACTTGCCCCGAGCGTGCTCACGCGAACAACCGGGGCGGGGTCGGCAAGGACACGGGTGTCGGCCTTGACCGCCCCCTCAATCACTTCGATTGCGTGCTCGAGGCCGTCGCCATAATCGACACTGAAAACAAGATCGATGCGCCGGGTCGGGTATCCCGCATAGTTGCGGATGACACCTGCGATGGCCTGGCTGTTGGGAACGATGATCTGAACATTGTCAGGCGAGGCGAGGATCGTCTGGAACAGGTTGATGTCACGGACCGTGCCACCTTCGCCGGCCAGTTCGACATATTGGCCAACACTATAGGGGCGGAACAGCATCACCATGATGCCCGACGCGATATTTCCCAGCGCCCCTTGAAGCGACAGGCCGATGGCGAGCGTCATGGCGCCGAGGATGGCGACGAAGCTCGTGGCCTGTACGCCGAACAGCTGCAATGCGGCGATGAGAGTCGCGGCGGTCAGGAACCAGCGCACGATGGAGGCGAAGAAGCCGCCCAGTGTGGCGTCGATATTCGGGCGCTTGAGCGCCTGGTGACGGACGGCGCTGGCGACCCAGCCGGAAATGCGCAGGCCGGCAATCAGGACGATGAAGGCGCCCAGCGCTTTCATCCCGTATCCGGCCAGTACCGGCCAATGCTCTGCCAGCTGGGCCTGCCAGTCGATCTTGTTCAGGGTTTCCATGTGTACTCCGTTTCGGGTCAGGCCGGGATCGTCGTTCCGTCGGCGCCGCGCAGCAGACGCAGCGACAAGATGATGATCCCGGACACACCGGTCATGATGGCGATCCACCCCATGCCCGTGACGGTCCAGTTATTGGCGACAATGCCAAGAAGGCCCCAGGCAAGGGCCGCGAAAAACCAGAGGCTGCGGCTGACATAGCGCGCAAACATCCACGAACCAAACGCAGCAGTGCCAAGAGTGATCCATAGCATCTGCCAGGGAAAGTCAGTTGGCCCATACGGGGTGAAAGCGCGAATCAGCAGCGGAACCGAGATGCCGATGGCGACGAGGATCCACCCGGAGAGCAAACCTGTTGCCGCATCCGCGAGGAGTTTCTCGGCGCTTCCGCCCAAGCCGCGCGTGCGGTCAAACCGGGCAGCGGCGGTCCATGAAAAATACGCAATGGGAAACAGGAGGACAAAATCCACAACCTGCGAAGCGATGAGTTGCGCGCTCAGCATCCACAAGACATTCGCGGCTCCCGCCAGCGCGAGCGGCGTGCCGACGCGCTGTATCCAAGGTGCGCGCTGTTGCCACATATACAGGGCGAAGGCGAGAAAAGCCCCGAAAATAAGGCCCCAGATCGAAAAGAAGACCGGCAATGGCTGTTCGGGTGCGCCCAGATTTCGTGTCGCGCTTCCGATCGGTGTACCGATCCCGAGGACGGGGGCGAGCGCGCCGGCAAGCGGTTGGAGCAATCCAAGGAGGATGAGTAGGGCAGGCAGGTAAGATTTCATCAAGGATATCTGGCAGGGTTCGGGTGTGAAGAAAATTGCGCCGAACTGAAAAAAAGCAAGGCAGACGGGCTTTTTTGCGCTATTCGCCTGCCGACTCATTTGAGTCGGAATAGAGGAATTTGCTCATGGCAAAGAAACCTGTGGCCAAGAAGGCCGCTGCGAAACCTGCTGCGAAAGCAGCACCGGCAACGAAAAAAGTCGTTACCGTCACGCTCCGCCAGATGGCCGCTGAACTGGCCGAGACGCATGGCATGACGAAAAAGCAGGCGGAAGCCGTGCTGAACGACCTGGTCGAAATGACCGCGAAGCGCCTGAAAAAAGGCGAGAAGGTCCGCTTCACGGGCCTCGGCACGATGGAAGTGCGCAAGCGCCCGGCCCGCATGGGCCGTAACCCGGCAACGGGCGAAGCCATCAAGATCAAGGCTTCGAAAAAGGTCGCCTTCCGCGTTGCGAAGGAACTGAAGGAAGCCGTCTGATAACAGACGATTTCCCGAACGGGATCTGGGCCGGGCGTGGGAAGCGCCCGGCCCTTTTCTTTTGCGGCCCGCCGGTCAGTCCGGCAGCATGGCCTCAAGCGTGTCTATTCGATCCGCTTCGGAAGCGGGCTTGTCCCAGCGGATGCGATTGATGCGCGGAAAGCGCATCGCAATTCCCGACTTATGGCGGGGAGACCGTTGCAGGCCTTCGAATGCGACTTCCAGAACAATTTCCGGCGCGACGGACCTGACGGGTCCGAAGCGCTCGATTGTGTTTTCACGGACGAATTTATCGAGTTCCTTCAATTCATCGTCGGTGAAGCCGAAATAGGCCTTGCCGACAGGCGTCAGCGTGTCGCCTTTCCAGACGCCGAACGTGAAATCCGAATAGAAGCCGGAGCGCTTGCCGTGCCCGCGTTGGGCATAAAGCAGGACCGCATCGACAAGGAACGGGTCGCGCTTCCATTTATACCAGAGGCCAGCCGGCCGGCCCGCAACATAGGCGCTGTCCCAGCGTTTCAGCATCAGGCCCTCGATCTCCGGTGCTGGCGGCGACATGCGAAGGGCGTCGAGACCGGCAAGGCTGGTGACGGGAACGAGCGGTGAGAGGTCGAGGCGGGCCGAACCGTGTGCCGCAATGAAATCCTCAAGTGCCGGGCGGCGGTCCCGAAAGGGGAGCGCACGCAGGTCCCGGCTTCCGTCCTGAAGAATGTCATAGGCGCGGATGAAGGCGGGATGGGTTTCCATCTGGCGCTTCGTCACCGTCTTGCGGTTGAGGCGTTGCTGCAGTGCGTTGAAGGGCGCGACC
>Ga0209607_1002877_pt1 | contig 13454 bp, 9 predicted proteins | sample AD_UKC117_MetaG_FD_184413 | JGI IMG/M metagenome (GOLD analysis project Ga0209607, IMG submission 184413) | Active sludge microbial communities of municipal wastewater-treating anaerobic digesters from Hong Kong - AD_UKC117_MetaG (SPAdes)... | ecosystem: Engineered > Bioreactor > Anaerobic >... | reverse complement strand
AAGGTCGTCTCGAAAAAGGCACAGATGGTCTACGATTCCATCAAGCTCTGGGTCGCCCTCACGACCCCTGACCTGTTCCACCGCTACCAGAACACCTTTTTGTCTATCTTTAGGTGAATACTCTCAATTGTTTAAATAATGTGATGATTTTAAGATTCCTCTTGATTGGTGCCTATAACACTGTTATAGGCTATATGGTTTTTTTGGCTTTAAATTGGTTTTTTAATAAGTGGTTCCATTATTTGATGATACTTATATTTAGTTATATTCTATCAGTAACGCATGCCTATTTAACTCAGCGTTTTCTTGTTTTTAAATCAAAAGGAGCCATCTTTTATGAATATAGAAAATTTTTCATCGTTAATCTGTTCGGGCTTGGAGTGAATGCGGTTATGCTTACTCTTTTTATTAGGCTTGGATTTAAGGTCGAAATTGCACAGGCTATCGCTGTTTTGATAGCAACTATTATTTCTTATGTTGGCCATAAGAATTTTAGTTTTAGACCACAAGCTCTTTCTAAAAAGGTCCATATCCAGTGACAGTATGCTCACAAAAAAATATTTCCGTAGTAATCCCGGTTTTTCGTAATCAGGAAACCATAGAAGAAACCTGTTTACAAATATTCAATGTTTATCAGCAGACATTTTCACAGCACGAATTAGAGATTGTATTGGTCGATGATGGGTCAGATGATGATTCATATAAAAAATTACTTTCGATATATGAACGCTATCCAGAAAAAATTGTAATTGTAAAATTATCCAGAAATTTCGGGCAATTGTTTGCAATTTTAGCGGGCTATAGTATTGCAAGAGGTGATGCTATTATTACAATTTCAGCCGATTTGCAGGATCCGGTATCTTTAATGGCGGATATGGTTGCTCATTGGGAGCAGGGTAATGAAATTGTGGTTGCCTATCGTCAAGGGCGTGAAGATGATATTGCTGCAAGGTTATTCTCTAAAGCTGCTTATTCGGTTGCTAAGAAAGCTAACCCTAATATGCCATCGGGTGGATTTGACTATTTGCTATTAAGTAGGAAAGCAGTTGATTTATTAAAAGCATTTCATGGAAGGCATCGTTTTTTTCAGGGAGATGTACTATGGTTAGGCTTGAAAACTGTATTTATTCCATATATTAGAAAAAAAAGAAAATTTGGGAAATCTGGTTGGTCTTTCTCAAGAAAAATTAAGTATTTTATTGACTTGATTCTTGATTCATCTTATTTACCAATTCGCTTGATGTCAGCAGTTGGGGTGATTACTGCACTGACAGGGTGTGTTTATGCAATAGCGATCGTTTATGCATGGCTTGTTAATCAAACCCCTTTTCAAGGCTGGGCACCTTTGATGATTATCGTTTTATTAGTCGGCGGTATGATTATGACTATGCTTGGAGTTATTGGAGAGTATCTCTGGCGTATTTATGATGATGTCAGAGAAAGACCTATGTATGTTATTGATAAGATCATTTGTGATGAAACACAGACAAAAATTAAATAACAGAAAACGATTTTTTAGCCATGTTTCGCTATCTCAGCTCCGTAAGCCAAAGTATTCAACATGATGAATTATTGAATCAATAGTTTTTTATTTAGGAACTAGAAACAAGAAGCTTTCAAACTGATCTGGTGTTGATGGTGACTTTACATAGTTTTCCGACATCCATTGCACTATTGGATGGTCTTTGAACAGCATACGCTTATTAGCAATAATTAATCCGGGATGCAATTCTTTAAGCCGTTTTAGTAATAAATTGGTATCCCTTTGCACCAGTGAAGCGGGTGGATTACCCATAAAGAGTCCAGGTATCCCAATTCCCAAAGGTATGGATCGTTTGGCCCAGAAGTAAACGCCCGGCTCCTCGCCCCATTGATAAACAATCACTTTTTGATCAATATGTTGAGAAATCCAGAAGCCGATATATTTTGACTCTGTTGCCTCTGGGCCGTGTCCCAAACCATATTTATAAAATGGTATTTGTTCCACTGGAATAGTGTATTGGTAGATTCTTAGTCCTGCAAAGGGAAACAATGCGACTAGCAGCAGACCTAATGCCAGCTTACGTTTCATTAACCAGCTACGGCCTAATAGGTAGCCAGTGGCAATAGCCAAGGGTGGGAGCCATAGTTGAAAGTAGTGGGGAAAAAAGCGGCCAGGGAGGGCAATTGCTATTAAAGAACCACTAAAGTAGGCCAGCCATAATCCTAACCGCCAATCACGGTCACGCCAGAAATAACCCACTGCCAGCACAATTAGAAGCCAAGTTAATGGCACATAAAATGCATTGCCTCTTGCTGGTGTATAAGCTAGGGGATTACTTAAGAAATCCCATATATTACCCCATAGGTCGCCAGCATAGCCGCGCCCATAATCGACCAAGGACTCTTTGAACGCAGCAAGATGTCCCTGCCATTGAAAATAGCCGATGACTAATGCCCAGCCTAATACAATTATTAAAACCGCCCAAATCGTTTGTTTTAACGCTTTGATGCGTATTTCCAAAAAATTTTTTTCACCTTTTTCTTGAGTAGTATCAGCTATCCAAGGTGCGAGAATTATATAGGCTGCCAACACTATAGCAGTGACTACCAGACTGATTTGCTTGAATAACGATGCCAAACAATACAATAATCCTATTAGAATGAATCGCTTGGTCTGCTGGCGGTCAGGTGTCGCGCCTACTAATAAAGCAAAAGCACCGGCCAAGCCTGCGTTTATAAACGCTTCGGTATTGGGCTGGTTAGCTTGCAGTAGAAAATCACCACTGATAATCGTCCATGTCGCTGCCGCTAATAACCCCCCCCATGGGCCGGTCATGTGGCGTCCGGCGACATAGCAACCCCATAATGTTAGCCAAGCGCATACCAGCCCCATCATAAAAATTGCTAAAGGATTAACACCAAATATTTTGGCAAATAAAGCATAAACCCAGAATACTGCTGGTGGTCTAAATGCAGGCAATTCTGTATACAGGGACCATCCATTTAATAATCTATCGGCTGTGGTCATGTAATACATTAAATCGCGTTCAAATGCCTCATTAAAGGCGGGTATACGCGATATTAGAATCAGCAGGGCTAAAAATAGTAATCCTGTCTTTACTATTTCTGCGGGCGATGGTCCTTGAGCTATCTTAAATTTATTCAGTATGCGTTGAAAATGACTCTTAATCACTAGTACATTCTCCGTGATTAACTAGGAGGTTATTGGTCAATTTGATTTGGGTTGTGATTAAAATCGAGAAGTGACTTAGAGTTTTGCGGCTGTGTTAATTTCTGGAGTAAAAAACCGGTTGCATTGCTAGACGCTTCGGGTTTTGACGCATCCTGTTTGGGGCCTTCCTCGATATGCTGCTTCAGAGTTTCAGCGAGCTGCGTGATTGCAGCAGGTTGTGGCGCTGCTTGTATCCGGTCAAGGTGTTCCCGGGCTTCATCCAGCCGGCCAAGCTGCATGAGGAGCATCACATAGTTGATCCGGAACATCGCTTTGGTGGCATTAATGGCGAGAACCTGTTTGAACAGCGTCTCTGCTTCGGTAAATCGCCCGGTATGCATCGCGCGGAGGGCAAGTTCATCAAATAGAGTTGCTCGCAACTCGCCTTCTGTTCGCGGGTTGGTCAGCAGGGCTTGAAATAAACTGTCAACTAAGCCTTCCGGCAAACTGCAATTACGTTGCCGTTCACAGCGGCTTAGAGTGAGGAGGTTGTTGATTGCGGAATCGACGGGGTGCTGGTGGCGCAGGCGGTCCCGCGCTTCTTGGATCATTACAGGATCAGTGGGATTGGCATTCCCAGCGTTAGCCAGGAGGATGGCCAGTGGCGCGGTGGCGTACGGTGCTAAAGCCGCCGTTTTGGCAAAATACTGAACCGCTTCCGTATTGAATTGGTCCTTTTGCAACCAGTCCTGGCTTTGCTCGCGCAGCGCAATATACAAGCGGCCTGCTTCATAGTTTGAGGAGGCAGATTCAGGATGGTGATGAACTTGGCTGAGAATCAACCGGGTCAGATCCTGCCACTGGGAGGCGCGGCCGAAAGTAATAGCGCTGAAGAATATGAAAAACACTCCAGTCAGGAGGAAACGAATTCTTGGTTGGAAGTAAGGGTGTGGACTGTCCATCAGGACAAGCGTAGTGATGCCGCCAAATAGGATACCGGACCCAGCTAAGTAGTTGCGGTGCTCGTGCATGATCTCCAGGGGAAAAATGGAGGATTCCAAGGCGTGGCCGGCAAGAAAGAACAGAATACCAAATGCAAGCAAAGGATATTGGCGGTGAAAGCGTAGAGCGAGTCCGATCGCTAACAGCCAGCCGAGAATTGCTGGCAGTGTAGTCCAAGGGGTGAGCAGGCCGGTGGAGATCGCAAAATCATCGTGAAAAATGCCCAGAGCGGCAGGACGTGGAAGAAGTATCAGTCCAACGTAAAACCACAAGGCGCGAATTTCAGTAAGCAGGCGTTCCGTCAAGGTAAACGTGCGGCCATAGTAGTCGAACATTCCGGGGTGGAAGGCGAAATAGATGAGTCCACTAATCAGCGGTACGATCAGCCAGGCAAACGTATAGAAGCGAGTGCCGAGAGTCGGGCGCGGCTGGAGAGGGTAGAAGAATAACCATTCAATCAGGAAGATGTACCAGGGCAATAGCAAAGCATTTTCCTTGCTGGCTAAACTACACAGCCAGAACAGGGCAGTGACTGCGAACCAGAGCACGCCTTGGAACCGGTGTTTTGGAAATCTTAATCGGCCGGTCGTGTAGGTCAGCAGCGCCAGCAGGATGAACAGAGCAGACAACGAGGCCATCCGTTGTACAACGTAGAGCACACTGGTCAGGTTGATAGGATGAACGAGCCAGAGGGCAGCGATGAGAGCTGCCGCAAGAGTAACCCGGCCGCGAATCACAGCAAGATCTGCTCGTTGCGCTGCGAGCTGCAATACCAGTCGTGCTAGCAGGAAGATCAGGATGCCGCTGATGAGGTGGATGCCGAGGTTGACGGCTTTGAAGGAAGCCGGACCTTCGCCAAAGAAATAATAATTGAGGGCAAAGGACGACATGCTGACCGGGCGCTGGAAGGGGCCAGTATTGGTTGAGAAAGCGGCGAGCTTCAGCGCCGAAGCATTTAGCTCGGTCAATCGTAGGTGCAGGTTGTTCTGGATATTGAAAATGTCATCAAAAAAGAACGGGCCTGACAGTCCGGGCGTGTAGATGGCAATTGCGGTTAGCAGGCCAACTGCCAGCGTAATGAGCGGGAGTATCACAGAAGATGGGGCAGTTGAGCCAGGTGAGGACGCAGGCGTGTTCATGGTAAGGGGATAACTCCGGATCGCAAGGATACTTGACCATTATCCCCAAGCTTAGCCAGTGATTGTCAACCTATCTATCGTTTTGTCCTGCTAGGTCCGCACTTGACAATTTTTGTCAGCCGCTGGTGAGTTGCCGTAGGTGCTGAGTCGTAGGATTCCACCTTTTTAGCAGGGCGTTTCCAGGTTTTTCCGGCTATTTGCATGGAATCGGCGGAGTTGGCCCATTCTCTGCTTTGGAGTGGGCGTAGCAAAAATTCTTTCAAGCCCGCTTTGAGGCATTAAACTGAGGAAGATACTATGAAGAAGTTACAAAAAGGTTTTACCCTGATTGAATTGATGATCGTGGTTGCCATCGTCGGTATCTTGGCTGCTATCGCGATCCCAGCCTACAAGGACTACATCGCCCGTTCTAAAGTCAGTGAGTGCGCCGCTACTCTAGGTGCTTGCAAGACTTCTGTGACAGAGTTTTACAACACTAAGGTACGTATGCCAGCTAATGCAACATCCGGTGGTTGTTCGACGAACGCTTCGCAGTATTGCAGCAGTCTTAGCATAACGAACGGTAATATTACGAGTACTGTAAACGCGACTGCAACAGGTGTTACGGATGCGGCTGGTGCTGCCAATAACTGCGACCTGACCCTGATCCCTGAAACGAGCGCTGCTAATGAGCTGACCGGCTGGAGAGGCACCACCGGTTGCGCTACCAAGTATGTACCAGCACAGTTCCGTTAATTGACAGTTTGATTGTCAAAAAGGCCCCGCAAGGGGCTTTTTTGCTGATGGCGATTTTATTTTAAGACCGTTTCGTTGACGCATGAAAAACCGGTACAGCACCGGCACCACGAATAGCGTTAGCACTGTTGAGAACGCCAGCCCCCAGACGATACTGGCCGCCACCGGTCCCCATAGTAACGACTTTCCGGCCAGCCCGAACGCCAGGGAGAACAGCCCAGCAATGGTCGTGCCGGTGGTCATCAGAATAGCGATGACCCGCCGCCGTGCTGCATAGAGTGTGGCATGCAATGTCCTCATACCCTTGGCCCGGCGGGTGTTGGCGGCATCGATCAGCACAATGGCCGCGTTTACTGCGATGCCAGTCAAGGCGATCACTCCGTACAGGGTGTAGAGTGACATCGGATTGCCAGAAACCAGTAAGCCCAGTGTGACTCCAGTGAATGCCAGCGGCACGGTGACCAAGATCAGAAAGGGTTGGAAATAACTACGAAACTGGGCAGCCAGGATCAGGTAAATTAATCCCACCCCGAGCAGGAACAAAGGTCCCATAGCGTCCAGTGATTCATTAATGTCATCCAGTTCGCCAGAGAAGTCGAGATCGGTATTAGGGTAATGCGCCCGGATCAACTCCCATTCTTTACGTAGCGTGTTGTTCGCAGAGAGCGTGTCATTAAGGTCAGGGTCGAGATCAGCTTCCACGGTGATTGCCCGGCGCAAGTTCCAGTGGCGGATCAGGCCCAGACTCTCACGCTCCTCTGCGACCAGCAATGCGCCCAAGGCCGTGGTTTTTCCACCCGGGAGTGCTACTGGATCATCCAGTATCTCCCTCACGCGAGCTACAGTCTGCGGTTTGGCGCGCACGCGCAGTTCTACTTTTTCACCTTGATCACGCAGATCGGCGACCACTTCGCCGTCCAGATGGAGCCGCACCAGCTGGGCGACCCGCCCTGGGTCCAATCCCGCGTTACGGGCAGCGGTGACATCCACATGCAGGCTTAGTTCGGCACGGCCCGTAGTGTCGTTATCCACCACGTCACGGGCGCCGGGAATCTTGGTTACGATGGTCTTCACCGCATCGGCAGCAGCGCGGAGTTCCTGACGGTTATCAGCGCGTACTTTGACACTCACCGGCTTGGCGATCGGCGGGCCGCCAGACAGTTTAAGGAAGGAAATCGCCGCTCGTCCAGGCGTATGGGTGACAGCTTCGCGCATGTTTTCAATAATTGGATCGAGTCCGCGCATCTCTGGCGTTGCTGGGTTGAGCGACACAGCGATCTGGCCGTACTGATCACCGTAGAGCACCTCGGTTTCGGTAAACTGGATGCCTGCCAGCGAAACTACCGAACGCGCTTCACCTGCATGCAGTCCTGCATGCACTCGTTTCTCGACCGCCAAGGTCTGCTGCAAAGTTTCCTCCAGCGGGGCATCCGCCGGCATGTCCACATTGACGTAGTACAGGCGGATCGGATCGAACGCGAAGAACTGGAACTTCACCCACCCAGCGCCTACCGCGGCGCCTGCACCGAGGAACAATATCAGCGCAAGACCCAGGTAACGAACTGGGTAGCGCATGACATGAATCAACAATCGGGTGTATTGAAGCCGCACCCAGTGAGTCCATCGTTCACGCAGCGCTTGGGTTTTTGAACGGCGGATGGCGTGATTACCTAACGCGCTCACATGGGCGGGCAGCATCCAGAACGCCTCGATGAGGCTGATTACCAACCCAGTTGTGACCACAAAGGGAATAACGAACATAAATTTGCCGACAATCCCCGGCAACAGCATCAGCGGCAGGAAGGCGGCGATCGTTGTGGACACTGCCGCCAGCACGGGCAAGCCAACCTCATGCAGCGCATCCAGAACGGCGTCGAGCGCTGCCATGCCGCGCTCCATGCGAAAATAGGTAGCTTCAACAATGACGACCGCATCGTCCACCAGCATGCCCAATACAATGACGATGCCCAGCAATACCGAAACATTCAGTGTTGATCCGGTTGCATCCAGCAGCATGAAGGCGCCGGTCACCGAAAACACGACGCCAAGCGCCACCATGGTAGCGATACGTGAACCCAGGAACAGCCAGCACACCCCCAACACTAGCAGCAGGCCGATGGCGGCGTTGTTCTGCATCACACGCAGCGCTTGGCGGGTGGGAACGGTCTGATCATCGGTCAGGGTGAGCTTCAGGCCGCTCCCGGCCAGCACTGCATTCTTGCGCTCAATGTAATCGCGAATCCGGCCCACGAGCTCCAGCGTGTTGGTGTAACCGATCTTGGTGATGGATAGCATCACGCCGGGCTGACCGTTCATGGCAGCCAGTTGCAGCGCATCGTCGCGGCCGCGCCGTACCTGAGCGACTGCGTCCAGTGGAATGCGGGCATCGGCCGCGCTCGATGGTTGCAGGTAGAAATCCGCAAGAAGTTCCGGATCGGCGGTGGTGCCGCTAACTCGCACCAGCCATTCGCCGCCGCCGGTTTTGATCTTGCCAGCGAACACATCGCGAAACCACAGCCGCAATGCCTCGGCCAAATCCAGTGCGGTCAGACCGCGCGCTGCCAGCGCCGGCGGGTCGAATTCGACTTGCAACTCCGGATCTTGAAAACCGAGCGCCAGCACTGCATCGACGCCGGGAATTCGTTCCAGATCATCCTTGATCACCCGCGTGGCAGAGCGTAGATGTTCATCATCGGCCTGCCCGGTCAACATCACCATGGCGGTAGGAAAGCCGTTGGAGGTGGTGATTTCGATAATTTCCGGATCCTGGGTTTCCACGGGCAGTTCGGCGTTAGCCTTGTTTTGGATTTCGCGGCGCAGGTCATTGACCCGTTTATCGAACACCCGTACTGGGATATCACGGAACCGGACCAGAATGTTTGAGACTCCTTCGCGGGAGGAACTAATAACGAACTTGAGATCCTGGACCTTACGAACGGCATCCTCCAAGGGGTTGGTGACCCGCTTTTCCACATCTTCGGCGGAAGCGCCGGGCAGGATCGTAATAACGTTAACCCAGTTAAAATTGATTTCCGGGTCCTGTTCACGAGGCATGCGTGAGTAGGCGGCCAGCCCCATTAAGATGACCACTACGAAAGCAATGTTGGCCAGCGGGTGGTTGGTAATCAGCATTCGGACGAAGCGCATTTCAGCGTGTTCCATCCACGGTCACGGACTGGCCATCGTTTAGACCTTGTTGGCCGTGCGTAACGACCAAGGTTTCTGATGGTAGAGCTATGGCAAAGGGTCGGCCTTCTTGGGCATCGGGGATTGGTACGAAACGAGCGTGGCCGTTTTCCACAACAAAGATTCCTAATGCTTGGTCACGCTGAACCAGCAACCCGGCAGACAACAGCACACGGGCGCCCTCCCAGTGCAGAATGCCGCTGCTACCCGGTGGCGCTGCTGGGCCGGTAAACGCCAGTCGAGCGATCTGGGTACGCGCGGCAACATCCACAACTGGCGATAATCGTAGTAATCGTACCGGATAATGTTGCCCTTGGCTGTCGAAGGTCAGTTTATGCGCTTGCAGCAACCCGTCCGCCTGAGCCGCTTGTATCGGAGCCTCAACCTCTGGCGGCGCCAAATCGACAAGACGTAACAGGGTGATTCCCGGTGTGGCTAGCGCACCGGCCTGTGCTTGGCGTTCCAGTACCACCCCGGAAAAAGGGGCGGCAATCCGGCATTTCTCCACATTGCGCCTTGCTACGGCTTGTTGCGCCTGGGCGACGTCACGATCAGCCTCGGCAGCCTGAACACCGGTTCGCAACTCCATCACGGCGTCATCCGATACAAACTGCTTCTTGCGCAGCGATAAACCTTGCTGGAGCCGTTGTTCCGCCAAGGCCACGCGCGCCTGTGCTGCTTTCACCTGCGCATCGGCCTGTGCCAACGCCAGCCGGTAGTCCGTGTTGTCGAGTTCCAGCAATAATTGTCCGTTTTTAACCTTGCCGCCGACTTCGGCATGAATACGTGCGACTTTGGCGGTGACTTCGGCGGCAATGCGGCTGTCGTTGGGTGCAATGACGCTGGCCGGTGCCGTGCTTCGTTCAGGCAATGCTGCTTCACGGAAGGGGCGGGCGCTGACGCTGACAGGATCAGTATCCTGAGCCAAGATGACCGGGCAGAACAGCAGGCCGGCAAGAAGCAGAGCAATTCGTGGCATGGGGATTTGCCTCAAACGTTGCGGCGAGCGTTGCGGATATTGTTCAGTAATTGTAATCATTCAGTCCTCTCACCCCCTCCCAAGGGAAAGAGGTTGAGGTAGTAAGCTATTGAAATTGCTACTTTCCAACCCGGTGGCGGGAATGCTGCCGAATTTGAGGATTGGCTTCACTACCCCGGTGTTCTGCGTGAGCCGGCTTGCGGTGGCAACATCGCCCACAGCGAAATACCTTCACTTGCTCTTGGGCAATATCGCGTCTTGGACAATGACGGGGGATGCACATAGGCTTGATCTCATCGATGCAGATGATTAGTTGCAGAGTATGAATCTGGTCTATTGATGGATGGATGGCTTATTCATCGTGATTCTACTCCAGAATCAACTTATTTTTTATAATTCTATAGATTCAAATGGTTACAAAATACTTTTCTAGGACTATACCAAAAAGTATGCAAATCAGCTGCGGGCGGCTAATCCGTTTCGCAGGATTGGCACGATGTCCGTTGCTCAGGCGGGCGTAGCGCATCATCATATTTAGCGATGCCTAACCACGTATTCCATGAATACCGGGAGCGGATGAGTGTTGTAGCGTCTAAAAGCGGTGGTTTGCGAATTCGCAATGAGGATGATTGCCTGAGGGTGCAGGATCCATCCATTAATAATGGTGGCTATCAAGGAGATCATCAATGACGTTACTGCAATCCTGGTTTTGCTATCGTGCGCTCTGCCGGTTCTCAGTCGTGGTTTTGACTGTCGCTTTGGCCGCGCCTTGGACGCTCGCTGTTGCTGAGCTGAGCACCGGATCGGTTCAGACTTTAATTTTCATGCGTGAGGAAGAGAAGTTAGCCCGGGATGTCTACCTGACTTTGAACGAGGTATGGGAGCAGCCGGTCTTTGCCAATATTGCCCGGTCTGAGCAGGAACACATGGATGCTATGTTGGCCATGCTGGATCGCTATGGACTTCCCGATTCAGCCACGACGGTGGTTGGGATATTCAACAACAGTGATTTACAGTCGCTGTACGATGATCTTATCCGTCGTGGTCAACAATCGGTGACTGAAGCGTTATTTGCCGGTGCAGCGATCGAGGAAATGGATATTCTTGATCTGCAACAGGCACTTGCCGATGAGGGATTGCCTGCGGATTTGCGGCAGAGTTATGAAAACTTACTTGCCGCTTCCGGTAATCATCTGCGCGCTTTTGTGCGCAATATTGAAAATCAAGGGTTGGTTTACGAGGCGCAATTCATGACCAATGAGCAATTGACAGCGGTTTTGAGTATGCCAACCCAGCGTCCAGGCTCGAATTCCGGTCAAATCGGGCGCGGCGGCAATGGTGGACGCTGGCGCTAGTTAAGGTGAAAACCTATGAGTTATGTCGACGGAAGAAGATACAGCGTCTCTTTCCCAGAAGGAGCGGAATTCTGTGGAAGATCTCTGCCCCTTAGACAAAGTCTTTGAATAAGATAGGTAATCCCCCGGCTCCGCCGGGGATGCCTTAGGCACTCGGCGATTCCGGGAGTCCATCGGGGAAATTTCCATTGTAAGCCGCCAAAGCATACGATGGGGAGAATTCCGGTGGGCTATGCGCAAAGCCGAAGGCACTTTGAAAATCTTGATGGCAACAATACCGGAATACCAGAAGGTAGACCTAGTTGATCGGACAGAGTACTCAGGTAGTGTGCCGTGATATCCCCATGCAATCCTTTTTCAAAGGGGGAGCAAAGTGCCAGGGCCTAAATCGCGGGGCTACTTCCTGGGTAGAGGTCAGGCCGTCAGCGCGGCAGCTCCAGTACTGCCTCCAATCCGCCTGTTGGGTGATTACGCAAACTGAGCTCACCTCCGTGAGCGTGGGCAATGTTACGGGCGATGCTTAGCCCCAGACCCGTACCGCCGGTATTGCGGTTGCGTGAGCTTTCTAGCCGGTAAAAGGGTTCAAAAACCCGCTCCAACTCAGTGCTGGGGATACCAGGGCCATGATCGCGAACGGTTAGCGTCAGACGGTCCGGCCGATCCGCAACCGTAATTTCAACATCTTGTCCATATGTTAGGGCATTACTCACTAGATTAGTCAGGCAGCGTTTCAGCGCCAGCAGCCGGCAGCGTAAGGGTTGGTGAACGACACCGTTGATACGCACTTCTTGGCCGGCATCTTCAGCTTCTTCCCGCAGGCAATCCAGCAGGGCATTAAGGTCCACCCGCGCCATCGGCTCGGAATCCTCGCCGCCGCGCAGAAAATCCAGCGAAGTTTGCACCATACGCTGCATCTCATCGAGATCAGCTTGAAATTTTTCCTGCAACAGCGAATCGTCCAATAACTCAGTCCGTAGCCGCAGCCGGGTAATAGGGGTCTTGAGGTCATGGGAAACGGCGGCCAGGATGCGGTTACGATCTTCGAGATAGCGGATCAGCCGCTCCTGCATGATGTTAAACGCTTGGGCAGCCTGTTGCACCTCCAGCGGCCCGGTTTCAGCCAGTGGCGGGCGGCGGATGTCGCGACCCAGTTCCGCAGCCGCATCCGCCAGCACACTCAAGGGACGGGTCAAAGCGCGCACTGCCAGCGCTGCCAGTACCAGGACCGAGAGCAGCAAGATCAGCAGGATCAGTAACAATCGAGCTGGCCAGGCGATCACCTCTTCCGGCAATACTTGCTGGAAGGTGACCGTTGCCCCGTCGATCAGCCGTACCTGTACCACGAAATTACGCAGTCCCAACATCATGGCATGCATACGCCAATGCGGAGGCCGGCCGGTCTCGTAGCGCCGGAGTGCAGGTGAATCTGGAGTGACCCAAGGAGGGCGATTGGCGTGCGGCGGTGGCGGCAGATCGCCGGTAATTTCCACTTGAAAGAGCCGATCCGAGCCCAGTTGTCGGCGGAGCAGAGTACGGAACAATGTCGTCTGATAACGCTCATCCGTCGTGGATTCATCGGACCAGGGCAAGTCCAGACTGAGGCGGGTCGGTGGTAAATCCAGCGCTGCTGCCAGTCGCCGCCGCTCAATTTCATCTAGCGTATCGAGTAGCTTGACGATAGCAGCAATGCGTTGAGCAACATGGCCGCCAATGGCGTGATAGAGTGCCTGATCACGATCCTGCAACAAGATAGCAGCACTGAACAACTGAGCGATAATCAATCCACCGGTCAGAAATAAGGTCAACCGGCCCAATAGAGATTGTGGCAGCAGGCGCATTAATATTCCGGATGGACCGGTACGGTTAGTAAATAACCTTCGTTGCGAATAGTCTTAATGAGAGTC